>ERZ808270.771-NODE-771-length-16477-cov-2.881561_pt1 | contig 16477 bp, 14 predicted proteins | sample MGYA00521082_ERZ808270 | MGnify/ENA primary metagenome ERZ808270 (study PRJEB31516, sample SAMN03275594) | gut metagenome | biome: mammalia-associated habitat; material: feces | host: Papio cynocephalus | place: Kenya | collected 2012-07-27 ... | reverse complement strand
TAGCAACTGCAAACAAGGAACGACAGTTCCATCCCTCCTTACCCTTATTGACCAAAAGAAGCACTTGTTTTTTACTTCCGTCCGATCCTATAACATCCAAATTATTAAAATCTAAAATATCTTTATCCTTAGTATATTTTTGGTCGCCTACATTAACCAAGATAGTATTCAAATCAATGCCTAGGTCACCCAAAACCTCTTCGACCACAGGCTTAATATCATTTACCAATTCATCTATGGAAGCTCCAAAAATAGCAATCTTTGGTTTTAGGCCTTCATAGAGATTATCTCCATAATATTTAAAGAAATCTTCGAGAATCTTTCTAAGAAATTCCTCGTTTTTGACATTGGAATATCCTTCAATCTTTACCTTCTTGAGAAATCTATTATCAATAGCTTCTTTTAGGCCATAAGAATAAACAACTTCAGGCAAGACTTTATTATCAACATAAGGGGTTCCAGTGTAGTTATAGCAAGCTACGAGCTTAGTAGCCTGCAATTCAAGTCTTTTCGCAATCTGATTGATAGTATATCTAAGGCTTGTTGTTTTGGATAAATCAGTCAGCGATGACTTAAGATCGGTTCCGAAAAGATGATGAGCTTCGTCTACATACACACCAAGCTGAGGGAGTCTAGTCAATTTTTCAAAACGTTGGTTCACCATGACTTCCTTCTCATCTTTAACAGAATCCAAATCGCCGTAAATCTTCTTTGAGAATTCCTCGCCAAGTCCTAAATCCAATTGCAAAGAATCATTCATAAGTTGGTCCACAGGAGATTTATCTTTATGGACTTCTTTAAGTATGATTTTTTGAGCATTTGAAATAATGATGTTGAAGTCACTCCCGTCAATGGTGTTTAGAGTGGTTGAAGAGTCATCCAAAAAATGAAACTTTATGTTCGAAGAAAGAAAATTGGCATATTCAGATGGAATCACTCTGTGAAAATCGAACGTTTGAATTTCTTTTAGAGATTGGAGAACTGTCATATCAGGGGCAAAAACCAATGCGTTATGACAAAAACGAGGATCCTTCGGAAATTTGTTCGCTAGTAGGAATTCATAGAAGATACACGTGGCCATTAATATGGTTTTGCCCGTTCCCATGGTCAAGGCATATATGTAGTTAGGATAAGCCTGATCTTGGCTTTTGAGCATGTCAAAAACATCTTCATAAACTTCTCTTGTAATGTCATCCCAAAGGCTTCCTTGAACAGAACTCTCTTCGGTTAATTGTTTTCTGCTAAAAGCGCTTCTTCCGGCAAATTTGCCTTTATGGTGATACCATTCGGCAAATAAATTAAACATTTTCTCATTATTTAAGTATTCTTTGATAAAAACATACATTTCTAACGCTTCAAATTGAGGCTCTCTTAAAAACGTATGCGAATTAATACTTTTATCATTGTAGTCGAGAATCTTCTTTGTTAAATCCTTATAGTAACGACGTATATTAGGTTTAAATTCAAGATAATAAGCCCTTAGGGCACCATAGAATGGATAATCGTTCGAAATCTTTTTCTTAGCCATATTACTTAACCTCTTTTTCTAAAGATTCAGAAAGAAGATCAGTAATCTTGACTTTGATTTTTCCATGATTGGATGGAATAGAATAAACGCCCTTTACCAAGTCATTTTTCTCAGGAACATCAATGATTTGAGGATTCAAGACAGCACCATCATAGTTGTAATCAATGAGCACGGAATCAACAAGTTGTTTCCAATTCTCTACATTTTCTTTTTGTAATGAAAGCTTTTGAAGCAGATTCATAGGGAAGAATTCCTTGATAGTCAAAGTCTTGCCGTCAAACTCAATATCTGCTTCGCTATCTCTTTTGAATTCAAGATTGGTCTTATCTCTAAGAATATCCACAATCTCCACATCAATGTTGAATTTTCCAACCATTTGGAGGAAAGCGCCCTTTAAATCAGGTTCATGCCCCATACAAACTAGGGTAATTCTATCAACTGGCTCATTAGGATTGGCTTGCTGAGCTTTTTCATATGAAGAATAAGGAAGATTGGCGACTAAATCGTTTAGGTCAAATTTAGTGGCAATTCTATTAACTGGAAGAATTTTTACGTTTCTTCCATCTTTTTCGCCATCAAAAATATTGGATGAGGGATATGGTTGAATCTCTAAGGCCTTAATCAAAAGATCTTTCGCCTCGATGGGATTACGGAAAAAATCGTAGTTGTTCACATTATAGACTTGAAAACCAACCTTTTCTGAGCCATTAAACAAATCAGAGTTTTCATATTTATAGATAGATAACAATCTTTTGGTGGTAGTTTGAACAGAACCTAAGTTAATGTCGGCTCCGATGAACCGTCTCCCTGTCTTTAATGCAACTGCCTGCGTTGTTCCAGAACCCATAAAGCAATCTAAAATCAGGTCTCCTTTATTAGAGGCTGTCTTTATTATTCGCTCGATTAATGGCTCAGGTTTCTCTGTTGGGTATCCCATACGGTTAACACCATCAATTCGTTTTCTTGCGGCAACAGAAAATTCCCACCAATCATCTGGTATTCTTCCGCGTTTTCGCATTTCTTCAATGGCTTCATGAGAAAAATCATTACCGTTTGCACTTAAAAATGCATTTCTAGGCATTTGATTAGGGTCTTTATAGGGTATTCTTATATCTTTTTCATTGAAGGTCCATGAGTCACCTTTACTATACCAATAAATGATGTCATGTTTTCTATTAAATTGTTTCATGCCAGGAGAACCAGGTCCTGTATAACACCACACTATTTCATTAATGATTTTATCTGGACCAAAAATTTCATCCATGAGACATCTTAACTGATTATTTCTATGCCAATCACAATGGATGAATATAGATCCACTATCACTTAGCAATTCCTTAAGTAATACTAAACGTTCATACATAAATTGAAGATATTCATCATTAGTCCAAATATCTCCATACTGTTTTTCTTCAAAGACAGAAGAGTCACTTAAAACTTCTTTACCCTTTAATTTTATTTTCTTTTTATAGTCAGCTTTGGAATCAAAAGGAGGATCGATATAAATCAAATCAACCTTACCCCTGTATTCCTTAAGTAGGTGACTCATGACTTGGAGATTGTCTCCCCAAAAAATCTTATTTATCCATCCACTGGAATCTGGTTTCCCGTATGATTCCTTCAACTGTGCTGGGAAGTATTGAGTAGAAGTATATGGTCTTTTCCCAGTCCACCTAAGTTCTGGATAACCCTTGATTACAGGCTTCTCTAATTCAAATAAATTCATTTGTTCTTCTTTTTCATTCATTTTTATTTACCTCTCTTGCAGAAGAATCTAAGGTCGCAATTCTTACACATACGAAGATCACAGCACTTAGCTCCAAAATCATTCCCTTCTATTTTATCGACAACGGCACTAAAGGTGTTAATTGTATCCTGAATATGGGACTCATCCCTAGGAAAAGTAATCGTTGGAGACTCATCTTTAGTGCCAGTGTAGTATGCTTTCATGCTGGTAACCTTCACTCCGTAGCGCTGTTCCAGCAAATAGGCGTATATCTCCAACTGCCTCCGGACCCTAGTAACTTTTTCGATATCTCTATTAACATCCGGCTTTTCCTCAGTTTTAAAATCAAGGATCTGATAGTTCCCATTCTTATCAAGAATAAGATCGACCTTGCCAGTGATAATGAATTTATCTTGAGACAAACTGATAGGCATTTCAGCGTTCTTTATGATGGACCAATCAGACTTCGCAACATCATAGTAGTTCATAACTTGATTCAATGCGCTAGCCAAAATCCTAGGGGCCAAGTATGAATTTTCCTTTTTTGAGATGGTTTGATAATTGATATCCAACCATATCTTAATGTTGTCTGGATTCACTTGATTGACTTCGTTTCTGAGTACACTTCGATGAATGTCCTCAATAGTTTCGTGAACCAAAGTGCCGAATATTGTTTGGCTATTCCTTACTGGCTGGAAGCCAAGAACTTTGAAGTATTTATACTGGAAAGGACAGGTCAGGTAGACGTTAATGTCGCTCGTAAAGGAATACGAATTCTTCAGTTTGGATATCCGAACGTCATCAAAAGCAAATTTAGTCAAGTCAGTATCGAAAGGCAATTTATCGTAGTACCACTCAAAATATTTACTAGGTTGGTTGCTCTTGGACTTATCACAAAGGAGAACTAAGAGGTTCTTTGCCCTAGAAAATGCAACGTAGAATAGTCTCCAAAAATCAAAATACTTTATGTCATCAAGGCTTTCGAATCTTCCTCTATCCGAGAAGTTAGATACAATCTCCTCGATGATTTCATCATAGTCTTTCCTAGGGGTAGCACTTTGCGATCCGACTATCACCACAGGGAATTCAAGTCCTTTGGATTGATGTATGGTCAAAAAGGAAATGCATCCGCTTGGAGCGTACTCATTTTCATCCTCATATTCGGAGATTCCGCCTTCTTTTAAAAATCTAAAGAATTCACCAAAGAGCCTGTCAGTGGCAATCGATACATTCTTACTGGATAAAACTATGATGCCGTTCAGAAATTCAAACTTGATGATAAGCTTGATGAATAGGGCGATATTACGGTTGGTCCTGGAATCGATAAGCTTTTTGTTGAGGTCCACATCCATCATTTCCCTAAACGGAGAGAACTCAAGCATTTGATACATCAATTCTGAAAAGCCATAGTCCATGGTCTTTCCACTGCCTTCCAGGAGAATGAGTTCCCTAACTCTAAATCTGGTCCATTTAAGTAGTTCCTCGTTTTTGAAATCACTAAGAATAGATTCGGCTTGCTGAAGACAGCTTTGATAGTATTTAGCAAGTGCAATCTGGCTGTCCGTTTTAAAAGACTTCATTTTTCTCAAAAAAGCAGGGGACAGGAGCAAAAGCACACCTAAAAGCCTTTTTATTTCCGGTCTCTCGAAGAACATATTGGACCTCGGAGAATAAACCGGTATACCGCTCTTCTCCAAGAAATTAGCAAGGTCAACTGCCTGAATGCTCTTTACAGACCTAAATAGGAAGGCTATTTGGTTATAATCACTAATCTTTCCAGAATCCACGAGGCTGTGGATAAAACCAAGGACTTTCTCATTTATATAGTCCTCTTCTTTTGTGGAAAGCTGAATGGTCGTATCTGAATCGATAAGGCTCTTTTTTGCGGGAACTATGCGCTTAGGGAAGCGGTATTTCCCCCACTTGAATTCAAAATCTCTTCCAGAAGTTGTTTCCATCCAATTGTTGTAGAAGTTAATAATGTCTTTCTCAGATCTATAGTTCTCTGTGAGCTCAACTCTGGTACAGTTAGGAAAATGATTTGGGAATTCGAGGATGTTTCTAACGGTAGCTCCTCTGAATCTGTAAATTGATTGATCGTCATCACCGACAACGCAGATATTGTTATGTTTAGAGCCGAAAAGGAACGCAAGCTTCTCTTGGATGTGGTTTGTGTCTTGATACTCGTCAATCATCACATAATCTATGGAATCGATTATTTTCTTTCTGAGCTCTTCGTTGCTTTGCAACATCTGATAGGCTTCGACCTGAATCGAGGAGAAGTCCAGAAGATTGTTTTCTATTCTCAAATTGGCATATAGCTGCAAAACCTTGCCGAAGAATTGATGAATAGCGTTGGCTGAAGCGAGCAGTTTGCCAAAGTCAATCGTTTCCTCGGTCAATTTATTGATGTCAGACATCAGGTCAGAACATCTATCCCAGACAGTTCCCTTATCATAAAATGATTCGAACCCATTGATTTCTTTGAATTTACGATAATTTCTATATATGAAATATTGTTGGTCAAATGAATCCATGAGCCTGAAGTTCTTTTTCAAAGACGAAAAGGCAACATTGTCTTTAATGATCTTCAGGCATATCGAATGGAATGTACCTATATACATCTCGTTTGGATTGAAGTCTTTCTTTTGCTCATATAGAGCTGTTGAAAGTCTAGAAACCATCTCGTGAGCTGCTTTCTCTGTGAAGGTAGTCAAAAGAATTCGGCAAGGATCGACATTTTTGTTAACAATTAGATTTAGCGTTCTATTTATGAGCGTAAAAGTCTTTCCGGTTCCAGGTCCGGCAATAATCAAAAGAGGTCCTTCTGTTGACATAATGGCAGTTCTTTGGTGCTCATTAGCTTTAATAAATTCCATGCTAACCTCTTTCACTCCAAGTAAATCTAATTTTTTTGCAGTAATCTTTGATCTTCCTCTGCGTGCTGTAGGTGGGCCTGTGCTGATTGTTCTCGATCCTGTTGACAGTCGCGAAAGACACGCCGAGCTCTTTCGCCAAATCGGTCTGGGAAAGGATCATCACTTCCCTGATGTGCTTCAAAAGTTTTGCATAATCCATACGACAAAATTATAGCAAGAATGAAAATTTACTTCCATTGTTTTAAAGGATAGTCTCGAAAAAAGGACTTTGATTGTAAAAATAAATAAACAGGTTATTTCCATGGGTAATTTCACTCTTTTTTTCTTTTTGTAAGCCTTATCAATGACAATAAGGACAGTCGTTAACGCCGATGGGGAGGGCAATCTTGGAATTGTTGTTAATTCACATGGTTTGAGCAAAGGGATTCTATAGCGCTGAGCCGGTTTTTCAGCCGGCGTTTTTTCTTTTTCTGAAGCTTCACTGAGGCCTTCTCTATCCGCCTAAACGGCAGATAGGAGGTCTTTCAAATGAGGAAGAAAAAGAAGGCGCCGGTCACAAAAACGATAAACGGCGTCAAGCACTACCGAATCAGGATCGACGATTCGGAAGGAAGAGGGTTCAAGGAGAGCTGGCATACGTACGAGGAATACAGAAGGCTTAGCAGACTCGCTAGAGAGTTGAACTCAGAGACAAGGAAGCAGAAAAGGGACGCTGCCAGGATGATCGTCAGCGACAGATTCGACACATCCCAGGCAAGCGATGACGAGAGCGCTCAAAGAGAGTTCAACGTCACGCCAAAGATGAAGAAGGCGCTTGACAACGCTATCTCGAAGATAACGGCTAGCCGCATGCGCTTCGTGGCGAGGAAGCTCATCTACTCGCTCATGCCGATGGATGAGTTCTTGAAGAGATACCCAAGCTATACGAGAGCCAGCAAAGGGTCTGCGTATTCTACAAAAGAGACAAAAAAGAAAAAAAGCACGACCCAAAGGTGCTGGATATGGATAGATTCGAGTCTTTACTTGACGAGTTCCCATATGTATATAGATTCATAGGCGATGCCTGGGAAGTCAGCCACATAGAGAACGGCGCAATAATTACCAAGCCAGTCGATGAGGCGATAGACGATTATTTCAAAAGAATCGGCGTCAACAAGCCCTACGGCTTTTATGGATATATGGATGAGACAGAGATAAAAGTCTACAAAAACAAAGACATCGAGCAGGCCATCTATCTCGAGCGAAAGCGAAGAAAGACAAACCCAGGTCCAGAATACTATTGAGGAGGACTGAATATAACAGAGCAAGCGCAGGAGAATCTTAATTTTGCCTACACACCAACCCAAAGGGACTTGTTGCTTCCCTCATGCTGAAGAGGGTGGCAAAGGTTATGAACAGCAAGGAATGCAGAAGCTTCCTAGACAAAGCTTCCATCCTAAAGAAAGAAGGCAAGACCAAAGAGGAAATCGTAAAAATCCTCAAAGAAGACTACATCAAAGCATGGAAGTCCTTAGAGGTTAACTAAAAAAGGCCTCGGCCATGATGAATGGCTGAGGCTTTTTGCTTGTAACTCGAACAATCGCAATCAATTAAAAAATCTCAGGTTTCCCTGAGACTCTATGATTTAACCGCGCTTATTACCAACGAAGATGAATTTACCTGGATGTATCATGAATCCAAAGCAATCTCCAACAAGATATAAGTTCGGCAATAAACAAATTGGTGACCCAGCCGGGAATCGAACCCGGGATTCAACCTTGAGAGGGTTGCGTCTTAGCCGCTTGACCACAGGGCCGGCTCACGTATTTAAGCACTTATCTCGATTATTTGCAATCTTGGATAGAAGCCTTAGGCAAATAAAAGAGACTTCCTTGCCAGTATATCTTTTCAATAGTCGCTTGAAGACAAGAGATCTAACGGTTCAACGACCAATCCTTGTTCTTGGTTATAAGATATCCGCCCACAAAAAGAAGGCCTAAAGAGACGACATAGAAAAGAGTCTCGAACATCTTCGCAAGGCTGAAAGAGCCACCGTTCACAAGGGAAATAATCAAAACAATGATATAAGAAAGCGTCACAAAGAACGCGTAAATCACATTGGAGAATGCAAAAACCATGCCGACGAGTTTATTCCTTATAAAGAGAAAGACAAAGCCACAGACGATAATCAAGAGATAGAACATCGAGGCAATGCCAGAGATAACGGCATTGGCTTCCGCACTTCCAAAATTCATCGAGTAAGAGCCAACGACAATAAGAATCAGCAAAGACGGAGCGATAGACTTCACCGTTCCTTCGCAATTCTTGCCCTCAAAAAGGAAGAAGAAATAAAAACCAATAAGAAGGACGAGAACAAAAATCTCAACGATGAACTTCATCAAAGACCCCAAATCGTTCCCGATGGAGGGAACGCCTTGGGAAAGAAGATAATAGACAAGAAGCGTAATTCCCGAAACGAGAAATAAAGCATGCGCCACCGAAATTTTAGATTTATTTGTTTGTGCCATAATAGCAACCCCCTTCTATTTAAGAAACATTATCGAATCGCCGTCTCTAAGCGTCTCAAAACGCGTTCTTTTCCAAGAATATCAATGACTTCATGGAGATTCGGCGATTGTTTGGAACCCGTCAAAGCGATGCGAAGAATTTCGGCAGCGTCGCTTACGTTGCCTTTGAAAGCATCTGGATTGGCTTTGAACTCTTTGTTCGACAAAGCGAAACCATTGGTTTTTGCGATCTCCTTAACGCTGTTCCACCAAGTGGGCTCATCCACGTCAAAAAGCATTCCTTTTCCTAAAGCAGCCAAGAACGTTTTGAGGAATTCCTTGTCGTACTTTTCATTAAAAGGAAGAGGATTAGCAGTGATTTTTGCGAAATCATCATCGAAAAAGAAAGCGCTCATCGGCTCGATGTCGCTATATTTGCAATAGTCTTTGCGAGGGTTCGGGCGATCTTTTTCAATATTAAGAATCTTAGCGAAATAAGCTGGATCCCGTTCGATTTTCGCGGCGAATTCCGGCTGATACTCTTTGGCCCATGTGAGAACCTTTGGAAGGAGGGTATCCGCTTTTTCGCTCGCGATTGTTTCCTTTGAGAAGTAATTGAGCTTATCTTCGTCAAACAAAGCGCCATCCAAAGACATCTTTTCGAAAGTGAATTTGAAATTCTCAACGTCTAGGCTCTTATGTTCGATCGTCCACTCCTCGAAGTTGCTATTGGCGATGGACATCAAATAAACGAGAAGCCCTTTTTGCGGATAGCCCGCTTTTAAGAAGTAAGATACGGCCGCTTCGGGATCTTTCCGTTTCGAAAGCTTCCGTTTGTTCCCATGATCCAATTTCATGATGACGGGCAAATGAGCGTAGGTTGGGTGTTCCCAGCCAAGCGCTTTAAAAAGCTCTAGGTGAACAGGCGTCGAAGGAATCCATTCTTCACCACGAGTGACCGTTGTCGTACGCATGAAATGATCGTCCACAACATGAGCGAAATGATAAGTCGGTAGCCCATCGGATTTATAGATGACGACATCGACATCGTTGTCTTGAAGCTCGATTTTGCCTCGAATGGCATCCACAAAGGAAGTCTTCTTATCGTGATCGCCATGGGATTTGAAACGAATAACCCAAGGCGCTCCTTCATCGAGTTTTTGCATTTGCTCATCAACCGTCAGATTGCGGTCGCGAGCATACTTCCCATAATATCCAGGAAGAATCTTATTGGCTTCTTGGAAAGCACGGATTTTGGCAAGGTCTTCGCTGCTACAAAAATCAGGATACGCTTTGCCTTCCATCAAAAGCTTCTTGATGACGACTTTATAGATATCCGCGCGTTTGCTTTGTTGGTAAGGACCGTAAACGCCTTTGTCGCCTTCAGGGAAATAGCCTTCATCCGCCACGATGCTAAATTTGGCAAGTTGAACAATAAGATCGTCGGCAGCACCGGCGATTGTTCTTTTGGTGTCCGTATCCTCCAAGCGGAACATATAGACGCCATTGGATTGTTTTGCTAAGCGGTAGGCCAAATAAGCAGTAAACAAAGAACCAGTATGAAGAAAACCGGTGGGAGAGGGGGCAAAACGAGTCACTTCCGCTCCTTTTGGAAGGTTCCTTTTAGGAAAACGTTTTTCTAAATCATCCACCGTCTCTTTGACTTCAGGGAAGAGACGATTCGCAAGATCGATAGTAGTCGCCATAAAAACTCCTTACTTAGACGCCTCAAATTATATCGATGAGCGATTTATAAATCCATTAGAAGCAATGTTTTCTTCGAAGAAGAATCGTTGAAATTTCGTTTCCATGCCTCAAAAAAGCGTTCGCGCTTTGAGAATCTCAAGACGAGAGCAACGAAGCGGATTAAAAATCTCACATCGATGAAGGTTCATCTAATCTTGCCCTATCCTTTTATGTCTCTTTCTAGAAAGGGAGGAACTTCACGAAAAGAATGTTCGATTCCTCTTGCAAGAGCAATATGGACTCCCTATAATTACTAACGCGCCAAACGACGCAGGTGTAGTTCAATGGTAGAACGTAACCTTGCCAAGGTTAACACGCGGGTTCGATTCCCGTCACTTGCTCCATTAAAAAAACACCCCGGTTTTGCCGGGGTTTTTGTTTTTTATGGCTCCGTCAGGAGTTATGCTCATCGTCAGAACCTTCGTTTTTTTCGCTTTGCTTTTCTTCCTTTGAAGACGAGGATTTATCTTCATTGCCTTTGCTCGCTTCTTCCATTAGTTTCTTCACCCGCTCAATGTTTTTTTCAGCCATCTTCATTTGATTGTCCGCTTCGCTTTTCATGGTGGCGAATTGATGAAGGGCTTCCTCGCTTATAAGAAGGGAAGTTTTGTTAAATAAGACTTCATATCTCCCCGCTAAGCCATAAAGCACTTCATCGTAAAATGGCAAAACGAGAAGAAGGCCTAAAAGAGCCCCGCTTACACCACCCATCAAAATAACGATCGACTGGCTGAGAACGTCTTCTAAGAATAAGGAAGAGACGTACTCCCCCAAAACGAAGAAGGCCATTATGAAAAGATAAAGAGGCAGCATCGCGCCATAATAGTGAGCGTTGTAACGGACGCCTTTCTGCCGAAGAGCCAAGGAATAGACCGCCAAACGGACCCGATACGGAAAAGAGCCAGATCCCCTTAAGATAAGAGGGATAATGCCACTTCGAAGGAAAAGGTGAAGATAGATAAGGCAAAAGGAAGACAAAAAGAAAACAGAGAGATAGAACCTAAAACGAAGAAGATGCAAATCCGTCTCCATCAACTTTTGAAGAGCTTCGAGATTCGAAGTCTTTTGATACTCCAAAAAGGCGTCAAAGGATTCCATGAAGGAAGCGTCAGCAAAGGAAGCGCCTTTTACATAAAGAAGTCCGAAAAGAAAGGAAAGAAAAAGGCTTAAAAGCAAAGACAAAAAGAAATTCCTTAAAAGACGATAAGAGCCAAAGACGTCTCTGGAAAAGAAACGCATGAAAAAAAGGAAATAAGAAGAAGGCGTCGCTTCTTGACCCATGTTTAATGCATTTACGCTCAAAAGAAAGGCAAAAGAAGAGGGAGCGAACAAAAGAGGAAAGGTAAAAAGCAAAGACAAGGGCCAAACAAAGCCAATCGCCGCCACCGCTATCCATAAAGCCAACGTGAAAAAAAGAGGCGAAAGAACTTTTGGGAAAAGATTCTTGGAAGTTTTTAAGGCAAGTCCGAAAAGGGTGCTTGAGGACTTCAGTTGGTTTTTATCTTTCATTCTTCTTCTTTCTTCGCATTCAACTCATAAAGATCATGGATGACTTGCCGTAGCTCTTTGGGGGCGAAAGGCTGCAAAGGACGCGATTCATAAGCGTCCACCATCTTTTGCAATTTCCCGAGTGGAACAAGTTGGATGTCGTTATCGTTATTTTGGAAGGAATTCACAAAGCAATCGTCATTGATAAGAACCGCCCCCACAAGGTAGGAATTGTTGATGCCCGTTTGCATGGTCAAGCGGATAAGGGCGTTTTTTGCCACAATCAAAGGATTTTGGATGACGGTCTTTTTGCCATCTTTCCGATAATAGATCCATTTAGAATCCGTCGGCGAAGCGCTCAAAGCGCCTTCGCAATAAAAATCCATAAAGACATAGATGTATTTATCTCCGCCCACAAGGTGGTCTATGAGAGCGCTTTGCCCACCGCCAAGAGAGAGTTTCAAGTCGTTTAAAAGATAATAATCGCCATTCCGAACGACTTTCATAATCTTGCGATAGAAGAACTCTTTCGGACGATGATGGAAATAGAGTTTTCGAAGCGGTTTATAAAAGAAAAGAGCAGCGAAAAGAAGCGCCAAGAGAACGCATAAAACAACAAAGATGGTGGTTTTTACTTCGCGAGGCATTCGTTATAGCTTTCTGCGACCAAAATCGCGAGCTCAACCATTTGGCTAAGCCCTTCTTGTCTTTCTTTGGAGGAAAGTTGTTTGTTGGAATCCGTAAAGGAATCGCTCACCGTGCAAATCGTTAGGGCGCGTTTCTTTAAAAGAGCCGCTTCGGCATATAAAGCGTAGCTTTCCATCTCCACCCCTAGCACACCGAGATTGGCCCATTTCTTCCAAGCTTCTGGGCGATAATCATAGAACACGTCGGCGCTTAAGATATTGCCAACGTGATAAGGAATTTTCGCTTCTTGGGCAATACGAGCCGCGCTTGAGAGCAAAGAGAAATCCGCGATAGCGCTATAAGTGCCGCCATAGAGGTTATGCTGCCCCATCCAATTGCTATCCGTACAAGCCCCTTCCGCCAATATGACGTCCTTTAGGTTGACATTCGGCTGATAGGTTCCCATGGTCCCAATCCGAATAATCGCCTCCACGCCATAGGAAGTGAAGAGTTCATGGCAATAAATGCCTATGGAAGGCATGCCCATGCCGCTTGCCATAACCGAGATCAAAGAACCGTCTGGCGCTTTGCCAGTAAAAGCCAAGATACCGCGGACGCTCGAAATGAGTTTCGCGTCTTTCAAGTAGGTTTTGGCAATCCATTCGGCACGTTTGGGATCGCCTGGCATCAAGACCACTTTGGCGAAGTCGCCATTTTGAGCTTCGATATGAGGTGTAGGCATAGTGTTTCTCCTCTCTTTACTATTAAAGGCTATTTTATAGCCTCTTCCAAGATTTCAAAGCGAATTCCTTTATGACTAGAAGAAATTTGTGAACGCTTATATGATAAAAAAGCAATGGACGCCACCACTTTATTCATTCTCCGCCTCACCTTCGCCCTTTTAGGGGCCATTCTTCTTTTTGCCTTAACTGGATTCACCTACGTCAAAAAGAATCAATTTGTTTTCGTTTCCAAAAGAGGAAAGTTAAAGACCATATGGGATGAAGGCTGGCATTATAGCTTCCCTTGGCGTTATAAAATATCCAAATCCTTTAAAAAGGGGCCTTTTGGCATTCGTTGGACAATGGCCGATGGAAAGATGCTAACGGCCCATCTCATCATTCGTGATCCAAAAAGGCTTTTTAATGCGAAAGAGAGTCTAAAGAAGATTCTTAAAGCAAACGTGAAGTCCGCTCCCAAGAACACTGAGATTCGAAAGAAAGTAGAAAACGCCTACAAAAAAGTAGGCGTGGAGCTCATCAATCTTGTCGTTACCAAAAAGAATTAGTCGTTAATAGGCGAAGAGCTATTTTCCACAGTTGGGAGATCGGGCTCGTAGGCCATATCGTCTTCAAAGATACGAAGGAAGTTGTCGGGGGTGACTGGCGTCAATTCGCCTTGGAAAGCAATCGAGATGCGACCGGTTTCTTCGCTTACGACGATAGTGACCGAGTCGCTATTTTCGCTAATGCCAAGCGCCGCTTGGTGACGCGATCCATATTTCCCCGTTAAGGGTCTTGCCGTGGATTGGAAGAAAACGGCAGCCCGCGCAATTTTATCGTCCTTGATGATCACAGCCCCATCGTGGAGACGTGTGCCTTCATAGAAGATGGTCTCTAGAAGCTCTGGCGTCACCGGAGCGTCCACATCGACGCCTCTTTGCTTGATGATGGTCCCGATTTTGGAATCGTCTAGAAGGTTATCCTTCTTCATGAAGGTGATAAGAGCCCCCCTTTTGAGTTTCGACATATCAAGGCAGGCTTTATAAACCTTCTCATAAACTGCTTCTCGGTCAAAAAGCTTCTCCGGTATGAGGGTCTTTTTGTTATGACGATTCCAAGCGATACCAGACTTTCCTTTATAGGTGTTGCTAAGCAAAAAGCGATATTCTGAAACGTTGGAAAATAAAGCGGCCACCGACCCAGAGATGAGAAGCACGCCCGCAATCAGGACGAGAAGCTCCATGCCGGCGAAGCAAGAAGAGATAAGGAGCACAACTTCAAGGCAAGTGACATAGATGTAAACGGCTTTCCTTTTGACTGCCTTAAAAAGCACAAAATCAAACAAAGCGAGCAAAATCACGCCGAAAATAAAACTAAGAATCCACTCTGGCGAATCATATGGAGCATTGCTAAATGCGGCGTTACAAACTTGAATCATGCTACTCATCGAAAGTTCCTCTAAGAAAGTTTTTTGCGCCTTTAAAGACCCAAAAACTTCTTTACGAACAAAATATTATCAAAGATAAAAGCGAAGAAAAAGAGCCACAAAGAGAAATAGAAAAAGGATTTTCAAACAATTTTGGATTTTCGACGTTCAAAACCCTGCAAAACCCTAATCTTTTCCAAAAAGAAGGGGGTTCTAGGTTATTTTTCTTCTTTTTGGATAAAATCGGTCATGATGTGCTTTTCCAAAGCGGGCAAACCGTATTTCTCTTTGCCTAAAGCGATAGAACGCATTAAAAAGACCATGTTCTTAGCAAGAACGCGAACCGTTTGGAGGCCTTCTTCATCATAGAAAGCCTCTCCTATCCGTCTTGCGTGCACGCTATTCCAATACTGGCTGGAGGCGATCGGCATACCGGAAATCGTGAAATACTTGTTTAGTTCGTCGAAAGTCGCACTCGCCCCTCCACGCCGAGCAACAACGACACTTGCGCCCACTTTCATGCGCTTATCGAAACTCGTCGAATAAAATAAGCGATCAAGGAGGGAAATGAGGGTCCCGTTGGCGGAGGCATAATAAACTGGGCTTCCAACGACTAAAGCGTCCGCTTCCTCGAATTTTTTAGCTAGTTCGTTCACGATATCGTTCATCGCACATTTGCCATTTTTGTAACAGTAATTGCAAGCAAGGCAACCACGAATAGGAAGGTGACCAACTTGAACAATTTCGACCTCTACGTTTTCTTCTTTAAAAACCTTCTCCATCTCTTTTAAAGCGATGGATGTGTTTCCATTGGCTCTTGGAGAACCGTTAATCATTAAGACTTTCATATTTCTTCCTTTCCTTTGGAGATTCTCATAAAGCTACCCGGATTATTTCTTTTATTAAAGCCATTAATACATCTACAACCATCGAGTTTCCAATTTGCTTATAGGCCTGAGCTTTGCTAACGACGATTTTAAAGTCGTCAGTAAAACCCATAAGTCTTAGACATTCACGTTCCGTTAATGCTCTAACGTTACCACTTTTATCAGTTACGTAGTTGTCCACGCCGGCTCGGTGATGATTGCCCATTGTGGAAAGCAAAGTTCTTGCAATAGGTCTATCTATCTCGATGTGTGTCTTATAATTCCCAGTTCCTTCACACATGACATATTTCTTCACGGCAGGGGTTAAAATATATTCCGATGGCGTTTGGCAGGGATTTTTGAAAAGCAAAGATCGCCATCCTTGCCATATGTCACACCCCCTTCTTCCGTAGAATCGATCAAAAAATCTTGCATCTTTAAATTGGATTCCTTTTTTCTTGGATTAAAGGTATCAATGGCAATAGATCGATTTTTAAAACCCACTGCAAAAAAACGATTTCGAACTTGTGGTATGCCAAAATCTTTCGCGTTTAATGTTCCCGCCCACATTTTGTAGTTTAACGATCCCATGCCATCCCACATCCGTTTCCAATTCTCTTGATTCTTTTTTGACTTAATGCCGGAAACATTTTCGTAGATAAACACTTCTGGTTGAATTTCATTGACTAAACGACAATACTCAAAAAACAAACTCCCCCTCGGATCCTCTAAACCCTTTTGAAAACCAACAGTCGAAAAGCTTTGGCAAGGGCTTCCTCCGATTAAAAGATCAACGTCCCCTCTTAAAGGTCTCCCATTCAGTAAATTGACATCCAAAAAATAATTTCCTTCATCAAAATCTGGAAAATTGGCCAAATAAGACACCTTAACGAAATTTTTCTTTTTTGAATGCTTCGCGTATAAAAAGTCGACAAAAGCTTTTTCTTCTTTAAAAGAAGCCATGCTCTGAATTCTCTTAGCTT
>ERZ808270.769-NODE-769-length-16489-cov-21.948947_pt1 | contig 16489 bp, 10 predicted proteins | sample MGYA00521082_ERZ808270 | MGnify/ENA primary metagenome ERZ808270 (study PRJEB31516, sample SAMN03275594) | gut metagenome | biome: mammalia-associated habitat; material: feces | host: Papio cynocephalus | place: Kenya | collected 2012-07-27 ... | reverse complement strand
TTGATACAGAACAAGATGCCATGATAGAGAACTTTGGTAAGAAGGATTCGCCGATCCGTATGCTTATCTGTAGTGATGCAGGTGCGCAAGGTGTCAATCTTCACTATTACTGTAACAGAATGTTCAACTACGACATTCCTTGGAGTTTGATTACGCTTGAGCAGCGCAATGGACGTATTGACCGTTATAAGCAGCCTCGTGTGCCATACATTCATTATCTGGTGCTCCGTAGTGACAATCCTAACATCAGTACCGACTTCCGCATCCTCGACCGTTTGAAGGAAAAAGAGGATGAGGTGAATCGTACCTTGGGAGATGCAGCAGAGGTGTTCCATCTTTATGATGTTCATCAAGAGGAGAAAGTGATAGAAAAGGCAATCATCAATGATGATGAGGATATTTGGGCAAAGTTGGCAGCTTTAGGCATGGGCAGTGATGCCGAGAATTCTCAGACCGATAATGAAGAGGTTAAGCATGACGAGAAGCCTAATGAGATTGTAACGATAGGCAAGACTGATGATAGCGAGGTGGAGGTGAAGATAGATGAAGGAATTTCCATCTATAATAAGGACATGGATTTCTATAAAGCTCTCTTCCGACAGTTGGAGAGCGATCATCTCATCAAGCCTGGCAATGTGACTATTGATGACGACATGGTGAATGTTACCAACACCGACGAACTTGATGAAGTCCTCTTTGATGTCCCAGCCGAAGCTAAGCCTCGCCGTGGCATGCGTTATCATCTCTCTACGAATAAGGAGGATGTGCTGAAGGCTATAGAAAATGCCCGAGTGGTGGATAACAACCAGAGCAATGCCGATGGCATACGTTGGGCTGATACCCAGATTCTCTACGACTTGCACCCTGTGGTACGTTATATGTTGACCAAGCTTTCTGCATCTGTGCCTAAGAATGATGCCCCTGTTGCAAGGCTAAGCTTCCTGCCGAAGGATATGGCTTATTTTGTCATTAATGGACAAGTGAGCAACCAGCTTGGTAACAGCGTGGTTAGCGATTTCTTGGTGTGCCCTGTCAACAAGGATGGAAATGGTATCTTCAAACCCATGTCGTTGGGTGAGTTTATTGCCACCAATAACCTGAGAGATACGCTTTATACAGACACGATAGCAGAGGAAGACTTAAACCGTCTTCATGACTTGCTTCCCGAGGCGATAGATAATGCCAAGACAATCATGAGCGAACAACAAGCTACCAAGATGGCAGCCATGAATAGTGTAGTTACCAATTACAGCAAGAAATTGAACGACTGGATATACGGTGAGCGACAACAACTTAGCCTTTTTGAGGCTGATGAATTGATGCCAAGTGGTTTTGCTGGGGTTCGCATGGACAAGCGCAAGAAAAAGGTAGAGTCTCTTTCGCAAGACAGAGGTCAATACCTGAAGGATTTACAATCTCTTCAAGGTGAACCATTCATCAAGGTGATTGCGGCTTTCTATAACTTTTAAATTTTAGAACATAAGATATGGCAGCATATAGTTTTATAGATAATATTAACGACTTCTTTTCGACTGGTTACTTTACGGAGGATTTCCAGAAGAAAGTCTTTGACAAGTCTGGCTATTCGCCGGAAGGTATCAAGGAACTCTGTTCTCGCTTTTCGGCTCTTCGCCAGCAATATAACCGCTATAAGCAAGCGGTCACGTCACGGTATGCTCGTGAAAAAGACAAGGAACGAGAAACTTTTGATTTCAACTCCAAACTATTGGAGTGCTTGGGTTATTATAAGGCAACTGTACAAGAACAGCCAGCAACGATTCTTTCTCTTCCGATAGGAGAGAATGGGGCGCAGCAGGATGTTCCTGTACGTATCGTGTGCAGTCGGACGGATGGCTCACCTCAGCTTTATGTGATGGATATTCCTACACTGGTATCTTCTTCTGATGATACGAATGCAGAAACTGGTTTTGCTGAATTGGGGCTTGACCGTCTTGTCACTCATATCTTCTCTCTTCCTGAGCAAGAGCATCCTCGCTATATCTTGATGTCGGCTGGCAACATGGCATTCTTCATGGATGCCGACAAGTGGGAGCGTGGGGCTTATCTTCGCTTCGACATCGAACGTTTGTTGGTGGAGACTACGCAGAGTGCCATGCGCAATTATTTTGCGCTCTTCTATCTCTTGGTTTCTCGTGAGGCTCTTGCTTCTGTAGCCGATACTCCGCTAATGCAACAACTTGAGGAAGAGAGCTATAAGAATGCCTATGCAGTGACTCAGGACTTGAAGCGTGGTGTGGTTGCCGCTGTGGAGGATTTGGCTAACGAGGCTATCTGGTATATCAAGCATACGCCGGATAATAAGTTCTACAATCAGGATGAGACGGACGACAACTTCGAGACGATGATGCGTGATGACTGCTTGGTGTTCATCTATCGCTTGCTGTTCGTTTTTTATGCGGAGAGTCGTTCTGACCTTGACATCTTGCCAATCAATGACCAGACCTATCAGCGAGGCTACTCCTTGGAGATGTTGCGTGACTTGGAGCAGGTAAACCTCATTACTGATGAGGAGCGAAATGGATATTTCTTCGACCATAGCATCAAGCGTCTGTTTGCACTTATCTTGCGAGGTTATAACGAAGACCGTGTGGATGCATCATCCATGACGGCCTCTTTCCGTGTGCGCCATATCGACTCGCCTTTGTTTTCTGATGCCAAACTGAAAGTGCTGGCTGGTGTCAAATTCCGCAATGTAGTATGGCAGAGCATCATCTGCCAGTTGTCATTGTCACAGCAACAAAAGGGCAAGATGCGTGGCCGTATCTCGTATGCTAACTTGGGCATCAACCAGTTGGGTAGTGTGTATGAGAATCTTCTTGCTTATCGTGGTTTCTATGCTGAGGAAGATTATATCGAGGTGCATCCTAAGGGTGATTTGGTGGAGACATATCTGCAACCTCGTTCTCGTCGTGATGTATTCGAGGAAGATGAAATATTGAAGGATGAGGAAGGACATGACATCATTCATCCTAAGGGTAAGTTCATCTACCGTCTGAATGGTCGTGACCGCAAGAAGTCGGCATCGTTCTATACCCCTGAGGTGCTGACCAAGAGCACGGTGAAATATACATTGAAGCCAATCGTGGAGAAATTGGAACGTGGAGAGATTCATGCTTCCGACTTGTTGCAGATGAAAATTTTGGAGCCTGCCATGGGTGCTGCTGCCTTCCAAAACGAGGTTATCAACCAGTTGGCTGTGCTCTACTTGCAGTTCCGCAAGCAAGAAGTGGGTGAATCCATCGACCCTTTGCAATATCCTAATGAGTTGCAGAAGGTGAAGGCTTTCATTGCCACAAGCAATGTGTATGGTGTTGACCTCAATGCTACAGCCATTGAGCTTGGCAAGCTATCCTTATGGCTCAATGTGATGCACAAGGATATGGAGGTTCCTTTCTTCTCCAACCGTCTTGCCGAGGGTAATGCGGTGATTGGTGCCTGGCTCAAAGTATATAAGAAAAGCGATGTCGTGAGAACTACCGTAGGACAGCGTGCTTACGACAAGAAATGGTGGGAGGCTCCTACATATCGTATTCACTTCTCCGATTCTCGGCTGGAACGTCACTATACGGAGGTTTATCATTTCCTGCTTCCTGTACAGGACATGCTGGGCATACTCAATGCTAAGTTGCCTACATTCAGCGAAGAAGAGGGACAAAAGTTGAAGGAAAACAAGAAAGTTATGGCGAGCATTCGTAAGTCATGGCTCAAAGGAATCACCGGTGAAGAATATAAGCAGCTGGAGCGCATCAGTCGAAAGATAGATGTGCTGTTAAAGAAGTATGTGGTGTTTCAGATGGGAGTGGCGGAATATGCCAACAATGGTTATGCCGTATGGAACTATGCGGGTAAGCGTACCTTGCCTTTTGAGACGAATGCACAGCGTGAGGAGTTCGATGACCAGCGTTATCGAAAGGACTCGGCATACATGAAACTCAAGATAGTGATGGACTATTGGTGTTCACTTTTCTTTTGGGAATACAAGGACCTTGCCGACCTTCCTACTCGACAGGAATATTGGGATGATATAGAGCGCATTCTCAATGTGGAGGTAAAAGCGGCTTCCCCTAAAGTGCGTTTCTCGAATGCTGGCAAAACAGGAGAGGAAGATTTGTTCTTGCCTAAGCAGGGACGAATCGACTTTGATGCTGAGGAAGAAGAAAGTGCAGCCAAAGTTCAGTCTTTGGAATATTACATCGCAGAAATGGGTAATAAGCAAACCAACAAACTGCAGCTGGAGGGTGCTTACAGTGAGCGCCGCATTGATATTGTTGAGGAGCTTGCCAAACGCTATCATTTCTTCCACCCAATGTTGGAGTTCTTGGAGGTGTTTTGGTTGAGAGATGGCTTTGATATTATCTGTGGTAACCCACCATGGGAAAAATGGTCGTATGAACAACAAGAGGTAATAGGGGAAAAATATCCTGAGGTTCTTATTCGAGAAGATAGTGCAACTGATGTAGAACATGCGTTGAAGACATATTTTCAAAATGCAACAATAAAGAGCATGTGCATGACGGAGCAGGTTGAGGCAACTTGTTCTGCTACATTCATGAATTCTTTTGTATGCTATCCGTTGCTGATAGGTCAACAAGCAGATTTGTATAAAAATGTATTGACAAATTGTTTTGACCTTCTTGGAGAGAATGGCTATTTGGGAATGTTGCACCCTGAGTCTGTCTATGATGATGCCAAAGGACAGCCTTTGAGAAAGGTAATGTATCGTAGATTGCAATACCATTTTCAATATCAGAACGCATTGAATCTGTTCCCTATAGCTCATCGCCGTAAATATAGTGCTAATATCTATACTGGATTGAAGGATGAAATATCATTTGATAGCATAAGCAATCTATTTCATCCAAAGACAGTTGATGAATGCTATATGCATAATGGTCAAGGTGTTTGTGAAGGCATTAAAGGCAAGGATGGCAAGTGGAACTTGTCTGGACATAAGAATCGCATCGTGCATTATAATGCAAAGTACATTAAACTTCTGTCTGATACATTTGAAGATGGAAGATACCCCGACTGTGCCAAATTGGTAAGCGTTCATAATAATGAAATGCTTGGTATTTTGGATAAAATCTCTAATTATGAAAGAAAGGTTTCTTATGTAAAGAATAAAATTACAGTTTGTTTTGATGAAACAGGGGCACCAAAAGAGGGACTTATTAAGGATGTCCGTTCTCATACATGTTATCCAAGCATGGATAATTGTGAGATGATATATAATGCTCCTCAGTTTTATGTGAGTAATCCTATTTACCAAACACCGAAAGAGGTTAGTTTGAAAAAGGGAGATTTTAACATAGTTGATTTGGAGAGAATATCAGATGACTATATCCAACGAACTAAGTATCTGCCTTTGGCTGAAAATTATAGATCTCTCCCTGCTTTTAATGCTTTTGTCGTTGGACAAGACGAACAAGGTAATGATATTTATGACAGTCTCTTAGACCACTATAAAGTAGGTTTCAGAAAGATGGTGAATCTCTCTGGCGAGCGGTCGTTGATATGTGCTGTCCTGCCACGCAGGACAGCACATATCAACGGTGTAATTTCGATCTCGTTCCTCGATCGAAATTACACCGTGGATATGGCAGCGCTTTGTAGTTCCATTGTCATGGATTTTTATTGGAAAACCATTGCAACACAAAATATTACAGAGAGTAGATTGGCAACATTTCCTTTTGGTATCAAGAAAAAGTTTAAGAGTGCCATGTATTCAAGAACTTTGATGTTGAATTGTCTCAACAAATACTACGATGACTTATGGAGTGGTTGTTGGTGCGAAAGCTTCAGAACTGATAGCTGGAGTTTGGAGGATGCTCGTTTGAAACCATTTTCAGAATTGACACCATCTTGGCATCATGAAACTCCGCTGCGTAATCATTTTGAAAGAAGGCAAGCCCTTGTGGAGATTGATGTCTTAGCTGCGATGTCATTTGGACTGTCTTTGGAAGATTTGGAATTCATTTATGATATTCAATTTCCTGTATTACGTCAAAATGAAGATGATACGTGGTATGATCAAAAAGGTAATGTTGTATATTCGGTTTCTTTGTGTAAGAAAGGAGTCGGAGTAGATAGGGCAACTTGGAATACTATCCGTGGAGAACAACTATCAGATAATATATACCAAGGAGCAACTTCCTCTTATGTACATACGATACCAGTTGAAAAAAGTGAACTCTACGGTGGGGAGCAAGTAACATATTATGCTCCTTACACCCGTTGTGACCGCATAGCCGACTATCGCCGGGCATGGATATATTTTGAGAATCGCTTTAGAGATGAGGAGTAAGCCTATGGATTTCAAGTATTTAGTAATATTAGGAGCTGGCTCAACTATAGCTACCATTCCGCATGGAGACAAAAATGGAAACTACAGCTATACTTTAGCCAATCTCTTGCAAGATAAATACTTTTTGTCGTTTGTAAAGAAAGCCCAAGCAAAGGGCTTTCAGACAAGCGATGTGGAAGACTTGTGCAATCGGCTCTACATGGAAGACAAGCCTCTTTACGATGAGTTTGAATCTCTTGTTCGCATGAAATATGCAAGTCTGGAACTTCCAGAAGAGTTTACCATTCTCGATAGATTGGTATTGTCTTTAACGCCAAATGATGCCATTGTCTCATTCAATTGGGATGATTTGGTTATACAAGCTTACCAAAGAATGAGCAGATACGTTCCTGAGGAGATGCTGCCTATATTAGCATTTCCTCATGGAAATTCCCAGGCTGTATATAACAACAAGCATTATACAAGCAAGCGAATTGTAACCGACACAAGTTGGATTGATTCACCATTGAACATGCCTGTTAATGAAATAGACTACAAGTCTGACAACTTCATCGGCTCACAATGGAAAATCCTTGACTTCTATATACGTAATTCCCAAATGATAACTTTCTTTGGGTATAGTGGACCATCATCAGATGATCAGGACTTACAACATTTAGATGGGTTATTCGCCAAGAACGAAATCTGTGACAAGATAGAAATCATCGATAAAGATTTGGAGTCAGCTATGAAAGTAGCAACGCGACTTGAACGTTTCAAGATGCAATCTAATTGGTTGTATCCATGTGCAGATTTTTGGCATAGTACAATTGCCAAGCATCCTCGTCGTACATTGTCTGCCATTGGTAATTGGAACTATTCGACCAAAACTTTTGCTAAAATTGAATCATTGACAGAGTTCATGTCGCATGTTGGTCCTTTAATTGATAAAGAACAAAATATTATTGATTGTTAATTTTTATATTAGTAAGTATGAGTCATATAAATAAACTTTCGATAAAAAATTTTAGAGGTATTAAACAACTTTCTCAAGATTTTGGGAAAGAAAGATTTATTGTACTTATTGGTAGGGGGGATTCTGGTAAAAGCACAATACTCAGTGCGATTCACGCAGTACTTTCTCCTTCATGGAATCTTACTTTTAGCGACTTGGATTTTTATAATCAAGACACAACCCAATCAATAGAAATTGAGGTGGAAATCTCAGAACTGCCAAGTGAGTTGCTGACGGATAAAAAGTATGGCTTATTTGTTATTAACAACCTAAGTGATGACAATTGTAACGAAGCTGATTTATGCATAGTTGTCCAGTTAGTCGTTGATGAAACGTTAGAGCCACATTGGTTTGTTAAAGCTAAAGAATGTTCAGGTATAGAAGATAAAGTTATTTCAGCTCAAGACAGAGCAATGTTTGCTGTTAATTTTATTACAGACTATACAGACAATCAATTTGCATATAATAAATTATCGCCATTATATGCATTAACTAAAAATGCACTTGGAGACAGCAAACCAATAGACCAAGTTAAGTCTAAATTGTTGAGAAATATGTCTCAGTTAGTTGATAGCCATAATTTGGAACCTCTTGGTAAGCCATTGTCTGAATTGAAGACTATGGCAGAAAAGTTAGGGCTCACAGTTGGAACTTTGACTCCTCAGATAGATATTAAGGAAAATCCATATACAGGAAATAGTATTGCTTTGCATGATGAAAACCTACCTTATAGATTGCATGGAAAAGGAAGTAAGCGCCTTATGTCTATAGCTATTCAAATGTCTATGGCAAGTCAAGGTGGTATAGCCCTTATTGATGAAATAGAACAGGGATTGGAGCCAGATAGAATAGTTATGCTTACTCGTATTTTTAAGGAAATATCTAAAGGACAAGTTTTTATAACTACTCATTCTATGAATGTTGTTCTTGAAGCTACAGCAACAAATCTTTTTATATTAAATAGTGGCACTAAAGAACTAGCTCATGTCGAAGCAGAATTAGATAATTGCAGACGTTCAAATCCGCAAACATTCTTTGGAAAGAAATTAATTGTGTGTGAAGGCAAAACAGAATATGGCTTTTTGAGAAAACTTGATATAAAACTTGATACGAAGTACAATGCTAATTTTTCTACCAATGGCGTTGTAGTTGTCAATGCGGGAGGAGGTGACAAAATGTACACTTATGCTCTAAAACTCAAAAAGTTAGGTTATGAAGTTTGTGTGTTTGCCGATAATGATGTCTCTGCCCAAATGACAAAGATAATAGAAGCAGTTAAAAATAAGGGTATTCGCTTATTTTTATGTGAAGATGGGAATTGTTTCGAAAAGGAAGTAATTTATTCTATTTCATGGAATGCTTTCTGTACATTAACGCAATGTGAAGAAATTGGGTTCCCTTGCCAACATGTAAGAATCGCAGAAGATTTAAGAAATAGAATCTCTCTTGCGACTTCAATACAAGAACAAAATACAATACGTGAAGAAATTCTACAAATGGCAATAAAAGATAGAAAAGAATGGTTCAAACATATTCCTGGCGGAGAATTTTTAGGTTCGATAGTGTTGGATGATATTGAAAATATTCCAAATGATAATAATTTAAAGAAAAATATTGTTGAACTCATTAATTGGTGTGGTTTTGGAAAAAGTTGATTGGACATCATTTCTGAATTGTGAAAGAGGGCTTCTCATAGCACCAGCAGGACACGGTAAAACAACTGCAATTGCAGATTGTTTATTACAGTGCCCACAAGGATCATGTCATCTTGTCTTAACTCATACACATGCTGGTATAGCTTCTTTGCGTATGAAATTTAAAGAGAAGAATGTGCCAACAAATAGATACCGATTGGAAACAATTACGGGTTTTGCACAACAATATGTATTGTCGTTCATGGGAAATAGTCAATTGCCTCAAGAAGACAATAAGGAATATTTTCCAAGAGTTGTGGAGTTATGTACATCTATATTGGATTCCAAAGTAGTCCAATTTATATTAAAAGCTTCTTACAAGAGTGTTTTTGTAGATGAATATCAAGATTGTTCCTACAATCAGCATCAATTGATTTTGCAAATAGGAAAAAATATGCCAGTACATTTACTTGGTGACCCTCTTCAAGGTATTTTTTCTTTTGAGAAGACACCAATGGTGAATTTAGATAAAGATCTCAATGGATTTGTTAGATTTAATTTATTAGCTCATCCTTGGAGATGGGATAAAACAAATCGATCTCTTGGTGATAAAATTTTGTCCATGCGTAAAAACTTGGAGAATCATATGCCAATCGATCTGACCAAAATGGAAGGTGAAGGATTATATATTGAGTATTATAATCCAATAATAAATATATATGACCAAAATTTCCTCAAAACATTGAGAAAAATAGTTAAACTCCATATGAGTGAGAGCTTTCTGGTCATATATCCATCTTATCATGAAAAGAATAAGTACGGATATGATAATCTAAGAGGGATATTGAGGGACAGGATCGAATTAAAATCTGTAATAGATTTTGGTAATTATAATTTTAAACTTTTGGATGCAATAGATGCAAAGGTGTTCTATTCGAGTGCATCTAAAATAGATGAATTTATAAATAAATGTCAACAGGGAAGACGTATTGCAAAAATTAAATGGATGTATGAGATAATGGAGACTTTGCATTTTAGCAAGACAGAGCTGAAATTATGGTTTAATCCTGATAAAAACAGCTTGAAAAAGAAACAAAAAGACAAAGCGATTAAAGGGAAGCAACTTAAAACTTTAGTTGAATGTTATGACAACTCACCTTGCTTACAATCGTTTATGGATGTTTTGAATTTTGTATACGAACTAACTTCAAGTAAGTGCCAATATAAAGACATTTATTATGAGATAAAGCATACTTATCAAATTGCTATGTCTGAAAAAATATCAATGTTAGAGGCTATGAGACAGCGTAAAAACCAGATACGGCATATGGGGAAACGTGTAGAAGGACATTGTATCGGTACAACTCTTTTAACAAAAGGACTGGAATTTGATACCGTTGTTCTGTATAAAGCAGATAAGTTTGAAGATGCTAAGAATTTCTATGTTGCAATATCACGTGCAAGAAAGAAGTTGATTCTTATTACTTCTCAATCTGTTATTCATTTTCATTAAATTGATAACAAAATGCAGGAATCATCGTTAATTGAATAATACAATTTGCTGTTATGTATTCTTGCTGAGACAAAAATATAAAATTATGGCATTACCAATAAATATAGAAAGCCTTCTTTGTGGAAGTGCTGTGGAAAGCAACCAACTTGAATATAAGGAAGGTTGGAATCCAGATACAATCTATCGAAGCATTTGTGCCTTCGCCAATGATTTTGAGGACACAGGTGGTGGATACATTATTGTGGGCGTAAAGGAAGAACAAGGACATGCTGTTCGTCCAGTTTTGGGAGTGAATCCTGAGTCTATTGAGCAGATAGAGAAAGACATGGTCGGATATAACAATCTTATCCGCCCTTACTATCAGCCTCGTCTTTTCATCGAAGAGGTTGATGGTAAGACTATTCTCATTATCAAAGTGACAGCAGGAGAACGCCGTCCATATAAGGTGCCTGACCGAATTACTGCCAAGCAAAAGGACTTCAACTATTATATTCGCTATAATAGTAGTAGCATTGTGCCGAAAGATGAATATGAACGTGAGTTAATAAACTTGGCTAATCGTACACCTTTTGATGACCGTGGCAACGATCAGATAAGTCTTAGGGACATTTCGACTACCTTGTTGAGGGACTTTCTTGTGGAAGTTGGTAGCGACTTGGCAGACCAAGACTTAACTGGCGATAACTTGAAAAAGGTTCTTGATCAAATGGACTTGTTGGAATCAACACCTGAAGGCTTCAAAGTCAAGAATGTTGCAGCAATGATGTTCTGTGAACATCCTGAAATATTCTTTAAAATGACTCAGGTTGAAATCGTGATATTCCCAAAGGGAAGACTTCTAGATCCTGATAATATGATAGAGGTTGCTCCAATTAGAGGGTGTGTGCCTAAGATGATTCGTGAAACAATGAATTATCTCAAGACAAACGTCATCCAAAAGAGAATACATAAGCCAGAGGATACCGAGCGTTCTGTCGTGACATACAATTATCCTTATCAAGCTTTGGAAGAAGCTGTCGTAAACAGTCTTTATCATCGTAGCTACATAGATCGTGAACCTGTAGAGATTACTATCGAACCAGATAAGATTAGTATTCTCAACTTTGGAGGTCCTAACCATACCATATCCATGCAAGCTATCCGTGAAGCTCGTATGCTTCGCTCCCGACGATATACAAACCGACGATTGGGAGAGTTCTTGAAGGAACTGGATTTGACCGAGGGTAGAGCAACGGGCATCCCGACCATTCAGCAGAAATTGCAGGAAAATGGTTCACCTCGTGCAACAATTGAGACAGATGAAGAACGAACATATTTCTTGATAGATATTCCATGCAACTTAGATTGCTTGGGAGTACCAACCAAGAAAGATGACAAGAAAGATGACAAGAAAGATGACAAGAAAGATGACAAGAAAGAACTGTCTGATATACAAGAGTTTATAGTTGCGTTAATCTTGGCAAATGACAAGATAACAATACCGGAATTGGCAAGAAAGACTAAAGTGTCTGAAAGTAAAATCTCACGAGAGATAAAAACATTGCGAAATGACTTTAAGATGTTACGCCGTGAAGGAGGCCGTAGGGATGGTTATTGGGTAGTTGTTAGAACGTTCTAACGTTTGATTGATTGAATGATATATATATAAACATACATACAATGTATTCAATCTGTATATCAATACGACAATAAATCAGTACGTCAGTAAGTCATGCAATCATCATATATGCAATTCTTTGCTTACCGATAGGTTGGTTCAGATACTCGACTTTGGAGAGGTATCTACCGATAGGCAAGTGCTTTCGAGAGTAACTCGAAAGGTTTTGAGTAACTCAAAACATAACTTGCTATCGTCAGATACCTCGATTTTTCAAATCATCTCAGAGACTGAAACCACGTCGCCTTTTGGGTGGATGAAAACGTGGTTGAGGTTCGTCAACGATTTCGAGTTTGAAGACATCTATCAACTTCTGAATGACAGGATTCTTCTTTATCATCGCTTGAAGTCGAGCCTCAGATGGCTTGATTTTTAGCAAATAGTCGGCAATATCTAAACCCTTGCTTTTGTCTTCTTCGGTGGCTTGTTGCTCCAAAAAGTCGAAAAGCGAAGCTCGGATGCCAAGAGCATTCATCAACGACAACTTGGCTTGCCAGGCATTTGGCGCCCCCAAATCTGGGAATAAAACCACATCTCTGTTTCTTAAAACAGAAAGCGACTTGGCATTGAAGCAACCATTTTTTCCGCCACTCGCTATCCATAAGAACTGAGGAAGGTAGTAGGAGGCAATCAGTGCCGTCTTCTCACTTTCCACTAATGCGATAGGCTTGGTCTTGTCTTCATTGAGTAGATGCTCACCAAAGAAACATTGACTGAGATTGAAATCCTTGTGGGGTAGAAGCGAGTGTACCCATGACACATGGTTGTATGGTTTCTTTACTCGCTTGCCTGTTTCGGGATTGTAGAGCATCACCTTACCAGTTCTCACTTTGCCTTGATTATCGACTTGCCAAAATACCGAGGCTCCGTTCCAATGCTTGGAGGTTCCGACATGATATTTCTCCATCAATGATAGGGTGGCTGCTTCACCAAACTGCGATGAAAGAAACAAGAAAAGATTGTTAGCCTCATAACATTTCAGAGAACTTCGCATGATGTTCTCGTCAATATAAGAAGTGGGTAATGGCTTCGGCATTTCTCTCTTCTTATAGGAAACGACCTCGTCCTTTGTGAATGTCTCATTCTTGTCGGGATTCTTCTCAAAAAATTCCTTAGGAGTAAAGTGATAGCCACAACTTTGTTCATGATTGCATCGCCCAACATAGGGAGGAAACTCTATCTTCCCTTCCGTGTCAATATATCGGGCAAAGCTGCGTTTCTTACGACATTCTGGGCAAGTATGTCGGGTAGCTATGCCTTTGTATGGCTCTAATATGAATCTATGTGCATTCATTTTCTTTCATTTTTATGTGGCGGTTCTGTCGGTTTTGTCGCTTTGGGGGTAGAAACCGTCAAAAGCGTCAGTTCTGACAATACCGTCATGAGTTAATCTTTGAATATTCTCCATGCTTTTCTTTGCGGAATAGGATGCCGATGTTGTCATTCAGAAAACGTTCCATAGTTCTTGACTTCATTCCGTTCTCCTTGGCAATGGCAAGAGCTTGGGCGGTAGTGAATGTTGCAGGGAGTTGGTTGACGATAGCCTGTTGTTGAGCGGTGAGCATATTCTCGTTGAGGATATTTTGCACTGATATAGCAGAGACCTTGAAATACTCTGTCAATCGGATGGCTCGCTCTACACTCAGCAGGTCGATGGCTTCCTTTCCACATTCCCCACAAGTCCATCTTGCCAACTGGATGATGAGACTGAAACGAATGACGTATATCTCCAACTTGCAGTAGATGCTGACGATGGTGTCGTTTGTCTCTTGGTCGCATTGCTCGGAGAATTGATGTTGCCATTCGTAGAGTCTTGCCTTAGCTTCTTCTGTGAATGATAAGACATGAGGCTCGATTTCCTGTTGCTCATTTATTGGACACTCCATATCAATAAGGTGTTGAATGATGGCTTGCCAATCTCGCTCTATATTATCGGGCAACTCTCGGTCACTCCATCTCGCTTTCTGCTGAAAGTTAGGCATGACGAACAAGATGCGGTCGATGAAGCCGTTGCTGGAGCGTTCGCCTTTCGCCAACTCACTCAGTATCTTCTTTTGGATGGTTCCGATTACTGAGATATAGGGGCGTTTAATGAAAATGGAACTCTTGGAACTTCTTCTGTCTGATATGGTTGTCTTGGCGCTAAAGACAGATAACCAGAACTGTTCCTCTGAACCATTGTTATAGCGGTTGAAGTTCTTGAACCATGCAGACAACTCGTCTGTCCATAGGCATAAACCCCTCTTGTTCTGCGCATGAATATAGCTCAAGCCTTCTGGTGTGACATCAGAGACCAAGAAGCGTTTGCGTACAGGTTCTTGCGGAAATCCATCCTCTCCATTTTCAATGCGTTCCTTGCGAGACATGCACATCTTTTCCTCAAACTTACTATATTGTTCCTCGAACAATTTGTTCTGTTCATAGTCGTAATCAAGAAAAGGCTTCATGGCGAAGCTAAGCGGATGGCTCTTGTTGGCTCCAGGTCTTCCGATAAGTGCCATGTATAAGATTGGACTTTCAAGCCAACCTTGCTTCAACTGTGCCAAGTGCGTGTTGCCGATACCAACAGCCAATGCGGTGAGTATGGCTGCTGATATATAGTCGGTAGGGTAACTGTGACATTCGTGTACCTCCTTTATGATTCACTGAATCTTGGCAGGAAAGATGCTTACGGGAAACTGGCTTCCTGATAGTCGAGTACTGAGGTCGATGGCTTTGTCCATGATAGACATCGGATTGATGGAGGCTGCTTGTTTCATGCTTAATGTTGTCATATTGTTCCGAGATTAAAAGTTATACTTAGACTTTGGCTTGCGTCTCATGCCTGCTTGCATGGCTTGCAGCATTTCGGCATGGTTCTGCTCCTTGGTTGACTTGCGACCATTTTCTATCCATGCCAAAAGTTCATCCTTGTAGAAGTAGAGTTTCTTGCCTTTCTTGTAAGATGGCAGGATGCCTTGGTTCACCAATCTGTAGATGGTAGGCTTCGACTTCATGATGATGTAGGCAGCTTCATCAATCTCAACCAATATGTGATTGTTGGTGGATGGTGGAGGCTGTAATGCCGATACCATCGTCTTCAACTCGATAATTTGCTCTGTTAGATAAGAAACCGCTTGCGGAAGCTTATCAAAGGTAATACTTTCATTTGTCATTTGCGTTCGATTTTAATTGTTCGGGTGCAAAGTAAATGGGTTATATGATGGGGACAAACATCACTGAGATATAACTTCAAAGTAACTGCTCAATGCTTATCAATAGGCTCTTTGAGTAGTATTTTATGCTGCTAAGTTCGGTTTCAACTCAATGATGCAGTTTCCCTCCATTCGTAGTTTTCTGATGATGGTCGTAATCTCCACATCGTCCAAAGCTTCTGCAAAGGCTCTTTTAATGAATGTAGCTGTATTGATGCCCCTCTTTTTGAAGAGGTTGCCGACATTCCAAGCATAATGCAGTAGGTCAATCGTGCGAATAGTCTTATCCACCTTTATTGCATGTGGATTCTTCGGAGAATCTGAACTTCCATGAAAGAGAGTGATATACTCGCATAGTTGGTTCAAATGTTCTTCTTTCATGTAGGCAGCAAAGGTCTTTCTGGTATAATGGATAGCCGCATCCAAGAGTGTCTTTTCTTTCTTGTTTTTTTTCTCCAAAGCCTCCTGTCTCAATATCTCATAGTCGGAGTATGCTGGAGAAATGTCTTCTGTATATACGAAAGTAACATCTTCCAAACTGATGTCTTCTCCATCAACTTCATCTGTTGGCTCTTCTATGTTTGTTGGAGGGATATAATAATCCCCAGTGTTGTCCGCTAACTTGTAAAAGATGTGCTTGTCAAGCAATGGGACAAGCCATCTGTTGATACCATCAGAGACATGAACATAAATAACCATGAGTATCGTGGTTGTGATACCGAACACCAAGTTGCAGCTAAAGCCATCAATGCCGTATTTCATAGCTGCGTTACGAACGAATGCGCCAATGATAGACATTGCGCACAAAACCAATAAATGTTGTGTCATAAATTCTTTCTTAAATTGTTTCATATTGCGTATTGTTAATCATTTGATGGCGCAAAAATAGGAAAAACAAAGAAAACCGACACGTGACTCACGCGTGACTACCGTAAAACATTTAGAAGCCTTTAACTAAAAAGCCCGATATTGAACACTTTTTTCAATATCAGGCTTCAAGAAATGAAAACAATGGTTTTATTTCAGAGAAATTTTATTTGCCGTCTCTCGTTTCTTGGAGTTCACGAGGTCGGCATATATCTGCGTGGTGCTTACATTCTTATGGGTAAGCATCTTTGAAACCGTGTAAATGTCTGTACCTAAGGCGATTTGGATGGTTGCATACGAGTGCC
>ERZ808270.767-NODE-767-length-16502-cov-22.491275_pt1 | contig 16502 bp, 11 predicted proteins | sample MGYA00521082_ERZ808270 | MGnify/ENA primary metagenome ERZ808270 (study PRJEB31516, sample SAMN03275594) | gut metagenome | biome: mammalia-associated habitat; material: feces | host: Papio cynocephalus | place: Kenya | collected 2012-07-27 ... | reverse complement strand
GCAAAAATACAAAATAAATCCGAACTAGCGTTAGGTTTTTATGCTTTTTAATATAAAAAGGTAGATGGAAAGCTTTTTGTTAGCTGGGTAGAAGTTGTTTGTAATTCGAAAAAACTGTGATTACTGAGACTGAGACCGATTTTGTGTCATTCTTGCGCTGATATGATATAAAAGTATAAAAATGCCTTATTTATTTGGCATTGTCTTTTATTTCTATTAATTTTGCATAATAATACTTGATTGGAAAAGTGACGCGGTGCTTGCCGCCATGTCGCTTTTCGCATGAATGACTTTTTAAAGAAAGGACTAGAACGATGAACATAGATGAAGTAGTAAAAAGAATCAGCAAAAGCGACGGTCTTTCGAAGACCCTCGGCATGCATTTTGTTTCTACACCCGAACCTGATACCGTTCAGGCTACCATGAAGGTGGACGAGCGCAATCGCCAACCTTTCGGATTCCTGAGCGGCGGCGCTTCCCTGGCGCTTGCCGAGAACTTGGCTGGCATCGGCTCCCTGGCTCTCTGCCCAGGACAGATAGCCGTGGGCATCAACGTGAGCGGCACCCATGTGCTCGCCGTGAGCGAGGGCGACACCGTGACGGCATACGGCAAGTTGGTTCACAAGGGCAGAACGCTGCATACCTGGGAGGTGCAAATCAAGAACACCGCTGGCGACATTATCTGCACCGTGCAGGTAACCAACTATGTGTTTACCCCCAAGAAGGATTATTCTCACAAGAACCACGAGTAGGCATGACGGCGTTTGCATATTATCGATTGCCCTATCTCCATCATGCCACCTACGTGGCGCAGCATGAGGGCGAGCCCGAGGTGCTCCCTTCGGTGGCGGAACTGAATGGCAAGGAAGGCTTTGTTATTGCGCCTTTCTCGCCATCCGGCGACTGTCCGGTGCTGCTCATCCATCCCGACGAGACAAAGCTCTTGGCTATTGAGGAAGAGCCTACATCGCCCTGTGAGGACAAAAGTTTTTCAAAAACTTCTAAGGACGAAAGCTTTTCCGAAGCCTCGGACGATTTTGCTCGTTCTGAGAAATCCGAGGCATTGGTTCATCCCGAAGCTTCAGAGAAGTTGGTCCTTCCCGAAACCTCAGAGAAGCAGGCTTATTCCGAGGATTTCGCCCTCTTCCATGACCAATTGACCAAGGGTATATTTCGAAAAATCGTATTGGCACGAAAGCATTCCATGCATGCCATGTCGTCTTTGATGCCATCGAAAACATGCATGGCAACCGAATCGGAAACTTGTATGTCGACCTCATTGGAGTCTCTTTTTGCATTGGCGAAAACGCTCTTCATGAGGGCTTGTCGCCTGTATCCCCGTCTCTTCGTGGCTTTGGTATACACCCCCCAGTCGGGCATGTGGCTGATGGCGACGCCCGAGGTCTTGCTCAAGGGCGATGGCAATGATTTTTCCACGATGTCGCTGGCTGGCACGCAAAGGGCGGAGCCATCTCGAACCATCGCCGACTATCCTGTGGAGGGAGTAACTTGGTCGGAGAAGAATCAAGAGGAACAGCAATATGTGACCGATTACATCGAACAATGCGTCAAGGGCTTCTCCGACGATTATTCGCTCAAGGGTCCCTATACCACGATGGCTGCCAACCTCTATCATCTTCGTACCGATATCTCGTTCCGCGTGGCTGACACCCACTGTCTTGGCGATGTATTGGAAAGGCTCTATCCTACGCCCGCCGTCTGTGGCATCCCGAAGGCGGAGACGCGTGATTTCATCTTGCGATATGAGCATCAGTCCCGCAAATACTACAGCGGTTTCGTGGGACCCTTGCAGATGAAGAACAAGACTCATCTTTTCGTCTCCCTTCGCTGCATGAACATCTTGGAGGATGGCACTTGCGAACTCTACGCTGGTGGCGGACTCCTGAAGGAGAGCGAGATGGAAAAGGAATGGAAGGAGACGGAGGCGAAGATGATGACCATCAAGAATGTTATCCTACACTAGACAATAACTGAATGTATAGTAATATCGAAAATGTCAATATATTGACCAGCGTATTGAGGAGCCATGGCGTGCGAAGGGTGGTGGTTTGCCCTGGCAGTCGCAATGCCCCTATCGTGCATAACCTCAACGAGGTGGATGGCATCACTTGTTATCCCGTAACCGATGAACGCAGTGCTGGGTTCGTGGCTCTGGGCTTGGCGATGGGCAATCCTTCGCCCTGTCCCGACCCCGTGGCGGTGTGCGTAACGTCGGGTTCCGCCTTGGTCAACCTCTATCCTGCGGTAGTGGAGGCTTATTATCAGAAATTGCCCGTCATCTTCATCTCTGCCGACAGACCCGAGGCATGGATAGGGCAGCAGGATGGGCAGACGCTTCCGCAAGCCAACGTCTTTGGCTCGATGGTGAACCGAAGCGTCAACCTGCCGATTATCCCCGGTTGTCTCGGACATGATGAGGAATCGGGACAGCCTAAGGGTGGACAGGCGGAACACATCTACAACGGACAAACTAATCGTCTCCACGACGAGCAGGCGAAGCGTCTCCACGACGAACAGGCTTGGTATTGCGAGCGACAGGTACACGAGGCAATCATCGACTGCGTGCATCGCAAGATAGGTCCTGTGCATATCAACGTTCAGATAGCCGAGCCGCTCTATCATTTCACCCAGCCAGAGCTTCCACCGACTCATTGGGTGGACTATGTGAAGACCAATCTCTTCGGGGGCGGATTCCATCATGGCGACTTGCTCGACTTCCTGAACGCCAAGAAGCCGATGATCGTGGTAGGACAGGATTATCCCGCGACTTCACTCTATGGCATCAAGAACATCAGCTCGTGGGCTGGGACTCTCATCGAGCCTACCGCCCTCGGCACATCGAGCAAAGACCCTGCAACAAGAGATTTCTCCAGCGACCTGCTGGGGAGCAACTTCGAGGAGGTACTGGCTCAACTGGAAAAGGGAATAGTCGAAGTGCCTGAGTTCCGAGGCAAGATGGCAACCTATGATGTCGAGGATTTCTTGCCCGACTTCATCCTCTACGTGGGCGGCAATCTGGTGAGCAAGCGACTGAAGCAATTTCTGCGCCGGGCTGCCCGAAGCAAGGAGGAGGGCGGCATGGGCGCCAAGGTGTGGCGTGCCAGCAAGGACGGCGAGATGGTAGATACCTTCATGCGAACAGACCGCATCTTCCAATGCGATCCCGACCTATTGGCGGATGCCATGACCGATTTCGACCAGACTCATAAGGAGGAGGTCAATGCGTATAAGGAACGTTGGTACTGGGCTCTCCGTGCCGCCAAGCGTCATGCCTACGACTATGAGCCGCCGTTCAGCAGCATGGCGACGGTGAAATATTTCCAGCAGGAATATCTTGCCAACTCGGTGCAGGGCGACACCTCGGAATGTCGCTTGGTGTATGGCAACAGCTCTGCCATCCGGCTGGCTTGCATCTATGCCCGACAGTACGTACATTGCAACCGAGGCGTGAACGGCATCGAGGGCACGCTGTCTACGGCGGCAGGCTTGTCTATCTTCCTCTCGGAATATCACTCGCCCAATGCCAAGGCGCAGCAGAAGGTGTTCTGCGTGTTGGGCGACCTCAGTTTCTTCTACGACCAGAATGCCCTCTGGAACCAGAACCTCAACGGCAGCCTGCGCATCATCGTGCTCAACAATGGCGGCGGTGCCATCTTCGGCAAGTTCGAGGGACTGAAGGAGAGCAAGGCGAGGGAAAACTTGGTGATGGCGGAGCATCGCACCTCTGCCTACCACATCTGCGAGGCGCAACACGTAGAATATCGCAATGCCGACGATACGGCTTCGATGCGAGAGGGCATCGACTGGCTCATCCATACCCCGAGCGACCGTCCGATGCTCCTGGAGGTGTTCACCGACATCGACGTGGACAATCAGGCCATGACCCAATATTTCAGCAGCATGGGCGAGTAATCATAAAGTTAAAAGCTAAAAATTAAAAGTAATAAAGAAAATGAGAGAATGGAAAAAGATAGAAGGTTTTGATTTCAAGGAAATCAACTTCGAGGAGTACAATCACATTGCCAAAATAACCATCAACCGTGAGCGTTATCGCAATGCCTTCACCCCGTTGACCACTTGGGAGATGTCGCAGGCTTTCAGCTATTGCCGTGAGTGTCTCGACATCCGTGTTGTTATATTGACGGGTGCTGGCGACAAGGCGTTCTGTGCCGGAGGCGACATGCACGTGAAGGGCAGAGGTGGCTATGTGGGCACCGACGGCGTGCCTCGTCTCAACGTGCTCGACGTGCAGATGCAGATTCGTCGCTTGCCAAAGCCAGTCATCGCCATGGTGAACGGCTATGCCATCGGTGGCGGACACGTGCTGCATGTGATGTGCGACCTCACCATCGCCTCCGAAAACGCCATCTTCGGACAGACCGGTCCTAAGGTGGGTAGTTTCGACGCAGGCTTCGGTGCCTCTTATCTCGCCCGAATGGTGGGACAGAAGAAGGCTCGTGAGATTTGGTTCCTCTGCAAGCAGTATACGGCAAAGGAGGCTGAGGAGATGGGAATGGTCAACAAGGTGGTGCCATTCGATAAGTTGGAGGACACCTGCGTGGAGTGGGCGGAAACGATGATGGAGCGTTCGCCTCTGGCACTGCGCATGATCAAGGCAGGACTGAATGCCGAGCTCGACGGACAGGCTGGTATCCAGGAGCTAGCTGGCGATGCCACCATGCTCTATTATACGATGGACGAGGCGCAGGAGGGCGGCAAGGCATTCCTGGAGAAGCGCAAGCCAAGATTCGAGGACTACCCTCAGTTCCCTTAACAAAAATTCTCACAGATTTCACAAATTCTCGCAGATTTCGCAGATTATCGCAGATATTAAATCTTTTAGAATCCAAGAGGATAAAGAAATAAATCCGACTTGTACGGTTGAATTGTCCAACGCACCCTGAAAGGGCAATCTGCCCCTAGCCTAGGGCAACGCCCTAGGTAATATGCAAGCAAGAAAGTCGCCCTTACAGGGCGCATTCATTCCCCGACATTTACCCAGGGCGTTGCCCTGGGCTAGGTGCTTTTGGGCTTACAGCCCGTTTCAACCGTTCAAGTGAAATAAATCTGCGTAAATCTGTGAAATCTGCGGGAGTTTTTTCGCTTAATATTTGGACAAATAGAAGAGTCGCTCCGTGGGGCGACTCTAGATGATATTACTCGTGGGTTGCGAATCTTTGCTCCGCAAGTTTCTCGTACTTCGTGCCTGGCTTGCCATAGTTGGCGTAAGGCCAGATGCTGATGCCGCCACGAGGGGTAAAGATACCTGTCACCTCGATATATTTAGGATCCATCAACTGGATGAGGTCTTTCATGATGATGTTCACGCAGTCCTCATGGAAGTCGCCATGGTTGCGGAAACTGAAGAGGTACAACTTCAAGCTCTTGCTCTCCACCATCTTTACGTCGGGAATGTAGCTGATGCGAATCTCGGCGAAGTCGGGCTGGCCCGTGATAGGGCAGAGCGATGTAAACTCTGGGCAGTTGAAACGCACCCAGTAGTCGTTGCCCGGATGTTTGTTGACGAAGGTCTCCAGCACCTCAGGCGCATAATCCATTTTGTATTGGGTCTTGGCTCCCAAAGCCTTCAACCCATCTTCTTTTCTATCCATAGTCTTGGTAAAATTCTATTTTTTTGTATTGATACTAAATGCTAAGTATTGAGTCGTGAGAATTTTCAGTCTCTTAGTTGAGACTGAAAATCTTGAATACGTTGTAGGAGATGTTGTTGTCGTAAACATCCTCGCCCGCATGTTTCTTGGTGGCTTTCACCACACGGATGGTGACAGGCAACACGATGATTTCATAGACGGTCTTCAGTACCACCTGCCAAATCATCAGCCAAGGCAACTCAGATGTAGGTACCACTCCTCCCAGTGCTAGCGGGAAGAAGATGATGCTGTCGCAGCTCTCTCCAGCCACGGTGCTCAGGATGGCACGAGCCGAGAAATGCTTGCCGCCATCGCGAATCTTCATCACGCTCATCACGTAGGCGTTGGCAAATGAGCCCACGATGAAAGCCACGAACGAGGCGGCGGCGATGCGAGGAGCCAAGCCGAAGATGGCGTGGAATCCAGCGTCGTTGTGCCAGTAAGGCGCTCCGGGGATGGCATCGCAGATGGCTCCCATGGTTACGAAGAAGAAGTTCATGATGAATCCCGTCCATATCAGCAGTCGGGCTTTGCCATATCCCCATACTTCGCACACCACGTCATTGATGATGTAGCTCACGGGGAAGACGATGAGACCACCTGTCAGGGAGAAAGACCCAAAGGCAATTTGCTTTGTTTCGAGCACGTTTGCTGCAATGAGACAAACGCAGAAGAGGATGCTGAAAAGCATGAACAGCACGCTCACTTGTTTCTTTGTTTTTTCCATTTTTCTTGTTTTTTACGAGGTTTACCAAGCACTCGGGTTTTGTAAATTCTTAAAATGGCATCGGGCGGTAAACTAGCCGCCTTTTGCTAAAACGGGTGCAAAATTACAATTTTTCTCGCTAATCACCAAATTTTTAGGGAAATATCTTTAAAAAAATAATTCAACCATACTGGTGGAATTAATCCGACATGAAAAAAACAGCCCTAGATACTAATCACTAGCACCTAGGGCTTACTCTATTACCTAACTAAAAACCTAAAACCTTATAATCTAACCTAAATGAAGATGAAGCGAAAATGCAAACCAATCACTTCTTGCAAACTTTATGTATGTTCTGGTTGCATGTCTGCGAAACTTAGCCCACCGTAATCTGGCGAGCTATCTTCTGCTCTTCCTGTACGATCTTTGGCAACTGGATGGTGAGTACACCATCAGCTACGCTGGCTGAGATCTTCTCGCGATCTACGTCGTCTGGGAGAATCAATGTTTGCTCAAACTTAGCGTAAGAGAACTCACGGCGCAAGTAAACATGCTCCTCGGTCTCTGGCTGTTGTTTGTTCTCCATCTTGATGTGGAGGTCGCCGTTCTCATTGAGGTTCACCTCAAAGTCTTCCTTGCGCAAGCCTGGGGCTGCGACTTCCACTGTATATCTTGTCTGGCTCTCCTTCACGTTGATGGCTGGAGCTGTAGTGTTAGCTTGTGGCATATTGCCTTCGTTGAAGAGTCCGTTAAATACTTCTGGTATCCAAGAATTTCTGTACATCATAATAATAACCTCCTAATTGTATTTTTATTGTTTTTATTCGTTTAAAAAATGTTATTTTATCGTAGTTTCCAGCTTTTCTAGCTTTCTAAACTTTCCTAGCTTTCCGCTTACACCCTCTCGTTAAGCAATCCTTGTACCAAAGTGCTTTCTTCTGTCAAAACGACATGAAGAAAGGGACAAAATAGCAAAAATCCCGACATTCTGTCGTGAATGCCGGGATTTTCTATTGAAACTATTCTAACCTGTACAGGTGAAACTATTTTTAGTTCTCCATAAACTTCTTGGCGGCTCTGAGCTGGTGTCTCATCACGCTCAGGAACTCCTGGCTCTCCTGCAACACGTTGAGGTAGAGCAATGAAACCTTCAAGAGCGTATTGTCGTTGAGATGCTGTATGCGGTCGATGTTCTTCTTGCGGAGCACGGAGAGCTCGTCCTTGCAGGCATCTGCCTCGGCGAGAATCTCGCGATAGTTTTCGTATCGGCTGGTCTCAATCTGCTCGCAACTCATCATCATCAGGTCGTTGATCTTCTGGCGGATTGGAGCAAACTCCTTGATATACTCCTGTGGCAGAGGGTTGAAGTTGTTGTCAACGTGCTCCTTGATAGGGTCGAGCATACGGCGCAGGGAGTAGATGAAGCCCTGGTTGCTGTTGGCGCCCAGATGGAACCAAGTGTTGCGCTCGATGGCTACCTCCATCGGACTCTTCTTCAAGCCCAGCATCTCCTGGCGGCGGAACTTCTTGAGCATATCCTGCTCCTTCTTCAGCTCCTTGTTGGCATGGCGCAGATACTTAGGGTTCTCGTTGGCGAGACCGTCCATAATCTGGTTGAACTCGTTCAGAGCGAAGTGGCAAACGTAGCTCTGTGTGCGTGATACCTGTCGGCGAAGCAAGTCCCATACAATCTCTGGGTCGTGGGAGCGCATCATCAACTGGAAGGTGCTGCCCTTGCTCTCCTCCTTGCTCTTCTGGTTGTACTTGATGTTGCTGCGGATGAGGAGGAACACCACGAGGGCGATGAAGCAAACCTGGATGGCGATGCCGCCGAAGTACATGGCGAGGCAGACGATGGCGCAAGCGGCGAAAGCCACACCGGCTGTGATAAACCAACCACCGATAACACTCAGCACACCCGTTACACGGAATACAGCGCTCTCACGGCTCCAAGCCCTGTCGGCTAGCGAAGAACCCATTGCCACCATGAAGGTAACATAGGTGGTAGAGAGAGGCAACTTGAGGTTGGTACCGATGGTGATGAGCATACTAGCCAACACGAGGTTGACGGCTGCGCGAACCACATCGAAGGCTGCGCTTTCTTCCAGCTCTACATCGTTCTTGTCGAAGCGACCGTTGATCCATGCCATCAGAGGCTTTGGCAAGTATTGTTTCAGCCAAGAGTCTGTGGCCTGGCAGTTGCGCACGATGACACGAGCGGCAGAACTGCTGCCGAACATCTCGTCGCCCTCGTCCTGTCGGCTCAGGTCTACGGAAGTCTTGATCACGTTCTGTGCCTTCTTTGAGGTAGCCATGGCGATGATCATCACGGCACCTGCTGCGAGCAGATAGAGCGGAGTGGTCTTGGCACTCTCCATCAGGGAGGTCATCAAGTACTGGTCTGGCGCAACCCCATTGGCGTTTGCCATATAGTCTTGGTAAGAAGAGAGACCTGCGAGAGGCACACCGATGAAGTTGACCAAGTCGTTGCCGGCGAAAGCCATCGCCAGGGCGAAGGTTCCCATCAGCACGGTGAACTTGAAGATATTGATGCGGCAGAGGTGCAAGAACTCCATCACGACGGCTGAAACCACGAAGGTGATGCAGAGCAACATGCCGAGGTTCTGGTCGATATAGTCGCGCCACTCAGCTGGCAGGTAAGGACTCTTGCCCAAGCCCTTCATGAAGATGAAGTAGGAGAGGGCGGTGAAGGCGATGCCACCGAAGATGGCGATGCTATAGCGAGAGTGCTTCTTGTAGTTGAAGGTGAACACGATACGGCTGAGCCACATCACGATGGCACCGAACACGAAGGCGATGATGACGGATGAGAAGATACCCATGATTACCTCCAACGCCTTGTTGCTGTTGAGCAGCACACCATAGTTGAGGCTGTCGTCGCCATACATCTTGAGGGTGGCTAGGATGAACGCACCGCCCAGCAACTCGAACACCAGCGAGACGGTGGTGGAGGTAGGCATGCCGAGCGTGTTGAACACATCCAGCACAATGACATCCGTCACCATGACGGCTAGGAAGAGCGTCATCACTTCCTCGAACGTGAAGTGGTCAGGACTCATGATGCCGTGTCGGGCGATGTCCATCATTCCCGACGACATGATGGCGCCGAGAACCACACCCAGGGATGCGATGATCAGCACCGTGCGAAACTTTGCCACCTTGGCTCCGATGGCGGATTGCAGGAAGTTGACAGCGTCATTGCTGACTCCCACGAAGAGATCAAACACTGCCAGACAGAGCAGGAAGATCACAATGCAAAGATAAATCGTACTCATATTTTAAATGTTATTATATTATTCTGAATTTCTGGGTGCAAAGGTACGGGTGCGATGTTACAGGCTATTTAAACAGATGTTACAATGCTGTTAAATTCGATTTTTAGTCGTTTTTTACGAAAGATTGTGTTAACTTTGCAGCCGCAGAGACAATTTGAAATATAAAAAATGAGATAGAAGAAATGGAAAGACTAAAGAATATCAAGGCGATAGCCTTCGATGCCGACGATACGCTGTGGGCATTGCAAAATTACTTCGAGGATATAGAGCATGAGTATTGCCAGCTGCTTGCCGAATTTGGCAAGGAGAAGGAAATTTCGGCGGCGCTCTTCGAGACGGAATCCCGTAACATGCCCGATCTGGGCTATGGCTGCAAGGCATTCACCATCTCGCTGGTGGAGAATGCCGTGAAGGTGAGCCATGGCAAGGTGGAGGCGAATGTCATCGCCCAAATCGTGGACTTGGGCAAGAGTCTCCTGCATCTCGATGCCAAGCCCTTGGAAGGGGTTGAGCCTACGCTCGCCCGTATCCGAGAGATGAAAAGAGAATCGAAAGATGAAAGAACGGTATCAGATGAAAGAAAATACAAGCTCGCCGTTTTTACGAAGGGCGAGTTGATGGACCAGGAAAACAAATTGTGGCGTTCGGGCTTGCAGCGATATTTCGACGTGGTGAGCATCGTGAGCGACAAGAAGCCTGAGGCTTATCGCCGTCTCTGCAAGGAGATGGAGGTGCAGCCCGAGGAACTGCTCATGGTGGGGAACAGTTTCAAGAGCGACATTGCGCCAGCCTTGAAAATAGGGGCTTCCGCCGTGCATATCCCATTCCATACCACGTGGGCGCATGAGAAAATTGAGGAGTTCGAGCATCCGAAGCTCCGCAGAATCGAGCGATTCGAGGAACTCCTGGAATTACTCTGAAATATTCCAAGCATATAAGGTTAATATATTTTTAAGTCAAGAATTAGAGAATTAGAGAATTTTTTCGACCTGTACGGTTGGAATGTCCTATACGCCCTGAAAGGGCAGAAGCACCTAGCCCAGGGTAACACCCTGGGGTAAAACGGTGTTATTGCTTAATACCAATATTACCCAGGGTGTTACCCTGGGCTAGATGCTTTTGGGCTTTCAGCCCGTTTCAACCGTACAGGTCGAATTTTTTCCTTTTCTTCTGATATGGAATGGATAAGAATTAGAGAAAGTATTCGGCAAGCCGAATACGCCTAAGGACTCAAAAGCAAGGTGGAAAGCAAGATTGCGGAAGGCAGAGCCTTCCTCTTGTAATCCTCATATTAATTCATTATCATCTCGTGTGCGAGAATAAAAATGCTTAAATTCTCTAATTCTTGACTTAAAAATAAAAATCGTTATTCTTGAAGATAAATAAAATCATAATTCTTGAAAGAATAAAAACGATAACTTCCGAAAGTAGGAAAACTTGATGGCTCCTACTTCCGAAAGTTGATTTTATTCTATTCTTCCTCCAGATGATCCAACTCGTCGAGTGCCTCGCAGAACGGGCTGTGGAAGGTGCTGAAGAGATGGAGAATCTCCTCGCGCTGCTCCAGTGGCTCGTCCCAGAGACTGATTTCGCCCTTCTGATGGGCCTTCACCAGCTTGGCGCAACGGCGAATCTTGCGCTTGTTGTTGCGAGCCTGCAACTGGTCGCCCTGGATAGGCTTCTGGGTAACGTAAGAGAAGGCGCAGAGCTGCTTCATAAACATGTCGAACATTGGGTCGTCGTGGCTCCAGTCGTCTTCCTTCAGCCAGAACCACTGGAAGGCGTACTTCTGCTCCAAGGCGATAAGCTGCTGTCCGAGCGAGTCGATGTCGGTGCCCTTCGCCATCTGCTCCTTCACGAAGGCTACCAAGCCCTCAGGATGAATGTCTAGCTCCGCCTCCTCGGCGATACTGCTGCCAGCGATGTTGATGCGCCAGCGATAACTCTTGTTCTTGACGAGAGCCGAGTGGGCGTTCATCATCAGCTCGCTCAACTTGCCTTCCGACGGAATCTGGTCTACGATGGCAAGGCGCTCACGCTTGTCGCGTACCACCAGCTGGGCATCCTCATGGCGCAACACGCACATGTAGATGAGTTTCTCGCCATCCAGCTGAAGGGTGAAGCGGTCGTTGTTCTCGTCGCCCACGAACTCATAGCGGTAGTCGTCCACCTTGTCGTGAGCCACTTCCAACTCGCCATGCACTTTGTTGCCCTCGGCATCGTAGAGCGAGAAACCGATGTATGGTATCTGGAGATAGAGGGTGAAAGGGTTGCCCTCCTCAGGAATCATGGTGAGCTTCAATCCCTCGTCGCCGAAGTCTTCCTTGCGGCAAACGAATCCCTCGTCGGTCTTCTCCGCCTTCTCCACCTTCACGTCGCCGTGGCGCCAGTAGATGTCGAAGATGATGTTTTGGTCGTCCTCGTGCTCCACGTGGATGAAGTCTTCGATGTCCTGTCCCAGGTATACGATTTTGGCAGGCTCATATTCCTCGGTGTCGTCGTCCTCCAACGGCTTCACCCAGTTTTCGCCTGGAATAGGGTCGTCTTCCCACTCTGCGTCATCAGCGGCAGCGGTAGACTTGAACACCAAGAAGATTAAGCGCTGTTCCTCGCGAGAGCCGTTCTCACGACAAAGGAACACCTTCGATTCCTTCGGAATGAAGAAAGGAGTCGAGAGATAAGGGTTCTTACATAGAGCTGTATACTCCACCTCTGTCCATACAGGCAGAGAATGCTTTTCCATATTGTTCGCCATTTCTTTAATAATAATCTAATATTTAGTAGTTTTGATACGTGTTATTTTTATCTTGTTAGATATGTGTTATCTTGAATTTTGATACGTGCTATTCTCGAAAACCGATGCAAAGTTACTGCAAAATGCAGACAATACAAAATGAATAAACCCAATTTTAGACATTTTTAATGAAGGAATGCTCCCGATATTCAAAAAATAATAGTAGCTTTGCAAAATGTTTCCACCTGTATGGTTGAAACGGGCTGAAATAATTTTCAAGCTGTACGGTTGACACGGGTTGAAATGATTTCGACCTGTATGGTTGACACGGGCTGAAATAATTTCGACCTGTATGGTTGAAACGGGCTGAAATGATTTTCAAGCTGTACGGTTGACACGGGCTGAAATGATTTTCAAGCTGTATGGTTGAAACGGGCTGAAATGATTTTCAAGCTGTACGGTTGACACGGGCTGAAATGATTTTCAAGCTGTATGGTTGAAACGGGCTGAAATGATTTCGACCTGTATGGTTGACACGGGCTGAAAGCCCAGAAGCGCCTAGCCCAGGGAAACGCCCTGGGTTAATGTCGGGGGAAAATGCGCCCTGTAAGGGCAAAAGCATAAAATTCCCTATGATATAACGCTTTTGCCCTTTCAGGGCGACTTTCTTGCATGCCTATTACCTAGGGCGTTGCCCTAGGCTAGGTGCTTCTGCCCTTTCAGGGCGTGTTGGACTATTCAGGGCGTGTTGGACTATTCCAACTGTACAGATGGCAATAAATTCGATTTGCAATAAATTCGACTTGCAATAAATTCGACTTGCAATAAATTCGATTTGCAATATATATATAATAAGGTATAGAAAAAGAGAAAGGTAAAAAATGAAGATAAAGACTTTGATGGTGATGACTTTGGCTGCTACCTCCTTGGTGGCTTGCCATAAGAAGAACGACCGTCCGGCTCCGATGAATCCGAAGCTGGCGATAAGCCTCAGTAAGCCTACCAAGGGCGACAAGGCAGTCTATGGACTGGCATGTATGGGATGCACCGACACCACGGTGGTGTTGCTGCCAAATGGTGGCGGCGACCCCGTGAAGTACAACATCTTGGATGCCAACCGCAACCATCAGGTGTTTGGCGACATCGAGATAGGCGACTGGATTTGCGTAATCCCTTGCTCCGACAAGGGAGACCGAAAAAGTGCCGACATGGTGGTAGACCTCGACAAGCTGAAGGCGACGTGGACCTATCCCGTGTTGCCCCATCTTCGTGACGTGAGCCATCTCTCCAAGCGTCAGCAGATGCGCATCTTGGCGAACATGCCCGACAGCATCGTAGAGTCGTACATGGTTCCACGCCAGTATGGCTTCACCCTGAAGCGTATGAGCGAGGCGCAGTCAGTGGGCTACGTGATGGCTAACACCGATGTGGAGGATGACAGCCCAGTAGAGTATCCACCAGTGCCTCAGTATACGGAGTGGCATGCGTGGAACGGCAAGCTCATCTTGGTGAAGGGTCGGCGAGAGATGGGTGGCATCGTGTTCAACCAGAAGACCTCCTACGACACCCTTTCCTTCGTCTACATGAAGGGCGACTCCCTTGCCCTGCGCAACAGCAATGGCGAAGTCATAGGCTATCACCGCAGCAGCGATGCCCAGAACGTGAACGCCAAGGCCCATGCCGCCGCCCAGAAACTGAGCAACAAGCTCAAGCAGGAGCTGAAATAAGTTCTTCTAGCTGTACGGTTGAATTGTCCAACGCGCCCTGAAAGGGCAATCTGCTCCTAGCCTAGGGCAACGCCCTAGGTAATATGCAAGCAAGAATGTCGCCCTGTAAGGGCAAAAGCGTTATGTTTATAGGGAATTTTATGCTTTTGCCCTTACAGGGCGCATTTTCCCTAACATTTACCCAGGGCGTTGCCCTGGGCTAGGTGCTTCTGGGCTTTCAGCCCGTGTCAACCGTACAGGTGGGATAAGTTAGGAGTTAGAAGTTAGGAGTTAGGAGTTAGGAACGGCGAATATTTTAGCAAGCCTCGAATCAAGGCGGTTTACACCGCACAAACAATCGCAACTCTGTTGCGTCAAGCACTCTGGCGAGGGCTTTGATGCCCCGCCAACCTTAGAGAGCTCTGCTCGGTTAAGAGCGACGAGGAGGAGCGGTTACATCCCCCTCTCCTGAGGAGAGGGGGCTTGGGGAAGAGGTGGAGCCCTCCTTGGCTAAGGAGGGACGGGGTGGTTCGAAAAACCTGTCGGGGTGGTTCGAAAAAATACCATTCCTAAAATAAAATATTATAAAAAATATTTCTAAAAGTCTGATTTCTCGGATTTTTTGCCTAATTTTGCACCTTGGTATCAATCGCCGCTATTATATAGGGGCGAAATATCGCTTTTTAAGAAAGCGAAAGTTACTTCTTTGACCTCCAAAAGAGGCTCCTTAGACCTCCAAAAAGAGGCTCCTTTGACCTCCAAAAGAGGCTCCTTAGACCTCCAAAAAGAGGCTCCTTTGACCTTCAAAAGAGGCTCCTTAGACCTTCAAAAGAGGCTCCTTTGACCTCCAAAAGAGGCTCCTTTGACCTTCAAAAGAGGCTCCTTTGAAGTCAAAAAGAGGCTCTCTTGAGAGTAGTTGAAAAGAGCCTCCTCAGAGAACCGTATCGCTGTTTAAAGAAATTTAGAATATAAAGATTTTAAAGAAAATAATGAAGAAGAAAATTCAGTTCAGTCTCGTTTACCGAGACATGTGGCAGAGTTCTGGTAAGTTCCAGCCACGCAAAGACCAGTTGGCTAAGATAGCCCCAGTCATCATCGAGATGGGGTGCTTTAGCCGTGTAGAGACCAATGGTGGTGCTTTCGAGCAGGTTAATCTTCTCGCAGGTGAGAACCCTAACGAGGCTGTTCGCGCATTCTGCAAGCCTTTCAACGAGGCTGGCATCAAGACCCACATGCTCGACCGTGGTCTGAACGCTCTTCGCATGTACCCAGTGCCTGACGACGTGCGTGCCCTCATGTACAAGGTGAAGGCTAAGCAGGGTACCAACATCACCCGTATCTTCGATGGCTTGAACGATGTGCGCAACATCATCCCTTCCATCAAGTGGGCTAAGGAGGGCGGCATGACACCTCAGTGTGCGCTCTGTATCACCAACTCTCCTGTTCACACCCTCGAGTACTATATGAACGTTGCCGACCAGCTCATCGCCGCTGGCGCAGAGGAAATCTGCTTGAAGGATATGGCTGGTATCGGTCAGCCTGCTTTCCTCGGCAAGCTCACCAAGATGATCAAGGACAAGTATCCTAACATCCTCATCCAGTACCACGGCCACTCTGGTCCGGGTCTCTCCATGGCAAGCATCCTTGAGGTCTGCAACAACGGCGCCGACATCATCGACACAGCCATCGAGCCACTGTCTTGGGGTAAGGTTCACCCAGACATCATCTCCGTTATCAGCATGCTGAAGAACGAGGGCTTCGAGGTGCCTGAGATCAACATGAGCGCCTACATGAAGGCTCGTGCCTTGACCCAGGAGTTCATCGACGACTGGCTCGGATATTTCATCAACCCAGGCAACAAGATCATGTCTTCCTTGCTCCTCGGTTGCGGTCTCCCTGGCGGTATGATGGGCTCTATGATGGCAGACCTCGGCGGTATGCGTCAGACCATCAACAACATCCGCAAGAAGAAGGGCGAGCCAGAGCTCTCTATGGACGACCTCTTGATCAAGCTCTTCGACGAGGTAGAGTATGTATGGCCACGCGTAGGTTACCCTCCATTGGTAACTCCATTCAGCCAGTATGTGAAGAATATCTCACTCATGAACCTCCTCACCATGGAGCAGGGCAAGGGTCGCTTCGTGATGATGGACGACTCTATGTGGGGTATGATTCTCGGCAAGAGCGGCAAGATTCCTGGCACCATCGCTCCTGAGCTCGTTGAGTTGGCTAAGAAGCAGGGCAGAGAGTTCACCGACGTGGATGCTCACACATTGCTCCACAACGCTCTCGACGACTTCAAGAAGGAGATGGACGAGAACGGTTGGGACTACGGTCAGGACGACGAGGAGCTCTTCGAGCTCGCCATGCACCCAGAGCAGTATCGCA
>ERZ808270.765-NODE-765-length-16558-cov-2.746289_pt1 | contig 16558 bp, 15 predicted proteins | sample MGYA00521082_ERZ808270 | MGnify/ENA primary metagenome ERZ808270 (study PRJEB31516, sample SAMN03275594) | gut metagenome | biome: mammalia-associated habitat; material: feces | host: Papio cynocephalus | place: Kenya | collected 2012-07-27 ... | reverse complement strand
CCGCAGCGCTGTATCCATCCACACAGCAGCACACAAAGTGCTGTTTCAGAGTTTGTTTCAGGCATCAAGGCAATCTGAAACAGGCTCCAGAAAAGGAGAATGACTATGCCATCTGCTACAACACCGCACGCACTCCCCGGGATGATTCTTCGGGAAGTGCGGAAAGCGGTAATCGGAAAAGACCTGGTTCTGACCAAAGTGTTGATCGCCTTTCTTGCCGGCGGTCATGTACTGATGGAGGATATGCCGGGCGTAGGCAAGACGACGCTCGCCATGGCGTTTTCCAGGGCGCTGGGGCTGAGCTGCCGCCGGGTGCAGTTTACGCCGGATGTGCTGCCCTCTGATCTGACCGGTTTTTCCGTCTATGAGAAAAGCACGGAAAAATTTGTGTTTCAGCCGGGCGCATTGTTCTGCCATCTCTTGTTGGCGGACGAGATCAACCGGACTTCCAGCAAGACGCAGGCGGCGCTGCTGGAGGCGATGGAAGAAGGAAATGTTACGGTCGAGGGAAAGACCTATGCCCTGCCTCAGCCCCATCTGGTTATCGCTACACAGAATCCCCTGGGCTGTGTGGGAACGCAGTCCCTGCCGGAATCTCAGCTGGACCGCTTTTTGATGCGGCTGCATATGGGGTATCCGGAAATTGACGAGGAAGTTGCCATTTTGCGCGGCAAAGCGGTACACAATCCGCTGGAAGATATTCAGCCGGTCTGCACGCCGGAGCATCTCCGGGAATTGCAGCAGCAGGCAGCCGCTGTGTATGTGGACGACCGTTTGTATTATTATGCGGCATCCATTGCAAAGGCAACACGGGAGCATCCCCAGGTCACGCTGGGTGTCAGCCCGAGAGGAACGTTGGCACTGGTGCAGTCTGCCAAGGCGATGGCAATGCTCCGGGGCAGAAATTATCTTTTGCCGGATGACATCACTCAGCTGTGCATGGATGTGCTGGCGCACCGCATTCTTACCAAAGGCAGCGTCAATGTTGGACGCATCCTGGATGAGATCCTGCATCAGGTGCCTGCGCCGGTGCCGGACAGACGGTGAACGCTATGTGGGTGACAAAGTTTTTCTACCTGCTCCTTGCCGGGATCGCCTATTTATTTTTCTGTCTGTATCTGCCGCAGTTTTCAGCGTATCTGCTGCTCAGCATTTTGCTTTTGCCGCTGGGATTTTTCCTGGCCGCCCATCTCTGCGGCAGGAAATTACAGGCAGAGATTTCTCTGTCAGAACGGGAAACGCATTTACAGGAGTCCTGCTGCTGCACGGTTTCGCTGAAAAATCCTACCTGGCTGCCCATCGGTACGGTTACATTTTATCTGTCTGTGGAAAACACTACGCTGCACCTGGAAAATCAACAGGAAATGCAGACCAGCATTGCCCCGAGAGATACCATGCAGCTGGAGATTCCTCTTGTTCCCAGCCACTGCGGACAAGTCCGGGTCACACTGCATCAGTGCCGTGTTTATGACGGCATCCACCTCTTTTCCCACCGCAAACGGCTGAATGCCAGCGCAGTTTTTACCGTTTTGCCAAGTGTGCCTGCGCCGCCTGTCACAGATGCAGGCACACAGCATGGTGATGCGGCGGTCATGCAGCCTACTACAGAACCGGAGGAATTTCTGGGTGTTCGGGATTACCGCAGCGGCGACCGGATGCGTGCCATCCATTGGAAACTAAGCAGCCGCTTTCCCGAACCAGTAGTCAGACAATACGGCATTCCGCAAAAAGCTCCGGTGGCAGTCGGCTTTCTGTATGCACTGCCGGACGGGACACAAGACCCCGGCAGTTCCCTGGACGCTATGCTGGAGGCACTGCTCGCTGCGGTCTCCTATTTTTGCGAAAACGGCGACTGCGTTACCGTGATTCTTTGCAGGGCAGATCAGCGGCGCAGTGAAACGCTGACAGCTGCGAATGATCTGCTGCCGATGCTGGAAGCACTTCTGGAATCGCCGCCGGATACCGATGCGGCAGGTTGTCTTTCCATATTGGAGGAATCCGGGGACAAGATCACCTGCTGTATCTGCGGCGGCGGTGTCCAGGATATCCCGGCTGAGACAGTATTTACTGCGGCAGCCGGCGTACCCGGACAGACAACGATTGTCGCCGGAACAGCGGCAAAAACGGTTTATCAAAAGCTATCCGATACGGAAGGAGGTGCGCTGTGAAAAAACATACCGACTCCCCTGCGGCAGCTTTTCCCGAAACGATTACATTTCGCTCGTCCCGTGCCAGACCCAAAAGCGGCGTAAGCCTGCTGAACCTGTTTCTGGCACTGCTGGGCTATGGCGGCATTTTGTGGGCGATGATGACGCTTTACACGCCGGATTGCCGGAAAGTCTATTTTCTGCCGGCAGCAGGCGTTCTGTTTCTGGTCGCCGCCGGCATACAGCTTTTGCCGAGATTCAGCGGCAAGCTGACGCTGGGATATCTGGGACTTCTTCTGGCGTTTGCCTTCTGGAAAGCCCAGCGCATCGTGGAGGGAATCCAGTACATCGTCAATCTGGTTTATCAGAAGGCGCACAATACAGATGTTGTGTATTTTACCATCCACACCAAAACCGATCTCTCCGGTTCTGTCTTGCTGACGTGCATTTGCATTGCAGGTCTGCTTGCGGTTTTCCTCGCATTCTTCACCATGCGAAAGCCTCATTTTGTACTGACTGCCAGTGTGACATTCCTGCTCATTGAGCCAGGGCTATATTTCGGCTTGCCAGTCAACGTATTCGCTATGGCACTGCTGCTGGCGTATTGGTGCGGAATGCTGGCGATGCGGTTTTCCATGCTGGGCAGTCAGGAGAAGAACCGGCTCTTTCAGAAAAACGCATCGGTCAGCGGTGCGGTAACGGCGCTGTTTGTTCTGGCGGTGTATACGGCGGTTTCGCTGACCGGAACATGGCAGGGCTATACCCGTCCGGAGACGGACAAGCAGCGGCGGCAGGATATCAGCGACACGCTGGCGGATTTCGATATCCAGAACCTGCCCCAAAGTCTCCGAAATCTGGGGACGGCACTGGGACTTCCCGATTCTGACCGGGTGACGCTCGGCACAAAAGCCAAGCAGCGATACCGGGACAGAACAGATCTGAAGCTTACCTTTGACACACTGCCGGACGAAACCATGTATCTGAAAGGCTACACCGGCAGTATTTACGGCGACAACAGCTGGAGAACACTCTCCCGGAATGCAGACTACCAAAACGCAGATGTGGTCTTTTCGGTTTTGCAAAGCTACGACTGTGCGCCGCAGAACTTTCCGTTTTTGTTTCAGCGTTCGATACTGCCGGATTCGGACACGTTTTCCTGCACAGTACAGCCGCAGCGCCGGGACGGCAGGTACTATCAGCCCTACGTCTCTTTCGGTGAAAAAGTAAGCTTTCCGGATGATGCCAGTGTGAAACCGGCGAAACGCAGCGGATACAGCTGGACTGTTTCTGCGCCGCAGACCTGGGCACTGTCAAGCATTGATGCACATGAACTACATTCGGAAACCATTCGGGCTGCCGGGACAGGCGACAGCGATGCGGTAACCTCTTTTCTGAATGCGCTGCACATTGACGGAACAAATGTCAATGTATCCGCAAGATTCAGCAGCAGTGAAGTCGCAGATTCTCCGGAGATGATTCAGGGAAAGGTGATCCCGGCGGTGCTGATGGAATCGCTGGCGTACCGGGATTTTGCCAAGGATGCTTATACTGACTTGCCAGACAGTGATGATTTGAATGAGGTCTATGCGGCGCTGCCGGAATCGCTGCAAAACAGCAAGCCCAGCACACCTGCAGAACAGTATGAGACTTTATGCGCCATTCGCTCCTGGATGGCAGAGCGCACCACATACACGCTTGCGCCGGGAAAGACGCCCCGAACACGGGATTTCGTTAACTTCTTCCTGCTGGAAAACCAGAAGGGATACTGTGTGCATTACGCCACAGCCGGAACGATACTTGCCCGGCATCTGGGCATTCCTGCCCGGTACTGCGAGGGCTATCTTGTGGGCGATGACATTCTGGACGGCGCATCGGTGGGTTCTGACGGCTACACTGTGGAACTGAAAGACCGACAGGCGCACGCCTGGTGTGAGTTTTATGTGGACGGTTACGGCTGGGTTCCCTTTGAGATGACGCCGGGCTATTACGACAGCAATAAGGTCGGCGACGCAGAGGTTGCTGACTCGACAGAACCGCCCACGGATGCAACGCAGGAAACCACGATGGATGCAACTGCATCTAATGTCATCTCCACGGAAATGACAAGCGCATCTGTGACTTCTGCCGTTTCGTCGGGAGAAAGCACTGCATCAGAAACAAAGCCGATTCCCGGCGGCACAGAGCCAGATCCGAATGGCGGCGATCTCTTCGGGAATACCGGCAGTGCAGCAAATCTGGTTCGGCTCTTTATACGCATCTTCCTCTGGCTGCTGCTTGCGGCAGTTCTGACCGCAGCGGTGATCCTTTTGCGGCGGTGGCACATACAGCGGCGCAGACGTATCTTTCTGGACGCCCTGCACCCAAGGCAAGCTGTCTTTGCCATGTACCGCTATCTGTTCCGCCTGCTGCGCTGGACGGGACTTCGTTTCGAAAATGAGCCGCTTTTGGAATTCTGCGAAACAGCCGTCCGGCATCTCCGGCAAAAGGATTTGCCTGCGGATGCACCGGAGATCATCATTCCCATGACGCTCGCGCTGGACTTCGGGAAACAGTTCCCGGAAAAAGATGCTCAGCGAAAGGCTGCGGCATCCGCAGAAGAACTGGCTAACGCCATTTGTGCATCCTGCAAACCGTTTCGGCGGTTCTGCATGAAATATATCCTACACCTATGCTGACGATTGAAAGGAGTTTTCTTATGAGTACTAAAACACCAAAAACCAAATTCGGAAAACAAATGCTTTACATTCTGCTGCCTTTTGTGCTGCCGCTCTGTCTGATTATTCTGGGCATTGTTCTGCTGGCAAACGCAAAGGTGGTTAACGGCATCTTCCTTGCCCTGGGAATTCTGATTGCCCTGGTGGGGCTGGTGGAAGTTGTGATCTACGCATCCAGGAAAAAGTTTCAGCCGGAGTCCCGGTATCTGGTCACGGGAATCATTCTTATGGTGATCGGCGCATTGCTTATCATCCTGCCCTTCACCATCAACAATCTGATCCCTATTATTCTGGGACTTTGCGTATTGGGCAGCGGTATTTCCGGCATTACCAACACCCTGGCGTTCCGCCGGGAGGATACCAACATTCTGGCATCTATGCTGTTTGCCGTTACCAACTGCCTGCTTGGTGTATTTATTCTGATCTACGTTTTGTTTATCAGTGACCAGGCAGGCTGGAATGTGATCGGTATTCTTATGATTATCAGCGGTGTGCTGCGGCTGATTAACGAGATCATTGCCAGAGTTGCGCCAAAGCATTCCGGTGCTGTGATCGAGACGACATACACAGAAACTACCACAGAGACCACGGAACCGCCGAAAGAAAACTAAGGGAGTGTCACACGAATGTTATTAGCGAATTATCACACCCACACAGCTCGCTGCCGGCACGCCTGGGGCGAGGACAAGGAATATGTGGAAAATGCCATTCAGGAGGGCATGAAGGTGTTGGGCTTTTCCGATCACTGCCCCTGGATTTTCCCAAAGGATTATATTTCTCACACCCGGATGGAACCGCAGGAGCTGGACGGCTACTTTTATGCGCTGGAGGCACTGCGGCAGGAGTATGCCAGGGATATCACCATTTACATTGGTTTTGAGTCGGAGTATATTCCGGAACTGATGGAAGAGCAGAATCAGCTGCTGGACGGCTATCCGGTGGATTACATGGTTCTGGGAGAACATTTTACTGCCAGCGAAGTGACCGGACCGTATACCGGGTTCCCTACCGAGTCGGAACAGGATCTGGAAAAGTATGTAGATCTCTGCATCGCCGGGATGGAAACCGGAAAGTATGTCTATGTGGCACATCCGGATCTGATTCATTATACTGGTCCGGATGAGATCTACGAAAAGCACATGGAGCGGCTCTGCCGGTATCTCAAGGGCAGGGATATTCCTGTGGAGATCAATCTGCTGGGCGTGGTGGAAAAGCGGCACTATACCTCGGAACGCTTTCTGAAAATTGCACAGCGCATCGGAAATACTGCCATTATCGGCTGCGATGCGCACACGCCGGATCGGCTGTCCAATCCGGAATATATCCAGACTTGTCTGGATCTGGCACAGCGTTTTGGCTTGCCGGTGGTTGACTTTCTGCCGGGGCTTATGCCGAAAGCATGAGAACCTGTTTGTTTTCTGCTCGTTGCAAAAATGTAAAATTTCAAATTGCATGGCGGAAATCTTGACTTTCCCGGCATAAAGTGCTATAATAAAATCGTTGAATACGTGTAAAAATGGGGCACACCACCGAAAAGGTGTGTGCCCTTTTTTTATGCTGTTTTATGGTAAATTTTAGATGTGAAAGGAGACACGGCTCATGTGTGTCAACGGAGTGCAGATCCCATTGGAAAAGCCGCAGACGCTGCTGGAATTTCTGAAGGAACAGGGTTACAACATCCACCGCATCGCAGTGGAACGCAATGAGAAAATTGAGGCAAAAAAAAGCTATGCTGACATTCAGCTGGACGACGGCGATGTGATCGAGGTCGTCAGCTTTATGGGCGGCGGCGCTCTCTGAGAAGAAAGGAATGGTTTTCATGGAAACAATCAAAAATGATACACTGGTACTGGGCGGAAAGGAATTTCACTCCCGGTTTATTCTCGGCTCCGGCAAGTTTTCCTTACAGCTGATTCACGATGTTATGGAGTACGGCGGCAGTGAGATCGCAACGATTGCACTGCGCCGTGCCAATGCAGACAGCCCGGAAAACATCCTGGACTTTCTGCCGGAACATCTAACACTGCTGCCCAATACCTCCGGTGCAAGAAATGCGGATGAGGCTGTCCGGATCGCACGGCTTTCCCGTGCGCTGGGATGCGGCGATTTTGTAAAGGTTGAGGTTATCCCCGATGCGAAATATCTGCTCCCGGACAATGCGGAGACCATTCGTGCCACCGAGATCCTGGCGAAAGAGGGCTTTCATGTTCTGCCCTATATGTACCCGGATCTAATCGCTGCACGACACCTGGTAGATGCCGGTGCGGCTGCGGTCATGCCGCTGGGTGCGCCCATCGGCAGCAACAAGGGACTGCGCACCAAGGACTTTATCCAGATCCTCATTGATGAGATCGATCTGCCGGTAATTGTGGATGCCGGAATCGGTGCGCCGTCACAGGCGTGCGAGGCAATGGAAATGGGCGCTGCCGCAGTTATGGCGAACACAGCCGTTGCAACTGCGGACAACTGCCCCATGATGGCGCACGCCTTCAAGCTGGCAATCGAGGCAGGCCGTGCGGCGTATCTGGCAAAGCTGGGACGAGTTCTGGAGTCCGGCGCAGAGGCATCCAGTCCCCTGACCGGCTTTTTGCAGGATTAAGGAGGATGTATCATGCGCAAGATCTATGACCCTATGGAATTTCAGCCGGGAATGCAGCAGATCGACTCGGACATTTTTGACCGTGTGATCGCTGCAAGAAAAGCATACCAGCCGGAACAGTACACGGCTCGACAGGTAAAAGCGGCGCTCCAGAAGGAAGAATTATCTTTTGAGGATTTCGCCGCCCTGCTGTCCCCGGCGGCACAGCCGTTTCTGGAACAGATGGCTCGTCGTGCAAAGACGGAACGGGAAAAGCACTTCGGCAACAACGTGCTGTTGTTCACGCCGCTGTATATTTCCAACTACTGCGAGAACCAGTGCGTTTACTGTGGTTTCAACTGCAAAAACGCTATCACTCGCTGCAAGCTGAACGCAGAGGAAATTGAGGCTGAAATGCAGAATATCGCCAAAACCGGAATGCGTGAGGTACTGCTGCTGACGGGTGAAAGCCGCTCGGTTTCCGGTCCGGAATATATTGCCGAGGCGGTCCGCATTGCGAAAAAGTACTTTTCCACCATCGGTCTGGAAGTCTACCCCATGAACGCCGATGAGTACGCCATGCTCCGGGAATGCGGTGCGGATTTCGTCACCGTCTTTCAGGAGACCTATGACCTGGAGCGCTACGGCGAAATGCACGTTGCTGGTGCAAAGCGGTGTTTTCCCTATCGTGTCTGCGCACAGGAGCGGGCGCTGATGGGCGGTATGCGCGGCGTTGGATTTGGCGTTCTGCTTGGACTGGCAGATTTCCGGAAGGATATGTTCGCCGCCGGCATCCATGCGGCGTTATTGCAGAAGAAGTATCCCCAGGGTGAAATTGCCCTGTCGTTCCCCCGGCTGCGTCCCTATAAGAACCATGAGGAGACCAATCCCAACGATGTTCACGAGACCCAGCTGCTCCAGATGATGCTTGCCTGCCGCATCTTCCTGCCGTTTGCAAGCTTTACCATTTCCACACGGGAACGTGCCGGATTCCGGGATCACGTTCTGCCGTTGGCGGCAACCAAGATCTCTGCCGGCGTCAGCGTGGGCATTGGCGGTCACAATGAGGAACACAAGCAAAAGGGCGATGCGCAGTTCGAGATCTCTGACCCCAGAAGTTTGCAGGAGATTCACGAGGCAATTCTGGCACAGGGTATGCAGCCAGTTTATACCGACTACATCAACACGAATATTTTATGATGATCTGTGTGACAAACCGAAAGCTTTGCCGGGGTGATTTTCTGGAGCGCATCCGGCAGCTTGCCGCCGGCGGTGCGGATGTGATTTTGCTGCGGGAAAAGGATCTTTCTCCGGCGGCTTACACAGAATTGGCAGAAAAGTGCCTTGCCATTTGCCGGGAATCTAGCACGGCGCTCTGGCTGAACAGCTTCACGGAAACAGCGGCGGCGCTGCAATTGCCTGTACAGCTGCCGCTTTCGGTGCTGCAAAAGTTGACAGATGCGGATAAGGAAAAACTGCCTGCGATCGGGGCATCGGTTCACAGTCTGGGAGATGCGCAGCTGGCAGAAAAGCTGGGCGTAGACTGGCTGATCGCCGGGCATATTTTTGCCACATCCTGCAAGCCGGGTCTGCCGCCGAGAGGGCTGGATTTTCTGCGGGAAATTTGCAGTCATGTTTCCGTTCCGGTGTATGCCATCGGCGGCATCACACCACAGCGGCAGGTGCGGCAGGCTGGGGCATCCGGCTGTTGTGTCATGTCGCAGATGATGCAGTGTCCGGATGTATCCGCAGAATTTCAGAACTGGAGGCGTATGATTTGAAAAAAAGATCTATCAAAAATCCACTGTTAATTGACACCATACAGCGTTACCTCTTATTTATTATCGGACTGTTTTTCAGTGCCTTGGGCGTTGCTATCACAAAAAAGGGTGAGCTTGGCGTTTCGCCGATCTCCTCGGTGGCAAATGTGATGAGCATTCGGCTGCCGCAGCTGTCGCTGGGATACTGGCTCATCATCTGGAACTGCGTGCTGATTCTGGGGCAGATCTTATTGCTGCGGCGGAAGTTTCAGTGGATTCAGCTCCTACAGGTTCCGCTGTCTTTTCTGTTTGGCTGGTTTACAGATTTTGGCGTCTGGCTGATTTCCTTTTTCACGCCGAAACATTACATCGTACAAATTCTGCTGGTACTGGTGGGAACAATTGTGCTTGGATTCGGCATTACGCTGGCAGTCATTGCAAATGTGATTCTGAATTCCGGCGAGGCATTTGTCAAAGCGTTGTCAGACACCATTCACAAGGAATTCGGCAATGTGAAAATTGTCTTTGACATCAGCTGCGTTGTGGTGGCGGTTATTCTCTCATTCCTGTTTTTCCACAAGCTGGTAGGTACACGAGAAGGCACCATCATTGCAGCTTTCTGCACTGGATTTGTGGTGAAGTTTTTCAGCAAGTTCATCACTGCACCGCTGGAACGGTTCTTGAAAAAGAATATCGGAAAATAATAGTTTTACGAAACAAAAAAAGGTTTGCCTTATTGGATAAGGCAAACCTTTTTTTGTTATATGGGATTGTTAAAGTTTACTGTACCTGTACAGCCTGTTCTTCCGGCGGAATATTTGCAATTTCCTTGCCGTCCGCATCGTAGAACTTCGGACGAGCCGTACCCTTGACACAGTCTGCATCGACCACGATTTTTTTGACGTTTTCTACAGAAGGTGTGGTGTACATACTGTCCATCAGCGTTGCCTCCATAATGGAGCGCAGACCACGTGCGCCGGTCTTTCTGGCAATTGCCTCGGTGGCAACTGCGGTGAGCGCATCGTCGGTCAGTTCCAGCTGGATGTTATCGAAATCAAACAGTTTCTGATACTGTTTCACCAGAGCGTTTTTCGGCTCGGTGAGAATCCGAATCAGCGCAGCCTCATCCAAGTCATCCAAGGTTGTGATAACTGGCAGACGGCCAACCAGTTCCGGAACCAGTCCGAACTTCACCAGATCCTGCGGTGTGACCTGGCGGAAAATGTTGACCAGATCTTTTTTCTGCTGTGCAATCGGTGCATCAAAGCCCAGTGCCGCCGGTGCCATACGTTTCTGGATCAGTTTTTCCAATCCGTCAAACGCACCGCCGCAGATGAACAGGATGTTCCGGGTGTCCACGTGGATGAACTCCTGGTTCGGGTGCTTTCTGCCGCCCTGCGGCGGTACATTGGAGACAGTGCCCTCGATGATCTTCAGCAGTGCCTGCTGTACACCCTCACCGCTGACATCACGGGTCAGTGAAACGTTTTCCGATTTCCGGGAGATCTTGTCGATCTCGTCGATATAGATGATACCACGTTCTGCAGCCTCTACATCGAAATCTGCCGCCTGGAGCAGACGCTGCAATACGTTTTCTACATCGTCGCCCACGTAGCCTGCCTCTGTAATTGTGGTTGCATCGGCAATGGCAAACGGCACATCCAGAATCTTCGCCAGGGTCTGTGCCAGATAGGTCTTGCCCACACCAGTGGGACCGAGGAGCAGCACGTTGCTCTTTTGCAGTTCCACGTCACGGGATGCCTCATCCTTGGACTGGTTGAGGATTCGCTTATAGTGATTATAAACGGACACAGACAGGGTGATCTTTGCCAGATCCTGCCCTACCACATATTCGTCCAGCGTTTTCTTGATCTCTGCCGGTTTCAGCAGATGAATCTCTGCCGTCTCTTTGGATTTCTTCTTTTTCTCCTTTGCAGATGCCGCCGGGTCTACCGGACCATAGAGCATTTCGTAGCAATAGGTCACGCACTCACTGCAAATGTTTACATCCGCAGCAGAGATCATGCCCTCTACCATATGCTCCGGCTTTCCGCAGAAGTTGCATCGTTTTTCTCTTTTTTCGTCCATTTCGGCTCCCCTTTATCTGTGTGCGATCACCTTGTCGATCAGACCGTATTCCTTTGCCTCAGCAGCATACATATAGTTGTCACGCTCGGTGTCTCTCTCGATGACTTCCAGGAGCTTTCCGGTGTTTTCAGCCAGGATCTCGTTCATCTTCTGACGAACCCGAACCAGGTGATCCGATGCGATCTTGATATCGGTACACTGACCGGATAGACCGCCGGAGATCAGCGGCTGGTGAATCATGATCTCACTGTTGGGCAGAGCGATACGCTTGCCCTTGGCGCCGGAAGAAAGCAGGAATGCACCCATGGATGCAGCCATGCCGATGCAGATGGTGGAAACATCGCACTTGATATACTGCATGGTGTCATAGATCGCCATACCTGCGGTAATCGAACCGCCGGGGCTGTTGATGTACAGAGAAATGTCTTTTTCGTTGTCCTGTCCCTCCAGGTACAGCAGCTGTGCAACGACCAGGCTGGCGGTGGCATCATTTACCTGATCCGACAGCATGATGATACGGTCATTCAGCAGGCGTGAAAAGATATCATAAGAACGCTCGCCACGGCTGGTCTGCTCTACAACGTAAGGTACTAAACTACTCATGTTTCATCTTCCTTTCCAAATCGACACATTTCGAAAAATGCGCACATACTACAGAGGGCGAACCAAGAGTTCGCCCATCTGTTTTTCATTCATTTTTATGGCTTTCGCCGGTTTCTTATTCTTCTGTTGCTGCAGCAGTTTCTTCTTCTGCCGGAGCGTCTGTTGCAACAGCGGATTCCTTAACCAGATCCATAGCCTTGGTTGCCAGCATATCTGCACGCAGATCTTCCAGATAGATGCGCTTTTTCACGTCATCCGGAGTCATGTTGTTCTCTTCTGCCAGACGAGCAACTTCTGCTTCCAGGTCTTCGTCAGAAACTTCCAGCTTTTCCAGTTCTGAGATCTTTTCCAGAGCCAGACGCAGCTTTACTTCGTTCTCTGCACGTTCCAGATAAGTTTCCTTCAGTGCATCCTGATCCATGCCAGTGTACTGGAGATACAGATCCAGGGAAACGCCCTGTGCCTTCAGCTGGTTTGCGAACTGGTTCATCAGGCTGTCTGCACGATGCTCAAACATACAATGCGGAATCGGATCAGTTACCTTTTCGATCAGCTTGAGAGTTACAGCATTCTCAAAGGAGTTTGCTGCTGCATTTTCAGCGTTTTCTTCCAGCTTTTTGCGAACGTCAGCCTTCAGCTCGTCAACGGTATCGAAATCAGAAGTATCCTTTACGAATTCGTCATCCAGCTCCGGCAGTTCTTCGTGGGAAATGCTGTTGATGAGGCAGTGGAATACAGCCTCCTTGCCAGCATATTCTTCCATCTGATAGTCTTCCGGGAACTTTACAGTTACGTCGAAATTCTCACCGATCTTGTGACCAGCTACCTGATCTTCAAAGCCCGGAATGAACTGACCGCTGCCCAGTTTCAGCTGGTAGTTTTCGCCCTTGCCGCCTTCGAAAGCCTCGTCGCCGAAGAAACCTTCAAAGTTCAGGTTCACTTCATCGCCGATCTCAGCTGCACGGTCGTCAACAGAAACAACACGTGCATTGCGCTGACGCATATTCTCGATCTGCTGGTCTACGTCCTCGTCAGTAACTTCCTTGACAACCTTCGGCGCCTCAATGCCCTTGTAGCCGTCCAGAGAGATCTCCGGCTTGGTAACGCAGATAACCTTCATGGTTACGCCGTCTTCCTTGCTGACTGCGGTAACCTCTACCTTCGGGGTATCTACAACGTTCAGCTCGTTGTCTACGATCAGAGCCGGCAGTTCCATGTTCAGCAGAGCGTTGATTGCATCCTCATAGAATACATTTTCGCCGTATGTTCTCTCACACATTTTCCGCGGCACCTTGCCCTTGCGGAATCCCGGCATAGAGATGTTCTTCTTCTGGCGCTGATAAGCAGCCTCAACTGCTTTTTCAAAGCTTTCTGCATCAATTTCAACGACCAGTTCGGTCATGTTTACATCAGTCTTGGTTGACGATTTCAAATTCATCTTTGGTTTCCTCCAATAAATTTATTGCAATTCCCTGCGTCCGGCAGGATTCTCCGGAAACAGGAATTTTATATCATGCAAAGTATTATGCACACTTATTCATTATAGCACATTTCTCCGGTTTTGGCTAGTACATTTCCGGAGTTCTCCATATTGTACAACTCAGAAAACCTGTTCCGGTACAAATTGTAGATAATCACTAGAAATCATGCGCATCTCTGTTTCTTCGTAGCGTCCCTGGAATGCGTGGCGATGCCCTTTTCCATGGACGTGTCCGTAATAACAGCGCTGGATCTTGTATTCGTGCAGCACTTCCAGAATCTCATAGTTCATGGCTGTGCCGTAGATCGGCGGATAGTGCAGGAACACGATGGGTTCCAGACCGGCATCCACTGCCGACTGAATGGAAACGCGCAGCCGCTGGACTTCTCTCGCCAGGATCTTGGCATCTGCCGCCTCACCCTGCATACTCACCCAGCCGCGGGTACCGCAAATACCATAGTTCCCGAAAGCGTAGTGATTGTTATGGAGAATGTGCATGGTGTCAAATCCGTGCGCCACGAAAAAATCTTCCATTTTCTTTTTCGAGGTCCACCAGTAATCATGGTTTCCTTTCAGCAGGATCTTTTGTCCGGGGAGATTCTGCACAAAGGCAAAGTCTGCCTCAGACTGCGCCAGATTCATGCCCCAGGAGAAATCCCCTGCCAGTACCACAGTGTCCTCCGGAGCGATCCGCTCCCGCCAGTTTTGTTCCAGCAGATTCTGATAGTCTTTCCAGCCGCCGAAAATATCCATGGGCTTATCCGGTACGCCAAACGAAAGGTGCAGATCGCCTATGGTAAATAAACGCATACACACCCCGTTCAGGACAGGTGCAGTTCCTGCAATACGAACTGCTGCATTTCAGATTTGTCAATGCTGCCCTCAAAACGACGGGGCTTGGTCTTTAATGCTGCCAGAGACTGCGGAATCTCCATCGAAGAAACCTCGTGCAGCAGCTCGACCATATCATATTCATCGGTGCCGTTTGCCGGCTTTTTGCCCAGTGCATCCAGTACGCTTGCGCTGAACTTGAACGGGCTTGCGGTAGATGCGATAAGTGTCTTTGTGGTATCGCCGGTTTCCTTGCGGTAGTCCTCATATACCTTTACCGCAACTGCGGTATGCGTATCGCAGGTGTAGCCATACTTCTGGTACAGTTCTGCGATAGTTGCCTTTGTCTCGGCATCGTCGCAGAAACCGCCGTAGAACTGTTCGGTCAGCTTTGCCTTGACCGCATCCGTTACCTCATAAGTTCCCTTTTCTGCCAGAGCCGTGAACCATTCCCGGATCTGCGCATCATCTTCGCCGGTCAGCAGATACAGCAGACGCTCCAGATTGCTGGAGATCAGAATGTCCATAGACGGAGAAGTGGTCGGATAGAACTGACGGTTCCGGTTATAAACGCCGGTGCGGATGAAGTCGGTCAGCACCTTGTTGATGTTGGATGCGCAGATCAGCTTGCCGAGCGGCACGCCCATCATCTTTGCGTAATATGCTGCCAGGATGTTGCCGAAGTTGCCGGTCGGAACAACAACGTTCAGCAGGTCACCGTAAGCGATCTCACCGGACTCTGCCAGGGAAACATAAGAGGAAACATAATACACGATCTGCGGAACCAGTCTGCCCCAGTTGATGGAGTTTGCACTGGAGAATGTCATGCCGCCTTTTTCCAGGGCATCCAGTACGGTGTGGTCGGTAAAGATCTTCTTCACGCCGCTCTGGCAGTCATCGAAGTTGCCCTCTACAGCGCATACCGTTACATTTTCGCCTTCCTGTGTCACCATCTGGCGCTTCTGCATATCGCTTACGCCCTCGACCGGATAGAATACCATGATCTCCGTGCCGGGAACGTCCTTGAATCCTTCCAGCGCAGCCTTACCAGTATCGCCGGAAGTTGCAACCAGGATCACTACCTTTTTGTCCATCTTCAGCTTTTTTACAGCTGTGGTCAGGAAATACGGCAGGATCTGAAGTGCCATGTCCTTGAATGCACAGGTCGGACCATGCCACAGTTCCAGCATATAGGTTCCCTCGAACAGGTGTGCGATCTCTGCAATGTTCTCGGTGTCAAATGCCTTTGTTGTATATGCACTCTCTGTGCAGTAGCGCAGCTCAGCATCGGTATAATCAGTCAGATACTTGGAAAATACGAACGCAGCACGCTGTGCATAGTTCATGCCTGCCAGCGATTTCAGTTCGTCCATGGAGATCGACGGAATGGACTCCGGCACAAACAGGCCGCCTTCTTCCGAAATTCCCTTTGCAATTGCCGCAGCGCTTTCTACACGAATGCTGCTGTCTCTGGTGCTTTTGTAAAACACTGTTACCACCCTTTTCCCGGCAGGTATTCTGCCTAAAATATAAAATCACTGCCCGTCGCATCAAATGCGTTTTCCAGATAATCCACCGAAAGCACGTGTGTCCCCTGCATTTCCACGCAGGCGATATCGAACCTGGGCTGGAGCAGCGTGGGATGCTCTGCGCACCACATCGCCGCCGCCTGGATCAAACGAGCCTGTTTTTTCACCGTTACATCATCAAACCCGGAAGTCAGACTTCCCGGCTTTCGTGTTTTCACTTCCACGAACGCCAGATATTCCGCATTCTGGGCAATAATATCGATCTCGCCGCCGCGGATGCAGAAGTTGCGCTTTACGATGGAATAGCCCTGCTGTTCCAGTCGGCGGCAGACCTCTGTCTCTCCCAGGCGACCGATCTCAGTTGTTTTCATTTTCATGATTCTGATATAGCTTTCGCAAAAAACTGGGGCGATGCGCCGGACATGGTCCGTACTGCAAAATTGCCTCACAGTGTGCCTTTGTCCCGTAGCCCTTATGCTTTGCGAAACCATACTGGGGATACCTCTCGTCCAGTTCGTAAAGCGTCCGGTCTCGGGAGACCTTCGCCAGAATCGACGCTGCGGCGATTGACGCAGAGGTTGCGTCCCCTTTCACCACAGTTTCCGCCGGAACGGAAAGCCGCGGCAGACGGTTGCCGTCGATCAGCACCAACCCGGGCTGCACAGACAATCCGGCAACTGCACGCTGCATGGCGAGCATGGTCGCTCCCAGAATGTTCAGTGTTTCGATTTCCTCAACGGATGCTGATGCCACGCAGTAAGCCAGGCAGGCGCTTTTCACTTCTTCGAACAGCGCATCCCGTTTCTTTTCCGTCATCTTCTTGCTGTC
>ERZ808270.764-NODE-764-length-16563-cov-4.005997_pt1 | contig 16563 bp, 15 predicted proteins | sample MGYA00521082_ERZ808270 | MGnify/ENA primary metagenome ERZ808270 (study PRJEB31516, sample SAMN03275594) | gut metagenome | biome: mammalia-associated habitat; material: feces | host: Papio cynocephalus | place: Kenya | collected 2012-07-27 ... | reverse complement strand
CCACCGGTGTCATTATGGCGCATACTCCGATAACAACCATCATATTAAAAATATTTGACCCTACTACATTGCTGATTGCCAGTGTATTCTTATTCTGTATCGCTGCGACAACGGAAACCGCAGTCTCCGGAAGAGAGGTTCCCATGGCAACAATCGTCAGTCCAATGATAATTGCCGGAACGTGAAACCGTTTTGCAATACTAGAACTTCCTTCCACAAAGATATCTGCACCTTTAACAAGGAAGAAAAATCCTACAATCAAAAAAATAATTGCCAGCGGCATGGAACATGTTGAAATAAATTCTGTCATATGTTTTCCCTCTTTCTGTTAAAAAATATGTTAAAAAGCAATAATTCCCAGATGCTCCAACAGTATTTTCAAACCTATGAGCATGAGTATTACTCCACCGGCAATCTCCGCTTTTTTCTTATAACGGGTGCCAAAGAAATTGCCGACCACCACTCCAATGATCGATAATACAAACGTCGTGCACCCGATGATCGCGCAGGCTTCCGCAATGGATACATTTAAAAAAGCAAATGTAATACCGACTGCAAGTGCATCAATACTGGTAGCGATGGCAAGAAGAAGCATCTCTTTGTGATCCAGTGGCAGATCTTTTACTCCAATCTCCTGCACGTCTTTATCACGGACCGCTTCGATCACCATCTTTCCACCGATAAACAGCAACAGGAAAAAGGCGATCCAGTGATCGACCGAGGTAATGTATTTCTGAAAACGGATTCCCAGTGCCCAGCCGATAAACGGCATCAATGCCTGAAATCCTCCGAAATACAATCCAATCAGAAACGCGTGTTTTTTGTTGATTTTTTCCATGCCAAGACCTTTGCAGATGGATACCGCAAACGCATCCATCGAGAGTCCGACACCAATCAGAAATAACTCGATTACCATTCTTATGTTCTCCTTTTGAGAGAGGTTTCATACCTTACGTTCTGCCCTTATATATCAAAAAGAGACCCAATGTACACCAACGAAAACCGCGACTGCAACCACGATTTCCCGGTGCACATGAGTCTCATTCTTTAAGGCTTGCCAGGTCAAAACGACCGGTATGTTGACAAGTCACACTATGTGCGAACTACTCCCTCACATACTTGTATTTTGTGAATAGATAAACTATAGCAAACGGCTCACAAGTTAGTCAATACGAACTTTTTATTTGCTGACGACCTTTGCAAACTTCTTCTTTCCTCTCTTTACGACCTTTCCTTCTCCGGCAAAATCGTCGAGTGTATAACTGGTACTGATATCTGTAACTTTCTCACCGTCCACAGAGACTCCACCCTGCTGTACCGCACGACGTGCATCGGAACGGCTCTCGCACAGAGATGCTTTTACAAGGACTGCCATAATGTCAAGTTTGTCATTGTACAGATCATCTGCAGTCACCTCAACGGTCGGCATATGTGCAGAAACCCCGCCGCCTGCAAACAGTGCGTGGGATGCCTCTTTTGCTTTCTCGGCTTCTTCCTCACCGTGTACCAGTTTGGTCAGCTCATAGGCAAGAATCTCTTTTGCTTCATTCAGCTTGGCACCTTCCCATTTGTCCATCTCATCAATCTGCTCTAACGGCAGGAATGTCAGCATACGGATGCACTTCAATACATCGGAGTCTGCCACATTTCTCCAGTACTGGAAGAAATCAAACGGAGAAGTCTTGTTCGGATCAAGCCATACGGCACCGGACTGTGTTTTTCCCATCTTCTTTCCCTCAGAGTTTAAAAGCAGATTGATCGTCATGGCATAAGCATCTTTTCCGAGCTTCCGGCGGATTAGTTCCGTACCACCGAGCATGTTGCTCCACTGGTCATCTCCACCGAATTCCATGTTACATCCATATTTCTGGTACAGTGTGTAGAAATCGTAACTCTGCATGATCATGTAATTAAACTCCAGAAAGCTTAATCCTTTTTCCATACGCTGTTTGTAACACTCTGCTGTCAGCATGCGGTTTACGGAAAAATGTGCACCAACATCACGCAGTACATCGATGTAGTTTAAATCCATCAGCCAGTCCGCATTGTTTACCAGCATTGCCTTGCCTTCTCCGAAATCGATAAAACGACTCATCTGCTTTTTAAAACAGTCTACGTTGTGCTGGATGGTTTCCGGTGTCATCATCTGACGCATATCGGTACGTCCGGATGGATCACCGATCATGGCTGTACCGCCACCGATCAGCGCGATTGGCTTGTTCCCTGCCATCTGCAGACGTTTCATCAGACACAGTGCCATAAAATGTCCCACATGCAGACTGTCTGCTGTCGGATCAAAGCCGATATAAAATACCGCTTTTCCATTGTTGATCAGTTCCTTAATCTCCTCTTCATCGGTAACCTGCGCGATCAGGCCACGGGCAACCAGTTCGTCGTAAAGTGTCATTTTTGTTCCTCCTGAAACTACATTTTTATAAAAAAATCCCCTCGTCCTGACTATAAGGACGAGGGGGGATCTCTCGTGTTACCACCTTAATTCGCATACTGTTCACACAGCCTGCCTCCATGAGTGCACCTACACTCCAGTGCGTTTAACGGGCACTACTCCGTTACAGCCTACTTGAAATACGTTCGGTGTAAAGCTCAGGGATGTATTTTCAATGTGTTTTCCGTGCGCCTCTCATCTTACGGCTACTTTCTGTTCGTTCCACACACCGGTACTTGTTCCCATCTTCGCTTTTCCTTATAACTGATTTTTATTATAAAAAGCCCTCTACCTTTTGTCAAATAATTTTTATTTCGTTTCATTCCCCTCTGCTGGAATCCAGATTCCATTTTTCCCCCATGGCCGGATCATGCATATATAACGCTTCTCCCCACTCTTTAAAAATGTAAGCAGAAACCGTTGCATCCTCATTGACAATGTATCCTTTTTCGCACATTTTCCGTACCACCGTGTAAACTGCGAGAAATGTCAGAAAAATACGATGAAAAATGTTTGAACTCACCTTTTCGAAAAGTTATAATAACTGTAACGAAAAAAGGAGGACATGCTATCGTGGAAAAAGTACGTTACATGATTTCCGATGCCGCTGCACTGGCCGGTGTGGAAACCCATGTGTTACGTTACTGGGAAGAAGAACTCGACCTGACCATCCCACGAAATGAGATGGGTCATCGATACTATACACGAGAAAACATACAGGAATTTCAAAAGATCAAAGAACTCAAAGAAAAAGGATACCAGCTGAAAGCAATCCGCATGATATTACATAATAAAAGCTCCGAAGCACCCGGTGCTTCCATGCCGGATTCTGCTACGTCCGGTCCATTACCCGCATGTAACCAGGGACATCATCACATGGTTACTGCCAAACCGGACCGACAGAATGTGGATAAAACCGACTTACCCGTAAATACGCTTTCTGCCGAAGAACGCATGGCACAGTTCCGGGAGCTGATGAGTGATATTGTAGGACACGCGATCGCACAAAATAACGAAGCACTTACGCTCGATATCAGCAAAGAAATCCGTGAAACTGTCTTAAAAGAAATGAACTATCTCATCCGGGAACAAAACGATATGACGGAAGAACGTTACCGCCAATTAAGTGCAGAAATCCGTGGAAAATTGCAAAAAAAGCATACACTTTTTTCCAAAAAAGAAAAAGTCCCAAAAACCAAACCTGCAAAAAAGGAAAAAAGCAGGAAAAATATATTGAATCCAGTAGGATGATTTTTTACATATGTCTCCAAAAGTTATATTCTGGATTAGCAGATATGGTAATCTCTTTGCCATTTTCCAAAATATAAACAAGCCTGCGGAGAATTATGCTCTCCACAGGCTTATCTTATCACTTCTATTCACTTACCGTTTTCTCTGGAAACCGGATCTTTATATACTCCTGTATCAACTGTACACATTTTTCCCGTCCGATCCGGTCACTGTTTAACACCAGATCATAGTTTGTCGGATTGGTCCAGTCTTTTCCGGAGGTATAATAGCTGTAATATTTTGCACGGTATTTATCTGTTGTATGAATCAGATAATTTGCTCTTTTTTCCGATACATGCATTTTATCCATGATAGATTTCACACAGGCTGCCCGCGGTGCTTCAATATACACGCTGATAACATTGGAGTAGTTGCGCAGGATATCGTCTGCACATTTTCCCACAATAATACAGCTTTCTGTATTTGCCAGCGTCCGGATAATGTCTGCCTGAATATTGAAAACATTGACATCGGAAATGAAATCCTTTTCCATTGGCTCTACCACACCGCTGACTGGCATTCTTCGTAGGAAATTTGCCAGATGTTTTCCACGGAGTTTTTCATCGGTTTCTACAAATACACTCTCATCGATTCCACTCTGATCCGATGCCATGGTAAGAATCTGTCTTTCATAACAAGGAATCCCAAGTGCTTCTCCCAGACGTGTCGCAATGTCTTTTCCGCCGCTGCCAAAGCCACGCGCAATCGTAATGACATAATTTTTCATGACTTCACCCCTCTTCTATCTACAGATCAGGCTCTGCGTTCCTGTCTTTCTATGTTATCTTGCGTCAGCCTTTAATACTGCATTTAACATAACAGAGGCTCCTTCTGTACAGTGCTCCGGGGAAGAATACTCCGGCTCGCAATGGGAAAGACCATCCTTTGACTGTACAAAGATCATCGTTGCCGGAAGCATATATGCCGCAAACTGTGCATCGTGTCCTGCACCGGAATGAATGTACTGATGAGAAACACCAAGTTCCTCTGCAGCCTCTTTGACAAAACCAACCAGTTCCTTATCCCAGTATACGGTATCACGGTTCCATGCTTTTACGACTTCACACTTACATCCTGCCCATGTCTTGTCTGCACAGCTCTTTACGATTGCCAATACCTTGTCGAGCACTTCCGGTTTTTCATGTCTTGCGTCAAATGAAAAATCGAAATAATCAGGCACACAGGTATGTACACATGGATGACATACGACTTCACCTGTCGTATAAACAAGTTCCGGATAGCCCAGCTTATCAATCTCTGTATGCAGATATGTCAGTGCCTCTGCTGCTGCCAGAAAAGCATCTTTTCGCTTTGGCATAGGGAATGTTCCTGCATGTGTTGTCTGTCCATAAAATTTTAATCGATAGTTGAACATTCCAAGTACACAGTCAACAACACCGATATCGTTTCCATTATCCTCAAGAATTGGTCCCTGCTCGATATGGGTTTCAAAATAACACTCATATTTTTCCGGAGAAAGACGATATTTCTTATCTCCCTTAAATCCGGACTTCTCCAGTGCCTCGCCGAATGTACTCTTGTTGTCAAGAATACTCTTGGAATTCATCATATCCTCATATTTAAATTTGCTGCGGATATCTTCCGGAAGATAATCATAGCAGACAATTCCCGAACACATCATTGCCGGTGGATATAAGGATCCTTCCTCATTGGTCCAGATCATCGCAGTCAATGGATGCTTATGAGGAATTTTCAGATCTGCTACTGTCTCAAGGACTTCCATGGCAGACATAACACCAAGAATACCATCATAGTTACCACCATTTTTTACGGAATCGCAATGGGAAGCCATGACGATTCGCTTTGCATCCGGATCTGTTCCCGGAAGAGTTGCATACATATTTGCCACATCATCAATCTCAATGGTCGCACCGATGGCTTCCATACGCTTACGAAATTCATTTCTTGCCATAATTGCTTCCGGTGAAAGGGAATAACGGGTAATTCCGCCATGTCCTGCATCTCCAAATTTTGAAAAAGTCTTAATCTTATCTGTCATTCTTTCCAAACTACATGTATACATACTACTGTACCTGCCTTTCTTAAGATTATTATCTAAATTAATTTCTATTACTTTCTCTTTTCTACCCGGGTTCCTGCTGTAATTGAACCCGTCGGGCAAACCAGTTTACATAACTGACAACCCACACACTTTTTGGCATCCATAACCGGCTGTCGTTTTTCATCCATGCGAAGTGCCTGATGCCCACCATCAAAACAGGAAATATAACATCTTCCACAACCGACACAGGTCCTGCGATTAAATTTCGGATACTCGATTGTACGACGGTTCACATTTTCTGCCGGGACAATATTTGGAAGTGCTTTTCCGATCATCTGCCGCACAGATGTCATTTTATTCTGTGCCAGATAATCCTGCATTCCCTCTATCATATCCTCGATAATCCGGTACCCATACTGCATTACGCTTGTAGTAACCTGGACCGTCTCACAGCCCAATGCCAGAAATTCAGCTGCATCCCGCCATGTTTCGATGCCTCCCATTCCACTGATCGGAATTCCTTTTAAGTTTTCATCTTTTGCCATGTCATTGATAAAACGCAGTGCAATCGGTTTTACCGCTTTTCCGGAATAACCACCTTCCGGTGATTTTCCATCCACATCCGGAGCCGAAGAAAATGTTTGCAGGTTGATGTTCATCACACTTTTGATCGTATTGATTGCTGCAAGCCCGTCCGCACCTGCTCTCACAGCGGCTTCTGCCGGAACTTCCATTTTTGTGATATTCGGTGTCATTTTCGCAAGTACCGGAAGTTTTGTTCCCCGCTTTGTCGCTGCTGTATATTTTGCAACAAGCGCCGGATCGGTACCTACATCACTGCCAAGTCCTTCTCCTACCATCTGCGGGCAGGAAAAATTGCACTCGATAATATCTGCCCCTGCTTCTTCCATGAAAGAAGCAAGTTTTGTCCATTCCTCTTCGTTCTGTCCCATGATGGATGCTATGATTACTTTTGTCGGATAATCTCTTTTTAACCGACGAAGATAATCCATATTTTCTTCCAGCGTGTGGTCACTGATCTGTTCAATATTTTTAAATCCCACAAACGGATTATCCTCTTTTTCAAGCGCTGCAAATCTCGGAGAAACTTCATCTGGTGTAAACAGACCGATGGTTTTAAATGCAACGCCCGCCCATCCCATCTCAAATGCCTTTGCAACCATTTCGTAATCACTTCCTACTACAGAAGAAGAAAGAAAAAATGGGTTTTCACAATGCACGCCACAAAAATCAATGGATAAATCTGGCTTTACGGTTCTCGGAACTTCTGCCGTGATACTGGATAAAATCGTTGGAATATCCACACCCCGGTCAATTTTTGCCCGGGTGCAGGCACCAACACACGGTGCACTGCATCCCTCACAAGTGATATGATCTAATTTCCTTGCGGCTCCGGTTTCATTTTCAAACCGGACGGAGCGGACAATTTCATCGACTGCCAGCCCCTTCGGGCAGGCACCGCTGCAGGGAGCATCCTGACACAACAGGCATCTGCCCGCTTCGCTTTTTCTTTTTATTTCTTCATATGCCATGTGCCATCTCCTCCTATCTGTGCGAACGCTTTACGTAATCACCCATACCTGGCGTTCCAACAAAATCACCGTTGTCATATACCAGTTTTCCTCTCAGATATGTCTGAACCGGATATCCGTGAAGCTTCTTGCCTTCCCAGATCGTATGATCATAGTCCGAATGCATATTGCTGACACTGATTGTGAAATCTTTATCCTTGTCATAAATAACAATATCTGCATCTTTGCCGACTGCAATGGCTCCCTTGTTATCGCATCCGAAAATCTTTGCAACATTGGTAGAACAAAGTTCAACGGCTCTCTCGAACGTAATCTTTCCGGAATTTGCCGCATCCAGCATATATGGATAAAGATTTTCTACTCCGGCACATCCGTTTGGAATCTTGGTAAAATCATCTTTGCCCCAATCCTTTTCATAACTCTGGAATGGACAATGATCGGTTGCAACCGTATCAATCATTCCTGATTTAATTGCTGTCCATAATGCATCCTGACTTTCCTGTCCTTTCATTGGCGGGGAACATACAAAGTTACGACCGTCTTCTCTCTTGTATACATCACAGGTAAATTCCAGATACTGTGGACAGGTTTCTACTAAAATATCATGTCCCTCGGATTTTGCCTTGATGCAGGCTTCGAGTCCTTCTTTATCTGCCATATGTACGATATAGACCGGGGTATCTAAGTGGGAAGCCCAGTGAACAACTCGTTTATCCGCTTCTGCCTCTACAAATTCCGGACGGCTCATGTAATGATACCAGGCAGAGGTCTTACCTTCCTTCAAGTACTGCTCGGTACGCAGATCAATCAGATCCGGATTTTCCGCATGAACATTGATCATTGCGCCAAGTTCCTTTGCTCGAAGAAGCAGTCTGGCAAGCATTCCATCATCTACCATCATGCCTTCTTTCTTATAAACAAGGAAACATTTGAAACTGGTAATTCCTTCCTCAACTGCCTGTTCCATTTCATCTAAAATTTCTCCGCCATTCAGATCGGTAATACAACAGTGGAATGCATAATCACAGCACGCTTCTTTTTCCAGGACTTCTTTTTTTGATCCGATCAGTCCCAAAATAGTTTCCCCCTTATGCTGTACCGGATAATCGAAAATTGTAGTAACACCTCCGCAGACAGCAGCTCTGGTACCTGCCAGATAGCTGTCTGCCGAAACAGTTCCTCCAAACGGCATTGCCATATGGGTATGTGCATCGAGTGCACCAGGCAGCACAAGCTTGCCTGTTGCATCCACGACTTTCTCTGCGTTTACCGCAAGATCCTTGCCAATCGCTACGATTTTTCCTTCATCGACCGCTACATCTGCCGGAAAACTTTCCGTTGCGGTGACGACTGTTCCACCCTTAATCAGTAATTCCATATCGCACATCTCCTTCTATTTTTTATTTCTTAAAATTGTCATACTTGTAAACAAGAGTCATACCTGATCTCTGATAAATCTGTGCTACTTCTACCAGATTCATACCACCTGCATTTGCTACTGCCATATTGGTCGGCCATGTAACACCAAAATCTACGGTTCCATTGTTTACCGCTGTAGTCTCGGAAATGTCACCACCACCGGATACAATATTGACCTTCAGACCAACCTCATCATAATACCCCTTGGCGTCTGCGACATAGTAGCCCATGAACTGTGCCTGTGGTAACCACTTCAACTGAATGGATACTTCTGATTTCTCCGGACTGAACTTTCCGTCAGAAGATTCTGCGGCTTCATAGTAGCTTGTATCACGGATATCATCTAATGTCAGTTTTGCAAACTTATCCTGTGCGGAAGAATCATCTAATGTCACATATTTCTTTGCAATGTCAAGTGTCTGCTGCATCGCATCGTCATCAATCTTGCCGATATCCGACACTTCATTGCCATTCATATCTGTCTTTACCAGTTTTGCAACTTCACTTGCCATATATTTCTGGTGATCCTGTGATACCGAAGATCCTGCGTCATACACGATCTGCGCCGCCTCTTCCGGATGTTCTACTGCATATTCCCAGCCTTTGATGGAAGCATATAAGAATGCTTTTACGGTCTCCGGATTCTTCTCTGCAAAATCCCTGGTACAGAAAATCATGTCTTCCAGCATCGCAACGCCTTCATCATTCATATCAATGTATCCAACGGTATCACCGTATCCATAACCGCCGTCGTAACTGTTCTTTACCAGTCCAAGTTCGTTATAAGTCATCGCAGATGCCAGTGTGCTGGAATCATCATCAAATGCATCCATCGTAAAATCTTCACTCAGATAATCCGTTGGAAGTCCATACTTTGCAAGTAACGCCTGAATCTCGTACTGGTTACCAATGCCCCAGTTGCTGACCTTTCCTTCGCCAGCCGCCTTCTTAATGATTTCTTCATTGCTCATTACATCAGAGGTATCTACTGCGCCTGTGCTCTGCGTACCGGAACCGGAACCTGTGGTTTCTTTTTTGTCAGATCCGCATCCAGCCATCATGGATACTGCCATTGCCGATACAAGTACTGCGCTCATAATCTTTGCCATTCTTTTCTTCATAATTCTTTCCTCCTTTTTTGGGGTTTTGTGGGTTTTATATCAACTCCGTTACCTCTTTCTAATGGTATTTCCGGAGAAGTATACTCTGTACGATCATCAGGATCACATACGATACAATGCCAAGCATGCAGGCCGTTGCGATGTATGCCCATGCCGTCGGATACTGTGCCAGCACGATGTTCTCCCTGATCTGTCTTCCGACTCCTGTGATATATTCTGCGAAATATTCGCTTACGATTGCTGTCATGATACTTGCCGGTACGGATACCTTCAGTGCCACGAAAATATACGGTACCGAATTCGGCAGCTGCAGCTTTATCAGTGTGGTGCGGCGTTTTGCTGCATAGGTTGCCATCAGATCCTTGGCATACGGTTTTAATTCCGTCAGCCCCCGGTAGGCATTTAAGCTCATGTTTGCCGCCGCAATCAGCATGACAACCAGAATCTTTGCCACCATGCTCCGGGTGCTTGCCTCTGTCGAAACATCCTTCGTCCAGTTATTCATAACCGGTGCCAGCGCAACAACCGGAATGGATGCAAACGCCCCGACTACGCTCAGTCCGCCTTTCCCGACTCTCGGAAACATTGCCGCAAGGATTGCCACTGCATATCCAAGCACACTTCCCAGTGCCAGTCCGACGACTGCGACAATCATGGTCGCTGCTATATTTCCTTTGATCTTTCCGAAGTTCTCTAAAAAGATCTTTCCGATACGGGTAATGAGCGGAAGGGTGAATGTATCTGTTTTAAACCAGTGGTGCAGCACCTGTGTCTGCCACAGTGCAATGATCACGATTCCAAGAAGCACCGGAAGAATTACGGTAAGTGCTGCCTGCACCTGTGCGCTGTCCTTCATCCGGCGGTACAGGCTTTTCGGTCTCTTTCTCTTCTGTGCCATACTAGTTCACTCCTTTCTTTGCATCCCTTTTTGCTTTTCTTAAGCCTCTCTTTTCCGGAGAAACCAGATTTTCTATCCAGCCCATCAGGCATCCACTGAAGATTCCGATAAATGCACTGAAGAATACGATCAGCCAGAATACGTAGATGGACATCGCATGTTTTAATGACTGGGAAAGCATACAGCCAAGTCCTCCGTCACCCTGTAAAGTATCTACCAGAATGGACGCCGTGATCGCCATCGGAGCAGCAATCTTTGTTCCCGTGAAAAAATACGGGATTGCTGTCGGGATCAGTACTTTCGCATAGATCGTTGGCTTCTTTGCCGCGTAGGTATACATCAAATCGTATTTTTCCTGCGGCACGGATTTGAAACCTGCCAGTGTGTTCGTTGCCACCGGATAGAAACTTAAGATGGCGGCAATGATGATACGGCTCTTGTTGATATCCCCGGTGATGGAGAGGATGATCGGTGCAAGACCGAGTACCGGGATCAGCTGGATTAACATCAGATATGGGAAAAGCATCTTTTCCACAAGTCCGGAAAGTTTCATCAGAAGCGCCAGCACAAATCCTGCTGCGGTTCCCAATAAAAATCCAAGCAGCGCCCGCAGGATCGTTGCCCTTGCGCTTGTCAGGACCACCATCGTGGCGCTCATTCCGGCAGATACCTGGCGGGTGGAGAATGCCGCTGCAATGATCTGATACAAATGTGGGAGAATGTTCTCCGGTGTTCGTTTTGTCACGGACACGATCGATGCTCCGATCTCCCATGCCGCGATAATGATCAGAATCCACAAAACCGTGGATGCCCATTTTTTATCAAAAAGTTTATTTATTTTCTTCATTAGACGCTGCCCCCTTCAAAACTGTTGCGTACTTTTAATACCAGTTCGTTAAAGTGTGCACTCTCTTTCATATCCAGCGTCCGCGGTCTTGGAAGATCCACATCCACAATCGCGGATAATCGTCCCGGATGCGGAGATAACACACAGATCCGGTCGGAAAGGAATACCGCTTCCTGAATGTTATGGGTGACAAAAATGATGGTCTTGTTTGTCTGTCTCCAGATCCGGAGCAGATCTTCATATAACTTTTCTTTCGTAAACTCATCCAGTGCGGAAAACGGTTCATCCATCAGTAAGATCTCCGGACGGATACCAAATGCCCTGGCAATGTTGACACGCTGCTGCATACCACCGGATAACTGTTTTGGAAAGTGATTGGCAAAATCTTTCAGTCCGACCATCTCAAGCATTTCATCCGCACGCTTTGAGCGGTCTGCCTTGGACTGGTACATGATTTCCAGTGGAAGTTCCACATTTTTCTTTACCGTCCGCCAGTCAAACAGTACCGGCTGCTGGAATACAAATCCGAATTTCTGCTGCAGCCGCAGCTCCTTCGGGGTCTGTCCGCTGATTCTTATGGTACCGTCTGTCGGCTCCTGCAGATCTGCGATGCTCCGAAGCAGTGTGGTCTTTCCACAACCGGAAGGGCCGAGTAATGAAATGAACTCTCCCTTGTAAATATCAAGATTCACTCCGGTAAGTGCTTTTACGTCGTTTCCTGAATTGTCTTTAAAGGTTACATCCAGGTCCTTCACCTGTATTTCCACTTCTCTTTCCTGTAATTCACTCATCTCGTTTCCTCCCGTCTTTTTGTAAAAGTAAAATAAAAAACACGGCAAAAGCGCTTATTGTCTGGCGCCTTTGCCGTGTTCTTTATTCTTGTTTTTGTTCATGTTGCAAGTATATGTTTTGCAACGTTTGTTTTCAATACACCACAGCACAAAATCTTTTGTGCTGTGGCACATATATAATTTTTTAAATATTACGCAAATACTTTCTTATAAATTGCCATGCAGTCTTCTTTTGTTACTGTCTTCCTGGTATTTCCCGGACTGCCGGATGCAATCGCATCTTCTGACATTTTTTCAATCACAGGAAGAAACTCTTCTTCCTTGATTCCATACTCCCGCAGTGTCGGAATCTCACAAATTTTGCACACGTTCTCAATTGCATCCAGAAGCTTTTCTGCAGCCACCTGATCGCTGTCTGCCTCCGTCGCAGCCCCAATGGCTCTGCCAAGTGTCGCAAACCGGTCATACGCACCATCTAATGCAAAACTCAGGCAATCTTTTAACAGCATTGCATTGCTCATGCCATGCGGTACGTGGAACAATGCACCAATCGGACGGCTCATGCCATGTACCAACGTCACACTGGAATTATTGATACAAAATCCTGCCTCCAATGCCGCTAACGACATTTCCTCCCGTGCTTTCGCATCGTACCCATTCTGATATGCAATCGGAAGGTATTTCATGATCCTCTTTACTGCCGAAACCGCACTCACATCTGTAAGAGAGAATGCTTTCTTGGACGTGTACGCCTCTACGGCATGTGTCAGCGCATCCAGTCCGGTTGCTGCTGTCACGCTCTTTGGCATATCCATTGTAAAATCAGGATCTACAATTGCAAGATCCGGAACGAGACAGTCTCCTTTCAACAACATCTTGATGTCTTTTTCCTGATCCGTAATGACCGTAAATTTGGTTGCCTCAGATCCAGTTCCCGAAGTAGTCGGAATCGCTACAATTCCCGGCACACTTCCTGTAATTTCTTTTCCGTTGTAATCCGCAATCCTGCCTTCATTGACCGCCATCGCGGCAATTGCTTTTGCTGAATCCAGCGGACTTCCTCCGCCGATACCAATGACAAATTGACATCCCGTCTTTTTGTACTGCTCCAGACCTTCCTCTATCATTTTGTCGGTCGGTTCTCCCGTAATTCCATCAAACACATAATAAGCAATCTCTGCCTTTTCGAGTGTTTTTTTCAACTGCTCCATCATTGGAGACTTCCCCACATGCTTACCGGTTACAATAAATGCCCGGTTTCCATAGGTCTTTAAATACGGCACTGCAGATGGCAGTGCGTCCTTTCCCACCAAAATATGGGATGGAATTGCAAAGTGTGCCATATTGTCACTTCCCTTCTGTCTCCAACGATTAAATGTATTCCTTATCAACAATGCCTAATACTTCATCCAGTTTTTCCAGTTCTTCGAGTAACTGCTCCTCCGTAATAATAAGTGGCGGACAGACAAAAATCATATTCTCATGGGAATAGGTCATGAATTTACGCTCCTTGAGCATTCCAACAATCTTCCCCATAATTCCCTGTGGATCGCATCCATAGGATACCATTGGCTCTTTGGTTTCCTTATCCTTTACAAGTTCTACACAGGAGAAAAGACCAATATGACGTACATCTCCGACACATGCATGTGCCTCTTTGTATGCATCCAGCTTCTCGGCCAGAACCTTTCCAACCTTGTTTACATTGTCAAGAATATTCGCCTTCTGGTAGTAGTTCACGCATGCAACACCGGCTGCACATGCCAGCGGGTGTCCACTGTAAGTAAGTCCACAGGAAAGAAGATGATCATCAAAGTAAGATGCGATCTTGCTGCTGACGGCTACCCCACCAAGCTGTACATAACCGCAGGTAACTCCCTTGGCAAATGTAACGAGGTCTGGTTTTACGTCAAAATTTTCAAATGCGAACATTTTTCCGGTACGTCCCCATCCTGCCATAACTTCATCACAGATCATAACAATTCCAAATTCATCACAAATCTTACGCACACCAGGCAGATAACCTTTCGGTGGAATAATAATTCCGTTCGATCCGGTGATTGTCTCCATCACGATCGCTGCCACCTGATCCGGTCCTTCATAAATAATCTGCTCACGCAGCTTTGCCAGATAATACTTTGTTGCCTCTTCCTCCGATGCAAAGTTAATCGGCTCACGATAGATATATGGATCAAAGAACTTTACAAATCCAGGAATTCCCGGCTCAAGCGGATAACGTCTCGGCTCACCCGTTAAATTTCCAGCTCCGAAAGAAGATCCATGATAACTTCTGTAACGGCTGAACACCTTTTTCCTTCCGGTATACATACGTGCAATCTTGATTGCATTCTCATTTGCATCTGCTCCGGCATTTGTGAAAAATACTTTTCCAAATGTATCTGGTAACAGATCAACGATCATCTTTGCAAGCTTTACTCTTGATTCCGCTGCATATGCTGGTCCGATAAAGCAATACTTATCGACCTGTTCCTTGATGGCATCTCCGATATCTTTATTTCCAAATCCAACATTTAAGTTTACCAGCTGGGAGGACATATCCGTATACCGGTTTCCGTCATAATCGTAAAAATAGATTCCTTCCGCCTTTTCTACCGGAATCGGATTTAATGTTGCCTGTTTGCTCCATGACTGAAGAACATATTTCTTTGCATTTTCTTTTATTTCCTGTGGTGTCATATCATCTACCTGCCTTTCTGTATTTTCCCTTTTTGGTTCGTTTTGATACTCCCCATTATAAGCATGACAAAATGCAAAACAATGAGCCACAACACAAATTAACTTGTGCCACAGCACAAATCATTTTTCCCTGAAAAATAAAAAAGGTTTTCTTTTTTCTGATCTGTGCTATAATATTGAACATTATAGTAAATGTAAAAGGCAACGGTGCCCCAAAGAGGAACCGTTGCCTTTTTCTTTTTATTATTTTTATTAGGAGGGATGCAAAAATGGCAGTGGAATTACAGCGTCTGATGGAAAAAGTCTCACATATGGATGTAAGCCTGATCGCTGGAAAAGGCGGTATTCACAATCTTGTTACCTGGGTACATATGGTAGAAACCACAGAAGCTTCCGATTTTCTGGAAGGTGGCGAAGTCGCTTTTACTACAGGACTTGGACTTGGAAGCCGTACCAATCTGCTGGATCTGATCCGGTTAATGTATGAAAAGAAAGTCGCCGGCGTGATTGTAAATACCGGTCCCTTTATTGAAGAAATTCCACAGGATACCATTGATTTCTGTAATGAAAACAATTTTCCTCTGTTTGTGATTCCCTGGAAAATTCACCTTGCCGAAGTCATGCGTATCTTCTGCTTTGCAATTACCAAAGATGAACAGCGGATTCTGGAAACTGCTGCCGGGTTCAAAAACGCAATTTTCTTTCCAAAACAGGAAGAACTTTATGTCGTTCCCCTGTCCCAACAGGGATTCCGTGTCAACTGGAAATATGCCGTATGCATGATGAACCTCTCGCACACCACTGCGGATCTTCCCGTCCGTCTGGAACAGCTCGTCAACAGTCTGGATACTTATGCCCGGCATAAATATGATAATTTTGCAATTTTTTCTCACGACAGCGAAATTCTCATCGTGGCAGGAAACTATTCCGAACAGGAACTGCATGCTTTTATTCAGGATCTTTGCTCCCGCGCTTCCCAGCTCCTTGCAAGCGGGGAATCCGTTTCCATGGGTTGTGGAAAGCTCACGAAAAGTATCCGCTGCCTGTGGAAAAGTTACCGACAGGCAAAATCCATTCAAAAACTGCAGGAAAACGGGAAAATTGACCACTCTCTTATCTTTTATTCTGACATGGGTATTTACAAACTGCTCATGGGAATCGAGGACCGTGAAATTATTCAGGAATATTATGACAAGACCATACGCCCGCTTCTCGACTACGATGAAAAAAACGATTCGGATCTGGCAGTCGTACTACGGGCTTATCTCAACCACAACGGAAGCGTAAAAGAAACTGCAGATGAACTGTATGTGCACCGGAACACCATCAACTACAAATTGACGCGTATTTCTGAGATTCTGGATATGGATCTGTCCCAGTTGAATACGCGTCTGCAGCTGAGTGTCGGATTTATGTTGGAAGATATGTTATAATTCTTAAGTGAAGTATCACAGTTTGAGCAATCAAAAAAGAACAAC
>ERZ808270.761-NODE-761-length-16577-cov-3.778114_pt1 | contig 16577 bp, 19 predicted proteins | sample MGYA00521082_ERZ808270 | MGnify/ENA primary metagenome ERZ808270 (study PRJEB31516, sample SAMN03275594) | gut metagenome | biome: mammalia-associated habitat; material: feces | host: Papio cynocephalus | place: Kenya | collected 2012-07-27 ... | reverse complement strand
ATATGAACTTCTTTTTTTATTTCGCCTGTTGCACTTAATAGTATAATTCACCAAAATTACAAAAAGGAGGCGTTACCGCCTCCTTTTCTTTATGCCGTTTTCCCGATGATTTGCGATGATAGCGCGATGACTGTAAAATGACGGAATCCGCGGCAAGTCGCGCGCCTGTCAGCTGCGCTTGTTTATATCCGCCTCGTAATCCGCTTCGCTTGTATATATTTTATCGATTTTAATGGATGCAACGTCCTGTATATCCAGACATTTTCCGCAATTATCGCACACTTTGTTCGGATCGAGATCGCATGTTTCGCATTCCAGACAACCGATACAATCGCGATCGTATAAAACGCATTTTATCGTATGCCCGGAACTTTCGTTTTCCGAAGTTTTTTCCGCCTTTTTATCCGTCTGTTTTTTCTGCATATCGCCGATTCCTCCGCTTTTTTTCATCATTTTTCGACATTATACCACAAAAAAATACAAAAATCAAGAAATTTCGTCAAACATTTGTTTGCATTTTCAAAAAAAGTATGCTATAATAAATATGTACTGAAAAATCTCCGTTCGGGAGGCAAATTATGGACGAAAACAAACTCATCAAAGTCATGGATTATATCCGTCGTTTTTCGGAAGAAAACGGCTATACGCCCTCCGTGCGTGAAATTGGGGCTTATTGCGGCATCAAAAGCACCGCAACGGTGCACAGCTATATCGAACGGCTGCAGGAAAAAGGCTATCTGAACAAAGCGGAAAATAAAAAACGCGCCGTAACGCTGGGCAAATCGGGTTCGGTGAATATTCCCCTGCTCGGAACCGTTACCGCCGGGCAGCCCGTGTTTGCATACGAGAATTACGAGGAATATTATTCCTTCCCGCTCGGCGAATTCCGCGGCGAAGATTTGTTTATGCTGCACGTACAAGGCACTTCGATGATCAACGCCGGGATTTGCGACGGAGATAAAATTATCGTACGCAGACAGCAAACCGCCGCCGACGGAGAAATCGTGGTGGCGCTGGTGGGCGAATCCGCTACGGTAAAACGATTGTTCCGCCGCAACGGAAAAATTATCCTTCACCCCGAAAACGAGGTTCTTGACGATTTCGTATTCAATCAAGAAGAGGTTTCCATTCTTGGAAAAGTCGTCGGACTGATTCGCAATCGTATTGCGTAACGCAGCGCCGTCCGGCCGGAAAAACTTTATTGAAAACAGAAACTTTCGCCCCGATTGTACATGCAATCGGGGCGAAAAACGTTATATTCGATTACAAATTTTTCAAAGCGGAAACTTCCCTGTCCGTTAACGGACGGATTTCCCCTCTGTCCAGCCCGGATAGCGTAAGCGTGCCGATTTTAATGCGCTTTAAGAAGCTTACGTTTTTTCCGATGGCTTCGAACATACGCCGGATTTCGCGATTGCGCCCCTCTGTAATCGTCAGGTGCACTTTCGTGTATTCTTTGTTGGTTTCCACGATATGCGCTTTGCATTTATGCGTGAGAACGCCGCCGAGTTCGATGCCGGAACGAATCGGGTTCAGGTCTTTTTCCGTAAGAACTCCTTCGATTTTCGCAAGGTAAGTTTTTTGTACTTCGCGGCTCGGATGCGTCAGCGCATACGCGAGGTCGCCGTCGTTCGTCAGAATCAGCAGCCCTTCCGTATCGTAATCGAGCCGCCCTACGGGGAAAACGCGCCCGATTCCCTCAGGCAACAAATCGGCAACAGTTTTTCTGCCGCGATCGTCGCTCATCGTGCACACAACGCCTTTGGGCTTATTCATCACATAATAAACAAGCTGTACTTCGCCTTGAGCGATAAGAACGCCGTCCGCTTCCACTTTGTCGTTTTCGGAGATATCCGTTCCCAGCTCCGCCGTTTTTCCGTTTACCGTTACTCTGCCGCTACGAATCATTTCATCGGCGCCGCGACGGCTGGCAACGCCCTTTTCCGCTAAAAATTTATTGATGCGCATCTGTACATTTCCTCTTTCGTTGTTTTCATTGACGTCGTTAAAAAACTTGCTTTTATAGTTTATACAAATTTTCCGAAAAAAGCAAGCTATTTGCAAGGTAAATACGTAACTGTCCGTAAATTTCCCGTCCGTTTCCGTCTTTCAGCGGAGAATCGAACGCAATCGTCGTCTTTTTTACGTATGGTTGTTCGGCGGATAACAGCGGATAACGCAAATCTTTTCCCGTTTTTGCACTGATTTTTCCCGCTTTCGTATCGAGGGGCACGGGACTTTCCGCCGCTTGCAGAAGCGATAAATCGTAGGCAGCAAACGCGTCGTCGAGCAGTTTTTTCGATTCGCCGTAGGTATCGGAACAATTCAGCACCGTGCAGATTAAGGACATCCCGTTTCTTTCCGCGGCGGATACGAGGCAGCGCCCCGCCTGTTTCGTAAACCCCGTTTTTACGCCGAACGCGCCGTCATATTCCGTGAGCATTTTATTTTTGTTCGTCCAGTTTTTCGGTTCGTAGCGGCGGGTATTTGCAAACTTTTTAAAAGTTTTATTTTTAAGATCGATAAATCGCGCGCCGTGGTATAATGTCCTTTTTCCGGAAGTCCGTGCGGATTTTTAAAACGCGTGTTCAGCGCGCCTGCCCGACGTGCGGTTTGATTCATTTTTTCCGCGAATTTTTTTATGCTGCCCGAAACGCGCACGGCAAGCGTTGCCGCGCAATCGTTTCCGGAACGCAGCATCAGCCCGTACAAAAGCTCCCGCGCGGTGGTTTCTTCGCCCTCTTTCAGATACACCGAAGAGCCTTCCACGCCGCAGCACGAAGCGGGAACGGAGAACGTTTCGTCCAGCCGCGATTCGTCTCCGATTTCCGTCAGTTCGTCGAGAACGGTGAGCGCCGTGGCGATTTTCGTTGTGCTTGCCATCGGCAGTTGCTCTTCGCCGTTCTTTTCGAACAGGATACGCCGCGAAGAAAGTTCGATAACGCATGCGGCGCGGGCGCAGCACCCCGTCGCCCCCGCTTGTTTTTCCGCCGCGACCGCGTCGCCGTCGAACCCTTCCGCATGGACGCCGATTCCTCTTCCGTAAGAAAAAAAAGATACCAGCGTTAGAATCGCCGTGAATAAGATAAACCGCGCTTTTTTTCCGATTTTCATCATGTTTTTCGCCATCATCGCCGCGTTTTCAGCTATCCCGTTTGCTTGTAACGTTTCGTAAAATGTCGCTCGCTTTTTCAATCAGGTTATCCAGCGGTTCGTCCGTCAGCCTGACCACGCGGCAGGTTTTTCCGTCGTCGATGATAAAGCCCATCGGCTTTACGCTGACGACCGACCCGCAGCCGCCCGCAAACGACTGGTCGCCCGCTTCTTTGATGACTTTTACGTCGCCGTATTCTCCGCCGCCGGAAAGATTTCCGAACGTAACTTTCGAAAAAGGCACGATTTGCGCGCCGCTTGCCGTAAAAACAGGCGTGCCGAGCACCGTATCGGCGTCTGCTATGCCGCCGAGCGTACGGAGCGAATGTTCCGTCAGACCGTTGATTTTTCCTTCATCCATATTCCTTTTATCCTCCTTATCGCCGTTTTGATTAAAAATCTGACGAACAACGCCAGAAGAACGGCTATCTGAAAATAAGCAACGACGCGCGCGGAAACTCTCAGCGCGTCGCCGTCCGTCAGAAACAGTTTCAGTTCGCTTTTGTTCAGCGCGCCCTTAAAGGCAAGAAAGCCTTTCAGCGCCGCATACGTTACCGCCGCGCCCGCAAAATAATCCGCACCCGTTTCCGCAGACGTTTCCAGCGAAATCAGACGGAACGAACGAAAAATTTTAAACTTTTTTCTTTCTTCGTTCATTCCCGAATACGGCAGCAAAACGGCTTTCTTTTCGGAAAGGTGCACCGCGACGCCGCCGCGGTAGGACGTAACGTATCCGCCGGCAAGTTTAACGAAACCGAACAGATACAGCGAAAACGCAAGTTTTTTACTGCCCAGATCGCCGAATACGTTGAATTCCTGCACAATCGGGGCGAATAAAAAAATTGCCGCGCCCGCAATAACAAGAAACAACGTAAAAATTCTGCCCATATCGTCAATATGAGCAGAATTCGTGAAAGTATGTATTGAATTTATTCGTTTTCTTCGTCCGTTCCGGATTCCTCAAAAGCGGATTCTTCCGCGTTTCCGGAGACATCGTTCGCCTCGGCTTCGGTATTTTCCGCATTTTCTTCCGCTTCTTCCGTCGCTTCGTTTTCTTCCGTTCCGGCTGCGTATTGCTGCGCGGAGAGGTTCTCTTCGTCCTCGCCCGGCGTGTACACGTCTTTGCTGTAAAGGTACGTGTCGTCGTCAGAAGTGGCGCTCATTTCCGCAATCTTCTTCATCAGTTCTTCGTAATCGGGAAGTTCGTTCAGCGATTTCAGTTTGAAGCGCCGTAAAAAGTTATCCGTCGTCTGATACAGCACGGGTTTTCCGGGCGCGTCTTTTCTGCCGCAGGGCTCTATCATTTCCAGTCCGAGCAGCGTGGTAATCGCGTAGTCGCTGTTTACGCCGCGCACCGAATCGAGTTCCGTTCTCGTAATCGGTTGTTTGTAAGCGATGATTGCCGCGCATTCGAGAATGGTTCTCGTGAATTCTTTTTCCCGGATGGGGTTCAGCACCGCCGCTACCTGCTCCTTATAATCGGGGTTGGTGGCAAGTTGAATTTTATGATTGAAAATAAGCAGGCGAATACCGCAGTTTCCGGAATATTTCTTTTCCAGCTGGCGTACCATCGAATCCATCTGCGCTTTTGTAAGATTCAGCTTATCGCGCAGCAAATCCGTGGGAACGGCGTTTCCCGCCGCAAATAAAATCGCCTCAATTATATTCGTCGATATCTCCAAGATCGTCATCCTCCTTTTTTTCGTTATTTTTTCTTATCGTAATCGGCGCGAACAGACCGTTCTGTTCCACCGTCAGATACTGGTGTTTCAAAAGTTCGAGAAGCGCCTGAAACGTGGTTACGATTTCCGATTTCGGCGCGTGCGGTTCGAACAAATCTTCGAAATTCACGCAATCTTTCGTTTCGAAAGCGTTGCGGATATAGTGAATTCTGTCGCGTACGGTAAACGCTTCGCGCGGAATTTCTTTCGGCGGCGGCGCGCTCGCCCGCTCGCTTTCGCGCTTGAGCATCAGCTTCGTGAACGCGTCCACAAGCCCGTCCAGCGTGAAATCTTTATACTTCACCTGTAATTCGCCGATATCTTTATCGGGAGCCTTGAAGAAGTATCCCACCGTTTCGCGCTCTTTCAGCTTATCCGCCTCTTCCTTAATCATTTTGTATTCGTTCAATGCGCGAATCAAGGCATCTTTCGGATCCTCTTCGTAGCCGTAATCGTCCTCGTCGAAATAATCTTCTACGGGCGGTACAAGGCTTCTGGCTTTGATGTCGATAATCGTGGCGGCGATGTTTAAGTATTCGCTTGCCTTTTCCATATCGAGATACGGCAACCCCTGCATATATGTAAGGAATTGCTCGGTTACCTGCGATACGAAAATATCTTCGATGGCGATTTCTTCTTTATTGATAAGGTATAAAAGCAAATCGAGCGGTCCTTCGAAATTATCGAGCACCGTTGTATAATCCACTTCCGAATCGAAATCTTTTACGCTTTCCGTGGTTAATTTTTCCAAAACAGTCCTCCCTGCTTCACACAATATATTTTTAAAGCAAAAACGCGGTTTTCAAACGTTTTCGCAGAGCAATCAACGCAATATCAGTCCCCACAGCGCCGTTACCGGCTTTGCGAAAATTCCCGAGGCGAAATTCATTATATAGCCGAGAACGTCCAGCAGAATGAAAATCGGCTGCCCCGTGAGCCTTGCAAGCATTTCGCAAAGATAACTTTCGGCGATCAGACCGATTAAAATGAAATAGCCGTATTTGCGTAAAAAGCGGTAAAATCCGCCGCGGCGTTTCGATGCGACTTCCACGATTCTGAATCCGTCCAGCGGATAAAACGGCAGTAAATTGAACACGCAGAAACTCAGCGAAAACGCAAAAAGATAATTCGTCAGCAGATATAAAAATTCATGCCCGTACGTCAGCTGTTCCGCCGAACCCATAAATCTTACGGCAAGAATCATCAGCGGATAGAAGATAAACGCCGACAGATAATTGACGATGACGCCCGCCGCGGACGTCCAGAAACAACCGCTTCTGTATTTTCTGAAATTCGCTTCGTTTATCGGCACCGGTTTAGCCCAGCCGAAGCCTGCGAACACGAAGCACACAAGCCCCAGCGGGTCGAAATGTTTCGCGGGATTCAGCGTCATTCTGCCCGCCCATTTCGCCGTGGGATCTCCGCATTTATATGCTACGAACGCATGCGCGAATTCGTGCAGAGTAAGTACCAGCGTTACGGCGAGAAATTTTGCCAGCATTTCCACAAACCAATCCATCTTTTCGCCTCCCGCTTTTACTTTACGATTTATGCGTTATGATTATTTTACCAAAAAAGAATAAAAAATGCAAGAATCATAAAGGAAATTTCCGAGAAAAAAACGCGAAATTCGTAAAAAAAACGAAAATCGCGTTTTGAAAACGTTGTTATTCGGAATAAGACCTGCCTTTTCCCTTTATTTTTGCGCAAATCCTCAGCTTTTTCCGAAGCGCCAGCCGCGCAGAATTGCTTTGAATCTGTCCGCAAAGTTCGCTCGTTCAGCCGATTCCGCCGCTACGACGGGCACGCGGTCGAATTCCACGTTATCTTTATACAGAATCATTTCGCCTACTTTATCGCCGGCACGGACGGGCGCCTGCACATATTCGGGCAGCTCCAGAGAAAACGTAACGTTTTCTTTTTCGCCGCGTTTGCCGAAAATATAGGCGCTTCTTTCGGGTTTTACGGCAATTTCTTCTTTTTTACCCCCTCGCACGCCCGCTTTTTGTTCCAGAGGATTATTTTCGTCCGCTACCGTTTTCAGGGCGTAGTTCGCAAAGGCGTAATCGAACATGCCGCGTACGTCGCCGAAGCGGTGCGCGCTGCTGTCCTCGCCGATAACTACCGATACCAGCCGCATGCCGCCGCGCGTTGCCGTTGCGGCAAGGCAGAATCCCGCTTCGCTTGTAAATCCTGTTTTTCCGCCGTCGCAACCCTGATAAAAACGCACCAGCTTGTTGGTATTCGTGATTTCCGTAACTCTGCCTTCAGGATGCTGAAATTTTTCCGTCCAGACTTTGCAGAATCCGAAATATTCTTCGTTTTCGATCAGCTTGCAAAGCATCGCGGCAACGTCTTTCGCGCAGGAATATTGCGGTTCTTTCGGCAACCCCGTGCAGTTAGAAAACAACGTATCGCGCATGCCGAGTTCCTGCGCTTTTTCGTTCATTCTGTTCACGAACGCTTCTTCGCTGCCCGCGATTTTTTCGGCGATCGCCACGCAGGAATCGTTAGCCGAGCAAACCGCGATGCTTTTTAACAATTCGCGGATTTTATATTCGCCGCCGTTTTCCAGAAAGACTTGCGAACCGCCCATTCCCGCGGCTCTTTCGCTGACGATAACGCTTTCGTCCATCGAAATTACGCCCGTATTTACGGCGTCGAACGCAAGCAGCAACGTCATGATTTTGCACATGCTGGCAATCGGCAGCCGCTTCGTTTCGTTTTTCGAAAAAATTTCCGTTCCGCTTTTGCTTTCCGCGAGATAAGCGGATTTTGCGTGCGCGCCGAGCTCGTCCGCGCAGACGACTTTTTTCGTTTCGACAAAGTTTTCGGGAAATTCTTCCGCGGGAAGCGTTTCCGCGTAATCTTCCGCCGCCGCGGAATAACCGTCGTAATTCTGTCCGTCGCCGAGTCTGAATGCCGGCGCAATGCCTTTCGTGAATAACAGCGAGGCGGCAAAAGCCGCTCCCGCAATCAGCTTTCCTGTCCTTTTCATATTCACAGTTTCCGCTGCCGGGAAAGAAAATATACGAAATTTTCAGAAAATTTTGCTTACGGGGCGAAAAATGATTGTTACAAGCAGGATTTCGGCAAGCGCGCAAGCCGTCGCGCCGATGAAAAGCAACAAAAAAGAACAGAAAATTCCGCCGTTTCCGCATGCGGGCGGACGTTTTTTGCAGATTTCGCCGCCGAGCGTACAGGCAATCGCAAGCAATGCAAACGTTAAAAGCGCCGCCGGCAAAGCGCAGATTAAAAAAATAAAGAAGCCGCCGATTCCGAACGAAGAAAGCAGAATCACGGTAACGATGCCGAACGTATAGCCTTTGAAAAACACCAGCAGAAACGCCGCGGGCAGATAATATACGGTAAAATACAGCGGAACGATGAGAAGCAGCAAAAGCACGACGGAAATCAGTCGCCGGAAAAACAGGCGGAATACCGACGATACGAAAATTCCGTCGGTATACGCGCGGCAATACGTTAAATAATACTGCCTGATCGAAGCGGGTTTCGGAAGCACCAGACCGAGAACCATGCCCGTCAGAATCGCCGCGCCGAAAGAAATCAGCCACGCTTTCCGTTTTTTTAATACGCCGATCGCCTCTTTGAAGCACGAAAAAAGAGCGTCCATATTTTCTATATATGCCGCTCTTTCGTAAAATATGATAAAAATCGGCAAAAATGCCGATTTTTCGCGTTATCCGGCGCTTTTCATCATGGTTTCTATCGCTACGCCGTAACCGCGCGCGGGATCGTTCAGAAAAACGTGCGTTACCGCGCCGATGAGTTTTCCGTTCTGTAAAATCGGGCTGCCGCTCATTCCCTGTACGATTCCTCCCGTTTTTTCAAGCAGCTCCGGGTCGGTGATTTTAATCACGAAATTTTTGTTTCCGCGGTTGTTTTTATCTACTTTCACCACGTCGATTGCGTATTTTTTCGGCGTTTCCCCGTCGATCGTGGAATAAATACAGGCGTCGCCGATCGTAACTTCGTCCGCCGCGGCGGTGTATGCCGTGAGGTTTCCTTTCAGAGAATATGTTTCGTCTACCGTGCCGAAAATACCGCAATCGGTTACTTTATCGCCGCAGCCGAACCGTTCGGAACTTAAAAACGTGCCGCGCAGTTCCCCCGCCTTGCCCCGTATTCCTTTTTTGACGCCTACGATGCAGCATGAGCAGATTTCGCCGCCCGTGAATTCCGTTCCGCCTTCCGCCGCCACGGGATGCCCCAGCGAACCGAAACGTCCGGAGACTTTTTCGATATACGTTACCGTGCCGATACCGGAAACGCTGTCCCGTGCAAGAATTCCTATTTTATATTTCCCCGTAATCGCGTCTTTTACGGGCACAACCGATACTTCGGCGGTTTCCCCGTTTCTTCTCACTTCCAGCAGCGTTTGTTTTCCGCCGCTGCGCCCGATAGCTTCGTTTAATTGCGCCGTGTTCCGCACGCGGATTCCCGCAGCCTTTTCGATAATATCGCCCGTTTTCAGCCCCGCTTTCGCCGCCGGAGAAAAGCAGCCGCCCTCGCCCATTACCTGAGAAAGCCCGATGACCTGCGCGCCGCCGATGCCCAGCGTAAACCCCGCCGGCATGCCGCCTATATACACTTCTTTGTGCGTATAATCGCCGTTTTCCGCCTTTGCCGAACCGATTCCGGGCGTGCCGCCGACAAAAAACGGTATACTCACGGCAAGACATGCCGCAATTATACCGCTTTTCCAACTTTTCCGATTGCCCATGCTTCCCTCCGCTTGCCGAAGCGAAGGCGCGCCTTCCGTTCTCCGACTTACCGTTAGGATGAGCAACCGACGGGCTTTTATTCATATTCGCAGCCGAATCGTACCGGCTTATAACGCCGCTTTGAATTCCCTCGCGCGCTGCAACAGTTCTTCCGCATGCAGATATGCCGCCTGTTCGCCCTGCTCGCCGCCGAGCAAGCGCACGATTTCTTCTTTTTGTTCTTCGGCGGAAAGCGCGCGGATGAACGTACGCGTTTTTCCGTTTTCTTCTTTCTTTTCAATCAGAAATTCGCCGTCGCTCATACACGCAATCTGCGCGAGGTGCGAAACCGCGATAATCTGCGTTGTTTTTGCGATTTTCGCAAATTTTTCCCCGACGACTTTTGCCGTCTTTCCGCTGATTCCCGCGTCGATTTCGTCGAAAACGTACGTGGAAATGCCGTTGGTATCGGAAAGCCTTGTTTTCATCGCCAGCATCAGACGGCTCATTTCGCCGCCGCTGATGATTTTTCCGAGCGGTTTCTGCGGTTCGCCCGCGTTTGCGGAAAACATGAACGAAATCGAATCCAGTCCGTTTTCCCCCGCGTTTGCCGCTTCTTCGTCGGCGTATTCGCGGAACGCCGCAGAGAATTGCGCGTGCGGAATATTCAGCGTTTTCAGCTCGTCGCACACGCCCGCGCAGAATTTTTCCGCCGTTTTTTTACGGATGACGGTAAGTTTTCTGCAGTTTTCCAGAATTTTTTTCAACAGCGCGGAAATTTCTTTCTGCAACTTTTCCGAACGCTCGGCGCTGTTTGCCAGCGCGTCGTATTCCCGCTCTTTTTCCGAAAGCAACGCAACGATTTCTTCCTGCGTTTTTACCCCGTATTTCCGTTGCAGGGCGCGCAGTTCGTCCAGTCGGTTTTCTACATAGGTCGCTTCGTTTTCGTCGAAATACAGCCCGTCGGCGATTTCGGAAAGCGCCGACGACGCGTCCTCCGCTTCTTCGGCGATGTTTCCGAGTGTATCCGTAAGCTTTTCGTATTCTTTATCCAGTCCCGACACCGCGTTCAGCGCGCGCCGCGCGCCGCGCAAGGCGTCGCAGGCGCCTCCGTCGGCGGAAATATATTCCAGCGCCTCTTTTACGGAGGAAAGAATTTTTTCGAGGTTATTGATTTTCGTCCGCTTTTGCAACAATTCCTCTTCTTCTCCCTCTTTCCAGTCGGCGCCCCTGATTTCGTCGACGGCAAAGCGCAGGATTTCCATCCGGCGTTCGCGCTCTTCCTCGTTGCCGCCGAGAAGCGTAAGTTCGTGCTTTTTCGTCTTGTACGCGTTTAAAAGTTCGTGCAGAACAAGCTTTTCCGCCGCAAGCGGAGCGCCGCATACGCCGTCGAGCGTCTTTAACTGATTTGCCTCGGATAAAAGATAAAAATGTTCGCTTTGTCCGTGCACGTCCACCAGTTTCGCCGTGATTTTTTTCAGCATCGCCGCCGTTGCCGTCGAGCCGTTTATTTTAATCGAATTTTTCCCGCTTTCCGAAAATCTGCGCGAGATGATGATTTCGCCGTCGCTTTCAATGTCCATTTCCGCAAGTTCGCGCACGGCTTCGTCCGTTTCGTTCAGCAGAAATTCCGCTTTCACGAAACATTCGCTTTCGCCGTAACGAATCATCGTTCTGTCCGCTTTCGCGCCCAGAACGAAATTCAGCGAATCGAGAATCACGGATTTGCCCGCGCCCGTTTCTCCCGAAAGAACGTTGAGCCCTTCCGAAAATTCGATTTCCGCGCTTTCTATCAAAGCGACGTTTTTAATGGTGAGTTTTGCAAGCATCGCAAGCTTTTCCTTTGTTATTTCAATAATCCGGAGAGTCTTTCGCACACGGCGGCAGCCGTTTCGTTATCATGGCAGACAATAAGAAGCGTATCGTCGCCCGCCACCGAGCCGACTACGCCCTGCATATTGAACTTATCTACCACGGCGCCCGCGTTGGCTCCGTTGCCCGTCATGGTTTTCACCACGATCAGATTCTGCGCGGCTTCTATCGCAAGAACGCACGTTTTAAAAAGATTGCGCATCTTTTCGGATACTTCGCCCTCGCTTTTGTTCAGACTGGCATAGCGATATTTTTTTTCTACGCCAGCCACTTTGAAAAGGTGCAGATCGCGGATGTCGCGGGAAACGGTTGCCTGCGTTACCACGTAGTTTTCGTCGTTCAGCGCTTTGCACAACTCTTCCTGCGTTTCGATTTCGTTGCTTTCGATGAGGCGGAGTATTTCTTTATGCCGTTCCGTTTTTAACATTTTTGAGTCCTTCCTTTTTTATTTTTCGTTTTTTCGGCTTGTCAGCTCAGTTTTTTTCTTGCTTTCCCGTAAAATCCGCCGAACGCGCGCGTGGGAAATACCGCGTACAAATCCGAACGTTCCGCAGTGATTTCGTCGCCCTCTTCCGCTTGCGCCGCGATGACGCCGTCGGCGAGCAGAAACGCCCCGCCGCGCGTGATTTTAAGCGTAATTTTGTCGTTTTCAGGGAACACCACGGGTCTGGCGGCAAGAGAAAACGCGCAGAGCGGCGTAAACAGAATCGCCGCCGTCTGCGGAGCGATGATCGGTCCGCCGGCGGAAAGCGAATACGCTGTGGAGCCCGTGGGCGTGCACACAAGCGCGCCGTCGCCCGATATTTCGTCGAACGGATAACCGTTTACGAAAATTTCCGTCTGTAAAATGCCGCCGCTTTTCAGCGAATAATCGCGGCGGAGCGCCGCTTCGTTCAGGCAATAAAACGTTTTTTCTTTGTATGTAACCTTCAAAAGGTTTCTTTTTATCTCTTTTGCTTCATTGAGTTTCAGAAGAAAATCGGGCACGGACGGGAGTTCGTCCTTTTCGAATTCCGCTAAAAATCCTACCGTTCCGTAATTGATTCCCACGATTTTTATGCCCGCCCGCGCACAGATTTCCGCGCAACGCAGAATCGTGCCGTCGCCGCCGAGCACCAAAAGCACGTCGAGCCCTTCGGTTTCTTTTTCGGAAAGACGAAGAACTTTACGGCATCCGAATCCGCGCGAAACAAGCGCCGCTGCCAGTTCTTCCGCCTGCAACGTGTTTTCTTTTCGGTTTGGATTTACGTAAATTCCCGTTGTCAACGCCGTTCCCTCGCTTTATTTATTTTCCGTATCCGCTTTTAAAATGCGGTCGATTTCGTTTAAAATCCGCTCGTTGCGCGCCTTTGAAATTGCGTTTTGCAAGTCGGCTGCGCCGTTCTTTTTCAGATGCAGCACGTATTCGATGTTTTTGCCTTTTTTAATCGGTGCGTTTGTGATTTCCTGCGGTTCGAGTCCGCTTTCCGCCGCGTAAACCAGCACTTTTTTAACGATTTTTTTATGCTCCGTTTTTTTGACGATGCCGCTTTTTCCGATGCCCTGTTTTTCACATTCGAATTGCGGTTTAATCAGCGTGAACGCGTCTTTTCCGTCTTGCAATATTGCCGAAATCACGGGAAAAATATGTTTCAGCGAGATAAACGATACGTCGGCGACGATTCCGTCCAATCCGCACGGAAAATCGCTTGCTTGCAGATATCTCGCGTTCACGTTTTCCATCGCGATCACGCGGGCATCGTTTTTCAGCGTCTCGTCCAGAAGGCTTTCGCCCACGTCTACGGCAAATACTTTTTTTGCCCCGTTCTGCAACAGACAATCGGTAAAACCGCCCGTACTCGCGCCGATGTCCGCAAACGTTTTTCCCGCGCAATCGAACGAGAATGCTTTCAGCGCCGCGGAAAGCTTGTACCCTCCGCCCGAAACGAATCGTTCGGCAGCAGGCAAAAACGTAAATTCGTCGCCGTCCGATACTTCGTCTTTCGGCAACAGCACTTTTCCGTTTTTTAAAATTCTTCCCGCCGTCAGTTCTTCGGCTGCTTTCGTTCGCGAGCCGAATTTTCCGGCAAAGTATTTATCTGCCCTCATTCCGGGGGTTCTCCTTTAAGTATTCTGCCCGACATAATTATTATGCGTGGCATAGTATTAGCGTCATTTCAACAGATTTTCGATATAATCTTGTATTTCTTCGCAGGAAACGCCGTATTGTTTTTGCAGAGAAGCCACGCTGCCCTGCTGAATAAAACAATCTTTATACGCAAACGCACGGAAGGTTCTGCGTTGTCCCGGCGCTTTGTTTTCGTCCTCCGTTACAAGTTCGTGTTCCACCGCTTCGCCGAATCCGCCCGCCAGAACGTTGTCTTCTATGGTAATCACGTTTCCGCGCAAAGCGGACAGCATTTTTTTATCGAGCGGCTTGATAAATCTGCCGTTTATCACGTCGATTTTTCCCTTGATTCCCTTTTCTTCCATCGCCCGCACTGCTTTCAGGGCGATAATCAGGCATCTTTCCCCGGCGGCGATAATCGTAACTTTACTTTCGTCCGATTTGCAAAGGTATTCCCACGTTCCGACGACGATTTTTCCGGAACGCTGCGTAAGCGGTTGTCTTTTCGGCAATCTGTGCGAAAATACCACTTTTCCGCTGCGCGGATAACGAATCGCCAGCGGATGCTGAAATTTTTCGCTCCAGCGGAGAAATCTTGCAAATTCCTCCGTATCTTTCGGTGCGGCAATCGTCAGATTCGGAATCATGGAAAGATAAGAAATATCAAAAACACCCTGATGCGTTTCTCCGTCCGCCCCGGAAATGCCCGCGCGGTCGATACAGAAAGTAACCGGGAGATCCTGCGCGCAGACGTCGTGAATAATTTCGTCGTACGCCCGCTGCAAAAACGTGGAATATATCGCGTAATACGGCTTCATTCCTTCCGTAGCCATCGCCGCGCACAACACGGCGGCGTTTTCTTCGCAGATACTCACGTCAAACGCCCGTTCGGGATAGGCTTCGAAAAATCCGCGCAGCCCCAGCGCGTCCGTCATCGCGGCGGTTACGGCGACAATCCGATTGTTTTTCGCCGCAAGCCGACTTAAAGTTTCGCCTAAAATCGCGGAATATTCCCGTTCTTTTTTTGCTCCGACGGGCGGAATCCCGTGCGTTACGGCGGGATGTTCTTCGCAGAATCCGTACCCCTTTCCTTTTTTGGTTACGATATGCAGAAGCACCGATTTTTCTTTCAGCAGTTTCTTTGCTTTTTTCAAAGCCGCCGTCATTTCGTCCACTTCGTTGCCGTCCGTAACGCCGAGGTAAGTAAGATTGAAGCTTTCCAGAAAACGTATGCCCGATTCCCGTTTTTTTATCGTCTCAACGTACGATTCGTCCGTTTTTTCTCCGCCGTCCCGCTGTTCGTTGCCGCAGGCGCACACGTCCTCCGCGGCACGGATATCGTTCAGAATTTCGTGCATGCCGCCCACCGTGGGAGAAATAGACATGCCGTTATCGTTCAGGACAATCAGAATTTTTGTATTCAGGATTTTCAGAGAGTTGAGCGCCTCATAAATCAGCCCGTTATTGAACGAGCCGTCGCCGATAAACGCGATGACGGAAAAATCCTCTTTTTTCAGATCGCGCGCTTTCGCGATACCTATCGCCGCGGAAACGGACGTTCCGGCGTGCCCGGTATCGTAAAAGTCGAACGGACTTTCCGTACGCTTGGGAAAGCCTGAAATTCCGCCTTCTTTCCGCAGCGTATCGAATTGCGCCGCCCGCCCGGTAAGCGCCTTATAGGCGTAACACTGATGCCCTACGTCGAAAATAATCTTGTCTTTCGTGAAATCGAATACGTTGCACAGCGCAACGGTTGCTTCTATCGCGCCGAGATTCGAAGCAAGGTGCCCGCCGCATTCGGAAACTTTTTCATAGATAAATGAACGAAGCTCATCGCATAACACGTTGAGTTCGTCGTTTGTCATTTTTCTTATGTCCGCGGGCGTAATATCCCGCAACGTTCTGTTTTTTTCCACGGCTGTTTCGTCCTTTCCGGCGCGTAATTTTTTCTGAAATTCCCGTATAAAAAGCTTGTTATCCGAAGAAATCGCCTTTATTTTTCGCGGTTTCTCACGTAAGTTACCAGATCGCGCAAAAAGCTTGTGTCTCCGTCGATTCCGTCAAGAACGGCGTACGCGTCCGAAGCGTAAATATCCGCCTGAATTTTCGCGCCGTCCACGCCGTACAGCGTAGCGAACGTCAGCTTGTTTTCCAGTTTGTCTTTGCCTATCGTTTTTCCCAGCGCGGAAAAATCCGCCGTTTCGTCCAGAATATCGTCCGTAATCTGGAACAACGTGCCGAGATATTTCCCGAACTGTTCCAATTCGAAATAATTCTTATTGTCCGCCAGTACGCACGCAGTCAGAATCGAAGCAAGCACCAGTTTTCCAGTCTTGTGTTCGTCGATGAAACGCAGCGTTTTTTCGTCTGCCGGAGCGTCCTTTTCGGCATTCAGCAAATCTGCCGACTGCCCCGCCAGCATGCCGTCGATGCCCGCGTATTCGCACAGAATATGCGCGGCGCGCACGTATTTTTCGCCTTTGAAACACATGTCGAAACACAGAAGATACGCCGTGTTCAGCAACGCGTCCCCTGCGAGAATCGCGTGTCCTTCGCCGAATTTTTTATGATTCGAAAGTTTTCCGCGACGGTAATCGTCGTTATCCATCGCCGGCAAATCGTCGTGAATCAAAGAATACGTATGAACCATTTCCGTTGCCAGCGCAAACGGAAGCACTTCTTCCCGATTCACGCCCAGCGTGTCCGCCACAGCCAGAGTCAGAACGGGTCGAATCCGCTTTCCGCCGCTTGAAAAGCTGTATTCCATACTTTCTTTTAAAAGCGCGGGCGTCGTTTTCAGTTTCGAAAAATATCCCGCAGCATAATCGTTGAAGGTCTTTAAATAAAAATTGTACTTTTCGTTAAACATTGTTTTTGCTTTCCCTTTGCGTTCCGCCGCAAAGCGGAACGCCCGCGAAGATACGTTACTTCGCCGTCCGCTTCTCCCGCCGCGTTTTCTGTTCCTTCGCGGCAAGATACGTGTTATGCAAAAGCATGGTA
>ERZ808270.757-NODE-757-length-16666-cov-3.931311_pt1 | contig 16666 bp, 11 predicted proteins | sample MGYA00521082_ERZ808270 | MGnify/ENA primary metagenome ERZ808270 (study PRJEB31516, sample SAMN03275594) | gut metagenome | biome: mammalia-associated habitat; material: feces | host: Papio cynocephalus | place: Kenya | collected 2012-07-27 ... | reverse complement strand
TTATGTTTAGTTTTTCATCTATTGTAAGTTCCTTGGATAACAATGCTCCCAGCAGACGGTGCAGTTCATATGTCTCATCATGTTCCGGCAATTCCTTTGCCAATCCCAGCATTACGATATTCAGCAGATCAAGATTTCCCTTCCATTCATAGGAACCGATCAAATCTTCTTTTGTGAGATGCACATGGCTCATGCTGCTCTCTTCCATGTTCATACATACCCAGATCGAATATACACGCTTAATGTCATCGTAGCTGGAGTTTTCAAAATCACGTTCTTTTTGTGATGAGATCAGTCTGCTTACATAAAAGATTGCCCGGTTTAAGATTTCGTATCCCTTCGGCTCATCTTTCTGTGCTTCCACATTTATGATGATCTGTGACAATCCATCTCTCATACGCACATAAAAAACGATATCAAATCTTACCAGACCTTCATTGATCTCTTCATTTTCTGTATTGAAACCGACCAGTCTCTCACCATTTTTTTCGCTGGCTGCATTTGTGAGTCCGGGTTCTACCGGTACCGTACTGATATGTGGTGTTCCTTCAATGCAATTGACCACATCCTTTGGATTCATACCCTTAAACTCATCAACTGTTTTTACCAGTATATGTGCCAGTATGCTCTTCTGTCCTAACAGACGCTTTGCACTCGTATCATACTGTGCATCCTTATCTGTTGCTTTTACTGCATTTTTCAATTCTGTATTCACTGGTCTTCCTCCTTTTTGTAACAGATATAGTCATCCCTAAAGAGGCATCTGACCACACTTATATTATAACTTACCCATTTCTTTTATACAATCAATTTTTACATTTGGAAAATGCACAAAAGAAAAGCTCCAAATCTGTCATAGACTTTGCGTCTTGATTCCATCCATTTTTTCACACTATCTGCATCGGTACATGTTGTTCCTGTTCCTCATGTTCCAAAAATTCCTGTACCTCCGTTGTCAGCATTTGACGAATCGCTGGTGCGACGCCGGATCAAACAGATAACCATCTGGAATGATCACATCACCGTCGAACTGAAATCCGGTGTTAGTATTGATATTGATGCATAAGTCTATAGACGCACGAAACCCTTCTGACCATGATGGTCGGGAGGGTTTCGTGGTTTTATTCTACTTTTATTTCTGGTAGGTAATAGATTTTTCCATCTTTAGCAATAAGCTGTACATCCTCAGAATACAACTCAGACACATCCGTATATAGCGTATTCTCACCAGAAGCCTGTGCACGAATCATGTCTGCCGTACTCTTTTCAATTGACCGATAATTGAAGTCTTCGTCAAATAATCCCGGAAGGAAATGAATTACTCCATCAACCCCTGCTCGTTTCCTTCTAGCTTCGTCTGTATCGATTTTTAACCTCTCTGTTGTACCTTCATGCCATGCAGCAAGCCTGCTTTGTGTATCTTGAACCTGCTTTGTATATATTGGAAGGATGGCGATACATTGTTTTCTCGAAACTGCTCCAAGGTGCAACGTATACCTCAAATCAGATATTTTATACAACACATCCAGCAATGATTTTTGATACATAAACCAGTTTTGAGCATTACCTACGACTTTTTCATACGCATCATAGTCAAGGTCTGTTTTCTTTGCAAATCCAGCTAAAGTTAAATTTGCCTGTCCCAGTAACTGAGTGCATTCCTCTTCAAGTCTGTCTAACTGGTTAATCTTCGATATTCTAAGCTCATTATTTTCTAGGATTTCCGTCTGAAAATTTGCAATCTTTTTTACATGAGCTACGAGAGAAAGCACACGACTTCTATACTCATTATCTTGGAAGTTTTGTATTTCAGAAATCCCATCACTAATTGCACCCAATTCTGCATTTATTTGTGTCATATAATACTGGCCAACAACCATCGATGCGACACCCATAGCCGCTGTAGCGGTGTTTGCTACCACTGCCGTTCCTTTTAGTGCTTCAACAGCCACTAAATTGGCATGTCCTTGAATGCCATCTGCACCTCGATAGAATCCTCGAACCGCCCCTCCCATAGCCTTTGAATCAGTTAATTTAGCTCCAGCCGGGATAATCGCTCTATATAAAACACTGCCATTTGCTGCTTGCACAGCCTGTGCTGCATTATTAGCAGCATTTCCAGCTTGCGCTAACCCTGGAACAAGATTATTTACATGAGCAAGGACTTTACTATCCGTGATTTCAACCAGTGCATTCTCATCCTTGATGACTTCTGCAGGAAGCATTTCCAGCTCGATAATTAATTCAGTAGGTGCATCATCAGAAACAGCTATCGCATGTTTCTCTGCGTCTGTTTTGATATCCGCACTTGCATTTACCTCTTGATTATTCTTTTTTCGTTGAATAATGAACATGCATATTGCCAACACAGCTATTACACATATTCCAATACCTATGCACTCCATTTTCTAGTACCTCCTATCATTTTCTATAATAGGCCTTGTAAATTTTGCGAATCAAGAAACCGTATACTTCTCAATTGAACCACATGGTTTCGCTATTTTCTTATCAAAAAGTACAATGTTTCGGCCAACTTCCGACACCGTACTTCCATAAATAATACCAGAATATCCAAACAATCTATAATACTGAGCCATAGTCTGAAAAGGTGCGTACATTATACCCTTATCAGCCGAATTATCTAAGGGTTCAAATATCTGCTCAGAGAGCAGTTTTGAATATGTATAAACAGCCCACTCTGTAAATAATCGTTTGAATTCTGTTTTATCCACACTGTATCGAGGAACTCTACCCAATATTTTTGCTATCTTAACTCCCTTTTTTACTTGCTCATTACCATATGATTCAAGCATCTGATTTAACTGCTCATAACTTTTATTGTCTGCAATTGTTAAATCAACAATCTTTATATCACTATAAGCCTTTTCAAGTTCGAAGTGACAGAATCCAAAGTCATCCCCTACATGCGCTCTGCATTCAGCTTGTGCACACTGATGTATATCGGATTCATTCCCAAGTGCTAAATACAACCATTCTACTCCGGGAGGACTGAATCTATTATCATTTTTAATAAATTCTTTCTTCGGTATAAACCTTTCATAATCAGGAATCTCGTCTTTTTTGAGAAGGCACCCTCTACCTACTAAAGTACCATCAAGGTCCTTCAACTTTAAAGTACTATGTTCAATCCCAAAATTATCATAAAACAAATCATTATAGACCTTAAGAAACGTGCATTTTTTTGCTTTATCAATGTCATCATATGAAAAAGTTCCTATAGCTAACGCATCTCGAAACTCATCCCATGACTTTCTTATCATTCTTTCATTATTCTTTGTATCTCCAAAATCAAAAAAATGACCCATGTTTTATTTCTCCAATCCTTGTCATCTATTCCACCGCCAAGTCCATCCCTTAATATCGAGTGGATTGAACTGCGGTCGGTGTTGACAACAATTCCACTGCCGCAACTCACGACATCTAATCCACAGCCTAAACCCCACCGCAATTTTCCGACCATCCACTTTTTCTCCGGTCAGACTAAAAAGTAGATATGTTTCCATATAAGAAAACCGAGCTTTTCACAAGGCTTCCTTGATAATGCTAACCTTGCAAAAAGCCCGAAAATACGCTTTGTTTTGGCGCTTAATTTTATTTTTTCGACAGCAAGCAGACCGTCTCCACATGCCCCGTATGCGCAAACTGATCAAACGCCCTTACCTTTTTCAACTCATATCCGCCATCCACCAGGATACGCAAATCCCGTGCAAGCGTTGCCGAATCACAGCTCACATAAACAATCCTCTGTGGCTTCATGGCAAGCATCGTTGACAGACACTGCTCATCGCAGCCTTTGCGCGGCGGATCGACTACAATCACATCCGGATGACGCATACCGGCATCCAGATCGTCGCTGTTATAAAACTGCGGCAATACTTCCTCCGCTTTTCCCACAAAAAACTGCGCATTCGTAATGCCGTTTAATGCAGCATTATTCTTTGCATCCTCGATCGCCTGAGAAACAATTTCCACTCCGTATACCTGCTTTGCCTTCTGGGATAAAAAAAGAGAAATCGTGCCGATCCCGCAATACAGATCCCAGACCGATTCTTTTCCGGTCAGCTCCGCATACTCCAGCGCTGTGCTGTAGAGTTTCTCTGTCTGTACCGGATTAACCTGATAAAACGACTGCGGAGAAATGTGATAGGCAATCGCCGTATCCTCCACCGAAAAATCTCCGGTATTGCGCAGATGAATATAATCCGTGATGTACGGCATGCCCCAGATACATTCCGTGCGCTTTCCAAGAATGACATTGGTGCGCTCGGTATTTACATTATAGGAAATGGAAGTCATCCCCGGCAGCACCGAAAGCCTCTCGATGAGAGCTTCTTTTTCCGGCAGCCGCTCTCCGTTAATAATCAGACATACCATCACCTCTTCGGTGGTAAATCCATAGCGGATCAAAATATGGCGCACCAGCCCGGTTCCGGTAGTCTCATCGTAAGCCGGAATCTGCTTCTGCAGCATCCATTCCTTTACTGCCATAAGCACATCCTTATTTTCCTCTACCCCAAGCAGACAGTCTTCCACCGGAATGATGGCATGCGTACGTGCCGCATAAAATCCGGTCACAAGTTTTCCCTCTTTATCCAGTCCCACCGGAAACTGTGCCTTGTTGCGGTAGCGGAAGGGATGCTCCATTCCAACGATCGGTAAACACACCTGCTCTAACTCTTCTTTGGAAAATCCTCCAATCCTCTGCAGATTACTGCGCACCTTGTTTTCCTTAAATGCAAGCTGTTCCTCGTAGGAAAGTGCCTGTATCTGACAGCCACCGCAACGACGGTGCAGTGGGCATTGCGGTTCTACACGGTATGGAGATGGTGTGATAATTTCCTCCACACGGGCATATCCATAATGTTTTTTCAATTTTGTGGCACGGGCACGGATTTCATCTCCGATCAGCGCATCCTTGACGAAAAATGTCATCCCATCGTACTTTCCGATGCCTTCCCCGTCAACTCCCATATCTGTAATTTTCAAAGAAAATAAATCGTTTTTTTTCATCCTATTAACCTGCGAAGTCGGAGTCAAAATATCTTTCGGCTCCGACTTTATCTCATCTTATTTCTTATTTGCTTGTCTTGCGGATATTTGTCTCCAGCAGGCGGCTGTACCCCTGCCATTCAAGATTATTGTCCGGCACGTTTGCCAGAATCTCCCGCATGGTCTCCATCTTTGCATCCACATTGTCCGCAAAGCTCAAAGCCATCGCTTCAACCAGCGCCGGTTTCTTTGGAGATCCATACTCCAGTTCTCCGTGGTGCGCCAGAATACAGTGCTTTAACTCATTTTCCAGAACCACCGGAAATCCATCAATGGAACGGATTCCCTCACCTACCCACTCGGCACCGATCATAATATGCCCAAGCAGCTGTCCTGCATCGGTATAATCATTTGCCGGAAACGCCGACAACTCTTTTAATTTACCGATATCATGAAAAATTGCCGCAGTAATCAGAAGATCCCGGTTCAAAAACGGATAGTTCTGCGCAAAATAATTACAGTTTCTTGTCACGCTGACGGTGTGCTCCAACAGACCCCCGACAAATCCATGATGTACACTCTTTGCTGCCGAATGAAATTTAAACCGGTCTGCAAATGTTTTATTGTCAAAAAATCTGTGCAACAGCTGGTTCAGATAAGGATTTTTCACAGAATCAATATATCCGGTCAATTCGGCATACATCTCCTCCACATCCTTGTCCGTACAAGGAAGATATTCCTTTGGATCAACGTCTTCTTCTGACACGCGACGTGCACGCCGGATCGACATTTGCAGATTTCCCTGAAAACTGGTGACATCTCCCGTAACCGCTACATAATCCAATGCATCAAATTCATCAATTCCCACGGAACCCGGATCCCAGATCTTGGCATCGATCGTTCCCGTTTTATCCTGCAGAATCACATTGTCGTATGCTTTTCCGGCTTTGGTCAGTGCCGCCTGTTTAAATTTACATAAATATACTTCGTTTACTTTTTCTCCTTCACGGAGAGATTCGATATATCTCATAATAACTCCTTATTTTTTATTTCTACTGCAAAACGCCAGCTTCCAGCTCACAGGTAATCTGTTTATACCCTTTGGTTCCTTCTCGCATGACCGTAACGGAATACTTTTCCTTCGGCGTCAGTTCCAGCAGTATTTCCCGAAACTGTTCGGCATTGGAAACTTCTTTTCCTGCAACAGAACGAATGACGTCTCCACTCTGCAGTCCCGCTGCCATAGCCGGTGAATCCATTTCCACCTTCTTGATATAAACGCCTCTTGGAATATCATATTTCTGTGCTATATTCTCGGTAACGGTAGAAATATGCATGCCCAAATACGGTACATTTTTATTTGCAAACAACAGGTCAATGACCGGCATCAGTTCCGATATATCCACCGCTGTCAGTGTATTGGCCGAATCTGCACCATAACTTTGCATTACCACACCAACCATTTCCCCGTCCGTATTGATCAGTACGCCACTTCCGTTCTCACTGGCAACAATATCGGTCGTATATACGCTGTAATTATTATCCGGAGTGGAAATTTCATTATTGGTTGCCGTAATGGTCCCGGTCAGGATCGAATAATTCGTTCCAAGCGGACTTCCAAGCGCAATAACAACGCTTCCTTTATGTACAGTCGCCGGACTTGCCGTTTTCATCACCGCGATAGCATTTTTTGTAGACGATTCCAACTCTGACAGATTCACGGTAAGTGCCGCAAGCCCCGTATTTCCATCATATTTGACCAGCTTTGCCTCTGCAACGGTATCATCAATAAAAGTAACCTTGATCTTTGAAGCGTCCTTGATTGTCTTTTTCTCAGTAAGAATCCAGAGCTTACCACCACTTTCTCCAATGATCGTACCACAGCCCTGACCTTCCCGTTCATAAGAATTATTAAACCAGTCTGTATCACTGACTACCCCTGTGATCGTAACGATGGATTTATTGGCCGTATTTCCAATGGCATACAATTCTGTCTGGATCTGCTGATAATCGTCCAGTGTCATCTGCTGTCTTTCTTCCGGAGTCTGTGTCTCCTCCTTTTCCTCAGACTCCTGCTCCGTTTCTTCCACCGATGCCTGCTGTGAATCCTGTGCTCCGGTATCCGGCACTGGGCCTTTCTCCTGCCGCAGAACCGGAAGCATAAAAAGCAGCACCAGGCACACAGCCAGCGCGAATACGCCCCCACAGGCAGCAGATTCCCCCAACCGGACCCACATTCGTTTATAATTCTTTGGTTTGTCCTTAATCTGTTCTCTGACAAATGCATTCTTTGGTTGCTGTTTATCACTCATAACCACTATTATATTCGCATTTCCATACACTTGCAACAATCACATTATTTTTCTTTTCCAAAATGACACTTTGCGTTATAATACAAGAAAGAATACTATATAAAAAGGAATATTACTATGAATCAGAAAGTTTATCATACACTGGAATATTATAAAATACTCGATCGCCTGGCGGATTATGCCAGCTGTGAAGAGGCAAAAGACCGCTGCCATAAATTAGTTCCCCTGACCGATCTTGCAGAAATTTCGCATTTGCAGAAAACTACAGCGGACGCACTCAGCCGTCTGTATCGTGGAAGTGGAATCAGTTTTTCCGGCGTTCACAATGTCAATGCATCCCTGAAACGCCTCGACATCGGCGGCACTTTAAACACCACAGAGCTCCTTACGATCTGTTCCCTGTTAGAAGTCGCCAAACGTGTCAAAGCCTATGACAGAAGTGACAGAAACGATGAAAAAACAGATTCCCTGTCACCGCTTTTCTCACAGATCCAGCCGCTTTCTCCTCTTTTGGATGAAATCCGCCGCTGCGTTGTCGGAGATGATGAAATTGCAGACGATGCCTCTGCGGCACTTTCAAAGATCCGCAAATCCATTCGTGGAATGAATGACCGCATTCATGCACAGCTGACCAATCTTATGAACAACACAACCACCCGCAGCTACCTGCAGGATGCAGTGATTACCATGCGTGACGGACGCTACTGTCTGCCGGTCCGCGCCGAATCCAAAACTTCGGTTCCCGGTATGGTACATGACCAGTCCTCCAGCGGTTCTACCTTATTTATCGAACCGATGGCCGTTGTCAATTTAAACAACGAGCTGAAGGAACTGTTTTTAAAGGAACAGGAAGAAATTGACCGTATTTTGGCAGATCTTTCTAACCGTGTGGCAGAGAATGCAAACGGCATCCGGCAGGATTATACCGTTCTTGCGGAACTGGATTTTATTTTTGCAAAAGCGGAACTTGCCAAAAGTTACAACGGTGTTGCCCCTGTCTTTAACGAAGAGGGACGGATCAATATCCGCAAAGGCCGCCACCCGCTCTTAGATCCTAAAAAAGTGGTTCCGATCGACGTACGTCTCGGTGAGGATTTCCGACAGCTGATCGTAACCGGTCCAAACACCGGCGGTAAAACCGTTTCCCTGAAAACCGTCGGTCTGCTGACTCTGATGGGACAGTCTGGTCTGCACATTCCGGCCGGGGATCGCTCGGAACTTGCCATTTTCCAAGAAATTTTTGCAGATATCGGAGATGAACAGAGTATTGAACAGAGTCTGAGTACATTTTCTTCCCACATGACCAATATCGTCCGGATTTTGCAAAAGGCAGATGACCAGAGTCTGTGCCTGTTCGATGAGCTCTGCGCCGGTACCGATCCGACCGAAGGTGCCGCCCTTGCCATCTCCATCTTAAACAAACTGCACCAGTATGGAGCGGTCACTATGGCTACCACACATTACAGTGAATTGAAAGTCTATGCGCTCTCCACAAAAGGTGTTGAAAATGCCTGTTGCGAATTTGATGTTGATACGCTCAGCCCTACCTACCGACTGCTGATCGGTATTCCTGGAAAGAGTAACGCTTTTGCCATCAGTTCCAAACTTGGACTTGCAGAAAATATTATCGAGGATGCCAAAGGCCGTCTGAGTGAGCGTGATGTCAATTTCGAAGATATGCTTGCCAATCTCGAACAGAGCCGGATCACCATTGAAAAAGAACAACTGGAGATCCAGAAATACAAAGCAAAAATTGAGGACTTAAAGAAGAAACTGACCGCCAAAAACGAGCGTCTGGACAACAGACGTGATGAGATACTGCGCAAAGCCAATGAAGAAGCCGTACAAATTCTCAAAGAAGCCAAAGATCTTGCTGACGAGACCATCCGCAATTTCAATAAATATGGTCAGGGACAGGCACCAATGGCCAAAATGGAAAAAGAACGCAGCCGTGTACGTGACAAAATGAGTGCCAGTGAAAAAGCTCTTTCCATGAAGAAAAAAGAAACGGTCAACCATAAAGTACCTAAAAAACTCCGTATCGGCGATTCCGTGCGTGTACTGTCCATGAATTTAAAGGGTACCGTACACACCCTGCCAAATGCCAAAGGAGATCTGTATGTCCAGATGGGCATCCTGCGTTCCCTGGTCAATATCAAAGATCTGGTACTGATCGATGAAGATGCCTCTCCGGCAGCAAAGAAATACGGCGGTACTTCTTCCGGCAAAATAAAAATGAGCAAAGCAGCATCTGTATCCACAGAGATCAACCTGATCGGTATGACCGTAGACGAAGCCATTGCTCATCTGGATAAATATCTTGATGATGCCTATGTGGCCCATCTGCCATCCGTCCGGATTGTTCACGGAAAAGGAACCGGCGCGCTGCGCAATGCTGTACAGGCACATCTGAAAAACCAGCGCTACGTGAAATCTTACCGGATGGGAGAGCCATCCGAGGGTGGTGCCGGTGTGACTATTGCAACTTTTGATGTTTAAATTACCATTGATTTTTATCTATACAAGGAGGGATTTCCATGTCCAAACAGAAAATACTGATTGTGGACGATGACAATAATATTGCTGAACTCATTTCTCTGTACCTGACCAAAGAGTGTTATGATACCAAAATTGTCAATGACGGAGAAGAAGCTCTGCATGCATTTGAGCACTACAACCCCAATCTGATCCTGCTGGATCTGATGCTTCCGGGCATTGACGGCTATCAGGTCTGCCGGGAAATTCGTACTAAGAGCAATGTTCCAATTATTATGCTTTCCGCCAAAGGTGAAATCTTTGATAAAGTACTCGGACTTGAGCTCGGTGCAGATGATTACATATTAAAGCCATTTGATTCCAAAGAACTGGTGGCACGTGTAAAAGCGGTTCTTCGCCGTTTTCAGCCTGCCAAAACCGAATCTGTCGTAGAATTAAAATGTGTGGAATATCCGGGTCTGACCGTCAATCTGTCCAATTATTCCGTCATGTACAATGGCCATCCGATCGATATGCCGCCAAAGGAACTGGAACTTTTATATTTCCTTGCTGCTTCTCCAAACCAGGTGTTTACCCGCGAACAGCTGTTAGATCATATCTGGGGATATGAATACATCGGAGATACCCGGACCGTGGATGTCCACGTCAAACGTCTTCGGGAAAAGATCAAAGATCATGACACCTGGTCAATCGCCACGGTCTGGGGAATCGGTTATAAATTTGAGGTAAAAGGATGAAAAAAACACTGATCCCCAAACTCATTTTCGGCTATGTCCTGTTTGTGGTTCTCGGCTTTATCATCCTGTGTACGTTCACACAGCATGCGATTACACATTATGCCGAAAAACGCGAAGCACAACAGCTGTATCGGGAATCTGTGCAGATTGCATCGGGCTATGCAGACAACTATTCCAAATACAGCTTTTCTTTGCAGGATTTTCAAAAACAGATGCAAAGCCTCAGTGAATATCTTTCTGCAGAAATCTGGATCATGGACAATCAGGGAAATATCCTTTTCGATTCTTCCGATGAATCCGTTGGAAAAGATGCCGCCAATGCCGACTATAAAAGACTAAAGGACTTCAATACCTCGGATTTTGGCAACCGTTACTATATAACCGGTAACTTTTATGGATCATTTTCGGAAAACACCCTTACGGTATTTTCTCCGATCACAAACGGCTATCGAATTCACAATTATGTGATGATCCATAAATCCGTGTCCTCCATCACACAGGATGCAAACGGTTTTATGAACATTGTTTTCTACACCGTTGAATTTGTTTTTCTGACAGCATTATTTCTCCTTTTGCTGTTTGTACATGGATTTTACCGTCCACTGCATCGACTGACAACCGTTTCCGAGAGCTATGCCAAAGGGGACTTCGAACCGCGTACACAAATCCACCGAAACGATGAACTGGGATATCTCGCCAACACTATGGATTATATGGCAGATGAATTAGATACTCTCGAAGAAGACCAGCGGAAATTTATCTCAAATGTTTCCCATGATTTCCGTTCTCCGCTGACATCGATCAAAGGATATATCGAAGCCATGCTAGACGGAACCATTCCTCCGGAACTGCAGAATAAATATCTGAATATCATCCTATTCGAAACCGAACGCCTGACCAAACTGACACAGGGAATTCTGGATCTGAACCGTTTTGGCCAGCATCGCGGTATGATGCTTGATCTCACGGATTTCGACATCAATCACATGATAAAGACAACCATCCTCACCTTTGAAGGGACCTGTTCTTCCAAAGGGCTTTCCTTCGATCTTGTCCTGACGGGACCGGAATTATATGTTCACGGTGATATGAGCAAAATCCAACAGGTTCTCTATAATCTGATCGACAATGCCACAAAGTTTTCTCACAACAATGCATCGATCAAGATTGAAACAAGCATCAAAAATGAAAAAGTTCTCATCTCCGTGAAGGACTCCGGAATCGGAATTCCGGCAGAGAGCATCAAAAAAATCTGGGATCGTTTTTATAAGACAGACCTTTCCCGCGGAAAAGATAAACGCGGTACCGGTCTTGGACTTGCGATTGTAAAAGAGATCATTCAGGCACATAATGAACATATCAATGTTATCAGCACCGAAGGAGTGGGAACAGAATTTATTTTCACTCTCCCACTTGCAAAAAAAGAAGTACAGTCATAAACTGATGTACTTCTTTTTCTTTTAGTCTATGGTAAGTTCCTGATCTTTCCGGTCATACACACTGCGATACATCTTCGTATCCACACTTTCCTTATCCAACGACTGTTTATTTTCTTCTGTCACAACATCTTCACGCAGCAGATCCGTTTCAAAGCGGTATCCCTCCGTTGTCACAGCCCGCAGATAGATACGCAGCTGCTGACGCGAAGCCGTTTGTGCTTCCGTCCGCTCCACATCTTCTTTCTGTGTCTGCGGTATCTCATATGCCATCTTACAGGTGACGGTATCAGAACCGGAATCAACGGAAGTTCCTTCCGAATCCTCCTCCACTGCCTGTTCTGTCGTCACCAGATCTTTATCATCCTTTGATGACTCCTGTTTTTCCTGTAGCAGATCCTGCATCAGATCCTGCGTCCAGATTTCCTCTCCACCCAGGGATGCTGCTATTTCAAAACTTTTAAAGTGATACATTGCAACATTGTCAAGCGTATAGGTACACTTTCCTTTCATGGAAAGTTTTCCGTCCTTTAATGCCGGCGTTCCATCTAACGTTCCTGATAAAACCTGATCAAATTTTCCGCTGACGCCATCAAAGTCTTCTACGACTTCCGTTGTCTTCTTTTTGCCATTTGCCAGAAGAAACGTAACATTTCCATTGAAGGTTTTATTAAGCGGAAGTGTAATATTTCCTTTAAACATATAACCGTCTGCTTTCAACGGACATTCTGTCGTTCCAAAATAAATGCTCATCGTTGTATTATCCGTATACTCTTTTGGAATTACAGAAACTTCCACCTTATATTCCCGGCGGGCGAAATCCATATCCGTCACTTCAATGGAATAATCCTCGACCATACTGGCTTCTTCTTCAAGTGTTTTCTCAATGCTCGACTGCATTCCTCCAACATCCGAAAGAATGATATTGGTCGTATCCTGCAGATAGGCAAGCTGATTGGTCAGCTCACTAACTTTTCCATACATCAGAACACCAAACACCAAAAGCAAAACAAGGATCAGTACGACGAGTATTTTTTTCCAGTTTGCTTTCCATTTTTTCATAGAAATTATTCTTCGCTATCCTCACTCTTTACGATCGCAATTCCAAGTTCCTCCAGCTGCTTCTCATCTACAGAACCCGGTGCCTCAGACATCAGATCAGAAGCATCCTTTACCTTCGGGAATGCGATCACGTCACGGATGGAATCCGCATGTACCATATGCATGATCATACGATCCACTCCATAAGCAAGTCCTGCGTGTGGTGGCACACCATAGGAGAATGCGTCCAGAAGGAATCCAAACTGCTCATGTGCACGTTCCTTGGTAAATCCAAGAACCTCAAACATTTTCTCCTGGATATCATCCTGATGGATACGGACAGAACCACCGCCAAGCTCCGTACCATTTAATACGATATCATACGCTTTTGCACGAACTGCGCCCGGATCTGTATCAATCTTATCCCAGTCCTCTTCCATTGGCATGGTAAATGGATGATGCATTGCCATAAAACGATTCTCTTCATCAGACCACTCAAGAAGCGGGAACTCGGTTACCCACAGGAAATTGTACTTGTTTTCATCGATCAGTCCCAGTTCTTCTCCAAGCTGTAAACGAAGTGCTCCTAATACATTCCATACGATCTTATTCTTATCGGCAGCAAACAAAAGCAGATCTCCTGGCTTACCGTTCATCTTTGCAACCAGTGCGTTTAACTCGTCTTCTGTCATGAATTTTGCAAAGGAAGACTTGTAAGTACCGTCCTCATTGATGCACAGGTACGCAAGTCCTTTGGCACCACATCCTTTGGCATGCTCCACAAGCTTATCAATCTTCTTACGAGGCATATGTCCCTGTCCCTCGACATTGATACCGCGGACAGAACCACCATTTTCCAGTGCTCCGGTAAATACACCAAATCCGCAGCCCTTTACGGTCTCAGATACATCGACCAGTTCCATACCGAAACGGGTATCCGGTTTATCAGAGCCAAAACGATCCATGGCTTCCTGCCAAGGCATACGCTGCAGTGGAATCTGTACATCTACACCAATGGCTTCCTTAAACACGAATTTTAACAGACGCTCGTTGACATCCAGGACATCATCAATATCTACAAAGGAAAGCTCCATGTCTGCCTGTGTAAACTCCGGCTGACGGTCTGCACGCAGATCCTCATCACGGAAACAGCGGGCGATCTGGAAATACCGATCATAGCCGGATGCCATCAGAAGCTGCTTAAAAAGCTGTGGAGACTGTGGCAGTGCATAGAAATTTCCCGGATGCACACGGCTTGGCACAAGATAATCTCTGGCACCTTCCGGTGTGGACTTGCACAGGATCGGAGTCTCGATCTCCAAAAATCCCTCGTTTGCCATAAACTGACGCATCAGTCCGAGCACACGGCTTTTCAGCATTAAATTCCTTTGGATGTCCGGTCTGCGCAGATCCAGATAACGGTATTTCAGACGGATATCTTCTTTTGTCTGGCTGTTCTCCTCAATTGCAAACGGAGGCGTCTGCGACTCGGATAAAATACGAAGGCTGGTTGCGATTACTTCGATGTCTCCGGTCTTTAAGTTTTCATTGACTGCTGCGGAACGCTTCTGTACGGTTCCCTCAACTGCCACAACATACTCACTTCTTAAAGTTCCTGCCTTTGCAAATCCCTCTGCTCCGACACTGTCCTCATCAAACACGATCTGTAACAGACCACTTCTGTCACGCAGGTCGATAAAAATCAGACTTCCTAAATTTCTTCTTTTCTGTACCCAACCCATAACGGTTACTTTTTCACCAATGTTGGCACTGCTTACCTCGGTACATCTGTGGCTTCTGTGTAAGCCTTTCATTGATTCTGCCATGATACTTTTATACTCTCCTTATTCTATCTGTTAAAAAATTCCACAAATTCTTCGTATCCTTCTTTGCTTAACTGCTCTTTCTGGAATTTCTTGTTCTTATTCATGCGGACTACCAATACCTGCTGTCCGTTCTCGCGGGCTTCTTTTGCCTGCTTCATCACATCCACAAGTTTCTCTGCCGGATACTTCTTTTCCACTAAGTAAGCGACTCTCTTCGGGCGCTCCGGAATCTGGAAACCGCTCTCCATCAGAAGCAGGATAATACGCTCAAATCCAATGGAAAAACCACATGCCGGCACATCGTTTCCTGTAAATTTTCCAATCATCTTGTCATATCTTCCACCACCGCCGCAGGCTGCACCAAGCTCCGGCATTGCGATCTCAAAAATGGTTCCGGTATAGTAGCTCATGCCGCGCACGAGTGTCGGATCAAAGACCAGTGTAAACTCTGCGTTCTTCGTCGCATTGACTGCCGTTGCAATCTCTGTCAGGCTGTCTGCCACTTCCTGATCCAGAAAATCTCCCAGCTTGTCCTTTAAAAATGTCACACCTTCTGCAACATCCTTGCGGTCTTTTAATAACTCAAACAGCTCTAAATACTTGTCAATCGACTCTTTTGCATAGCCCTCTTCCTCGAGTTCTGCTGCCACACCTTCGAGACCGATCTTGTCCATCTTATCGAGGGTGATGAAAATGCTGTCGTAATCATTCTCCTCAAATCCGCTGTATGCCGCCATTGCCTTTAAGATACGGCGCTCATTGATGCGGATCTCAAAATTCTTAAATCCGAGTCTGCCAATCGTAGTGGTTGTCGCAGTGATCAGCTCGATCTCTGCAAGATTACTCGGCTCACCTAAGATATCAATATCGCACTGGGTAAACTGACGGTAACGTCCACGCTGCGGACGGTCGGCTCTCCACACACTTCCAATCTGCAATGCCTTAAACGGTGTCGGCAGATCATTGGCATGATTCGCATAGAAACGGGAAAGTGGAACGGTCAGATCGTAACGCATACCGAAATCGACCACATCCGCTTCTTCCTTTGCGGTCTCCAGATTTAACTTCTCCCCACGCTTTAATACTTTAAAGATCAGTTTCTCGTTCTCTCCACCCTGCTTGTTGGAAAGGTTTGCAATGTTTTCCATGCAAGGAGTCTCGATCGGGGTAAATCCAAAGCTGCGGTAGGTATCTTTGATCACACTCGTCACATAATCACGGATTTCCATCTCTGCTGGTAATATATCTTTCATGCCGTTGACCGGCTTTTTGCTCAGTGCCATTTGATTTCCTCCATTTTTTTCTCTCTTGAACATCAGCCCATTTAAAATTGCCTTCGGCAAGGGCTGATGATTGCGGTACATCTTTGATGTATCGCTTCCTACATGTTAATTTTTCACGGAAAAATTAACACATTTTATCCAGCATTTATTATACGTTTCAGGGCCTGATACGTCAAGGATTGTTCACGGATTCTGCGCTTTTGTTCCCTTCTTTCCTCTCTCCTCACAATCTGCTCTTCTCCTTTATTTGCATCTAATTATAATGCAAACGAGGGAAGTAAGCAATGTTTACTTCCCTCGCCAGATGTCATTTCTATCTACAACCGGAACGTTCCAATTGCTTCCCCGAGTCGTTTCATATTCTCCCGAAGTACTTCCGTCTCTTTTTTCAGACTCTCCGCAGATTGCATCTGACTCTCCAGATACTGGCTGATCTCACCGGATGCCTTCACAGTATTCTCTGAAGATTCTCCGATCCGCTTAATAGATTTCAAAGTATTATGGCGATCCTGATTCATCCCCTCC
>ERZ808270.753-NODE-753-length-16701-cov-38.736814_pt1 | contig 16701 bp, 15 predicted proteins | sample MGYA00521082_ERZ808270 | MGnify/ENA primary metagenome ERZ808270 (study PRJEB31516, sample SAMN03275594) | gut metagenome | biome: mammalia-associated habitat; material: feces | host: Papio cynocephalus | place: Kenya | collected 2012-07-27 ... | reverse complement strand
CGGCAGTTAGCATTTATTTACGTTTGTGCTCATTATTTAATAGACACTAGTGATTTATGCTATCTCTTCTTTTGCTCATATCTGTACTTTTGTTTATCGTGTACACTTATTTCACAAGCAAAAAGCATGCAGTAATTAAAATACAACAAGAGAAAAAACTTGCTGCAACTAAATTAGCTCATGAACAAGAATTGCATGAACAGGAAATATTGATGGCAGACAAATTACATAAGGAAGAGATTGCTCATAAAGAAGCTCAATTGGTAACTATGCGTAGTTATTTGATAAAGAAAATAGAAATTGTTGATAAATTGAACTCTTTGGGAGAAAAAGGTATCAAACATTTAGTTTTGTCTGAGGATGATTGGATGGAACTGGAGGTGTTTTTGGAGAGTGTAGAGGATTTATTTGTAACAAGGTTGAAAAAACAACATTCCAATTTGACTCGAAATGACATTAGGCTTATGATGTTGCTACGCTTGAAGTTGCCTCAGAAATCTTTAGCTTCAATTTACTGTATTAGCGAGAAGGCAATCAAGCAAAAGTTGTTCTTATATAAGGAGCGAGTAGGCATCAAAAATGAGCATATTTCATTACGAAAATACATTGAAACATTTTGAAAAATCCATTCGAAAAGTATTTTTAGACCTTGTTAAATCTGGGGGGGGTGAATAAAACCTATTGTATATAAGGTCGTTGTGCAATTTTTGCCACGTTTAATAAATAGACCCAAAAAGTTTGTGTTATAGCCAAAAGATAGCTAATTTTGCAACCGAAATTTTAATTCATTAAAAGAGAGTCGTTATGAAAAAGATGATTATGTTAATAGGTTTGGTACTACTTCTGGGTATTCCGACTCAATTGGATGCCAGAGAAGTTTACTTCCGTCATGGAAGTAAAGATAGTGGGAAAGCACGTACTGTACTTCCACAAGTAGTAGGTGATTTAGCTGCACAAGAGTTAACTCTTTGTATCTACAAATATACTGGGAGTGCTCAAATCAGCGTATTGGACAATAATGGTAATATGCAGCAAACGTATTTTGGAGTAATCCAAGGCAGGAATACTATATGCTTGAAATTTAGCGATTTGCCGGAAGGCCAATATACAATTCTGGTGACTTTAGGTAGCAATGTCTATATTGGATATGTAGACATAATTTGAACTGTTTTTTGAGAGCATTATTATAAGTCTAAATTAAACTATTATTCATATGAAGAAGTATTTGAGCATTTTGATGTTGTTAAGTGCTATTGTTTTGGTAGCTTGTTCTACGGACGATAGTTTTGATTCTTTTTGGGCAAAAAGTAATCAAACAGAGATTGGGCAAAAAGATTCTGTCGGAATTTCTCCAGAGAGTATAGTTCCTTTAGACTCAACATTTGCGAGGAAGAAAGTACAAACTAGAGCCTATGTTGATGAAGATAACAATGTAAGTGAAGAACTTAGACAATTAGAAGAAATTCCTATATATTTGCAAGTTGCAGGAAATACAACCAATCAGCAATTTCTTTGTGCTTCTAGCCAAGGTAAAGAGCTGTCGCTTACAACATTTGATGAAAATGATGAAGGCCTACGTTTTTATCTGAAAATATTGCCTGCTACTGCTGGTATCCCATACTTAATTTATTCCAAGAAGACAAAGACACCAATAAGTATCGGGGCATATTCTAATGCACCAGATGTAAAGGTTATATATGCAATGAAGGAAAGTACAACATCTCTGTTTGGAGCGTCATGGGATATAAGAAAAGCGGATTATTCAACAAATGCTTATATTTTAGAAAATCAAGATTACCCAAGACAAGGTAGTAGCGGTAATTGGTATGACATATATTATAGTGTCATAACAGCTCAGGGAGCGAAATTATCATTGGAAAAATATTCCAAAATGGCAAGACAGGAATTTAGAATAATTCCTGTAGAGAAATTTAAGGTAGAGAGTGTGGAATTTGATACTGATACGGGCGTTTTAAATCAAGTTCCTAATGTGCTATATTCTGAGAAATATACAAATAAGGGACCGATAGCTCAAACTTATTCTTTCAAGGTGCAAGAGTCATATAGCAAAACTTCCAGTTTTAATAAGAAGACCTCTTATAATGTTTCTGTTTCAACAGAGGTAAAGACTAAGGTTCCTTTTATTGCAGAAGGTAAAATTACAACATCTGTCTCTGGAGGTCAAGAATTTACGTATGGAAAAACAGAGGCAAAAACTGTTACAATAAGTAGGGAATATCCTGTGAGCGTCCCTGCAAATTATACGGCACAATTGTCAGTTGTGTTCTATAAATATAATATGGATGTCGATTACGTTGCAACTTGTGTTGGTGTGGTTTCTGGCAGACGAATAAAGATTAAAGGCAAATGGAGTGGTGTAGATGCTCAGTTTGTAGATGCGGTTCTAAATCTGACACCTATAGACTCTTCTATAGCTTCTAGTCGAAAGATAATAATCACAAAACAAATGTTAGATTCGGGTAAGGTAATAAAGGTAGAATGAAAAAATACTGTTTTATAGCATTGAATTTATTGGCTTCTTGTGCTGTGATTCCTACAAGTTCTCATTTCGCTGATGGGCGGTTGACATTGAATCTCGACAAAAAGACAGTAATAGAACATTATGGAAATCCTTTCTCGATGAATATTTCTATTGACACGGATTCTGTATTAAAGGAACATTTGTGTTATAAAGAAGCTGTAAGAGTTAAAAACTGTCCTTTTATAGTTACGACAGAGCTGGATTTCCATAATGGTAAGTTGTTTAAAATATGCCAATTTGATAAAATGTTAGGAAATGTTGCATTAGAGGTTGATTCTGTAAAAGTAGAACATTAAATTAAATAATTATGGACAAAATGAAAAAGTTTGTAGACTCTTTGAGTTTAGAAGAGTTGTCTTCTCGTGAAGAATTTGTAGCAATGTTGGCAGCAGACAATAAGGAACTGGATAAAGACCAAGAAGGTCTTTGGATTGTAGGTTGGAATGTTGCCTAAGAGTTAATACAGCGTGTTGTCTAAAAACAACACGCTGTTAATAAAATATGTTGTTATGGATTATAGAAAAATATTGCAAGAGAGGCTTATTCAAGAGATTGAAAGTCTGGCAGTAAGTAGAGGAACGAAGAGTAGTTTGCAAAATGCAATTTGGGGTCCTTTAGCGTTTTATACTTATTTGCCAATTGATATTCTGAATTGTGTTCCGAATTCTGCTAAATATTTGGACCAAGTGATAGAGCTATCAGTTAGTTCAAGTTTTTATTTGGCATCTCTAATCGTATTAGATAAAGTAATAGACAACCAAGAAAGTGTAAATTTTGAGACTGTTGTAGAGTATTCGTTTTTTGTAAGAGAAGAGGCTATAAAAAAGTTGCAAAATCAATTTGGAAATAACACTCTATTTTGGGGCACATTTCAATCTTTAAAACGTTTGTCGTTCTTGGCTTCAAAATTAAGAAATAAGGAATTTGATGGGGATGATGAGAGATTGTTGACTGTTCTACAAGATAAAAGTGCTTTGGTTAAACTATATGTTGTATCCATAAAGGTTATCGTACAAGAACAGATAGACTGGGACAATATTTTAGTGTCATTAAAGCATTTTCATATTGCCTTTCAACTGCTTGATGACTATGAGGATTTAAAGGAAGATATTTGTTCAGGTCAGTTAAACTATTATTTGGCTCAGGAGAAAAATGTTGATTCGGAAAAAGTCGAGATACGGCTTAAAGAACTAATGGCATCTGATATTATTGAACAAGGGCTAACAATAGCACGAAAAAATGCCTATCTAGCATCCGAGAGTTTTGGAGAAATGAAAATGATATCAAGTCAACAAGCTTCAAATGCTTTGATAAAAGAGATAGGTTTGATTTTAACAGATATACATTTGATGAAAGTGAAGGCCGAAGCTAAGGCTAATTTGAGTAAAGTATTAGTAAAAGGGAATCAGTTAGATTTTGCTTTGTCAAGCAGTAAATCTTTTGTTTATAATCATCAAGAGATAGATGGCTCTTGGAAAGATTTTCTGACTTTGGCTGGTAGTGGTCATAATTGGATAACAGCATTTGTTATTACAATGTTTGCAGAATTTGACGATAATAGAAAAAGTTTGAGAAAAGCTATGGCATGGTTAAAGGATAATGGTGGCAAGTATAATCAAAATATATTTAATGATGCCGATTCGATGAACTTTTATCTTGCTGCGAAGTATATGATGGGAGAAACAATTGAAAATGCAGAATTACAAGAATGGAAATCTTTTCAGCATCCTTCTGGAGGATTTTCGACATATGTAGGAGAGGCAATAAAAGATGTGGTGCATTTGTCTGCAAAAGATAGTGTGGAGGGATGGGTTACAGAGCAGAATTGTGTATCTGCTGTTGCTTGTTGGACTTCTTGTGTTATAGGATGCCATGAGGTGTTTGAAAAGGTTTTTATGTTTTTGGATAAGAAAATAGATTCAGACGGACACCTTTCTTCCTATTGGTGGTCTGAAGATTATTATGCAACATCTTTTGCAATCATGTGTGGCTTTAGAGGTAAAACTTTAGAATACCTTCTTTCTGCCCAACAGCCTGCAGGCTATTGGACGAATTTTGGGAATCCATCTGTTTTTTATACAGCTATAGCTTTGAAAGCAATTGAAGATGTTTACATAAAAGAAAATAGAGATTCTTTAAAAGGTATCATAAATAAAGGTGTCTTATGGCTTTTAAGTCAACAATACGAAGATGGGAGTTGGACTTCAGAGTATATACTGCGAATCCCCCAACCATCGGTTAAGCATCCATGTCGAAATGACATTTATAAGAAGACTTCGTTTGGACTCGGGATAGTAACGGATGATTATAAGAGAGTTTTTACGACATCTTTAGTCTATAATGTTTTGAGATTATTTGAAGAATATGTGCAATAATATTTCTTTTACAAAATTTGATAAAGAGCACTCTGTGCTGCATGTGAATGATAGATTGCATTTCCTGTTAACTAATAGTAAACGTCATATCTTGGAACAAGAGATCTCTCATGGAACTCTTGCCATAGATGATTTGTGTTATGAGTTGGAACTTCGAGGGAAGTTAGGGAATAAGGGTACTATTGGGTTGCAGGATTTTCAGCTAAAAATGGAGATACTTTCGGCTAGTGTAATGGATAAGCTTGTCTTGCCGTTTCGCTTTTTGTTTAATAAAAATGTAATGATGTTAGCTTTTGTCTTGGCTTTTAGTGTATGTTCTTATGGAATGTGGCAAGATTATATCTTGTACACAAATAATAAGATGCCATTACTTGTGGTATCTATCGTTTTCGTAATGATGTGCATATTTCATGAAATTGGACATTCTAGTGCGTGTAAACACTATCAAGTCCCAGTTAATGGTATTGGTTTTGGTATTGCTGCATATAGACCTGTTATGTTTGCAGATGTTTCTGGTGCATGGTATCTAACATTAAATCAGAGGCTGATAGTAAACATTGGTGGTATCTACTTCCAAATGTTATATACCTCTGTTTTTTTCTTATGGGGTATATTGTCTAGCAATCCTCTTCTATATAATCTTGGAAACTTGCTCTTGTTTTCTGTTTGTTATCAATTTATTCCATTTTTTCGGACAGATGGATATTGGATCCTTTCTGATTTTTTGAATGAACCTAATTTATATAAGAAGTCGTGTGAATTGGCAAAAGAGAAAATAATCAGCAAACGAAAGAGGTTTGGTTGTAGGGAGAAAAAATGTCTAGTTTATTTCTTTGTTACAGAGGGGGTGGTTGCAGTTGCATTATTATGGTACGTATTTTTCAATTATACCTATTTGTTATCGATACCTTTTTGTACTGTAAATTTTGTTCAAAACTTGTACCTTGGTAATTTCGACATGTTGCTAAATCTCCAAATGAAGGATATCTGGAATATCTTATTTCTATACATAATATGTAAGAAGCTATTAGTTTTTAGTATAAGTAAATTTTCTAAAGCGTTATACTAAAGGGGTAGTATGATGCAAAAAATAATAACCCCAATAATAAGATAAAAATGAAACGAACTGATGTGAAAAAGCTTGTCGATTCGCTAAATGTAGAGGAATTGTCAAGTCGAGAGGAACTAATGGAGATGGTTTCTGCGCAAGAGGTTGACAAAAATCAAGATGTGACGATTCTTGCTTGGAATATCCCAATTTAATGTAGAACAAGATGGGTGAGCAAGATTCCTTGCTCACTCTTTAAACTTTTAGACATGAAGAGATTTGTTTTTATTTTAGTAGTTTGTGAGATGATGTCTTTAATGTGTGTTGCAGCAAACAAAACAATTAAGGGACATCTTGTTGATGAGGCTGGTAACAATGTGGAATTTGCTAGCATATATGTGGATAGTATTTATGCGGTATCAGATAAGAATGGGAATTTTTCTCTAACGATACCTAGTGATGTTAAACAAGAACTAGTCATTAGCCACATCAGTTATCAAATATATAAAATTCCTTATGATGTTTATTGTAAAAAAAACAAACTAAGCCTTACGCTAAAGGAAAAGGTTAGCAATTTGTCGGACATAACTGTTGTTTCTGGCAAGAAACAAAAAAGTATTATTGATAAGGGCGTTCGAGCTCCTGGTGATGTAGCATTTCATAATGTTCGAAATACTCAATATGAAACAGGTCCTTTGTTTTCTGTGAATAAAGATTGGCGTGTAGGAAATGTTAAGCTCCGTGTTCAGAAATGCACTTTTGCATATTGTACAATTCGATTGATTGTCTATGAAATGATGGGTACGCAATTTGTCCCGATTCTGCATCGACCTATATATATGCAAGTATCCAAAATCTCTGATAAGAAAGATTTTTCGGCATTGGTAGAAGAACCTTTAAGGCTGAAACGTAATCATAAATACTATGTTGGTGTAGCGGTTATGGCAAGTAGTGGAAATGGTGAAATTCATTTCCCGGCTTATTTTAAGAAGGGATGTGTGAGAAATCTGTGTACAGATAGAAAAAAGAATTTTCCTGTAACCCTGGGAATTTCACTCTATGGCATACCTGTAAAGTAGTTCCTTGATAAGATAATAATGGATGTATAGTGACAATGGCTCATCTCCTAAGCACGGTGAAGAATGCCGACCAAATCATCGTGCTAGACCATGGCAAGGTAGTTGAGGTAGGTAACCACGAATCGCTCACGGCGAAACGTGGTGCTTACTATAGCTTGGTGAAGAACCAATTGGAACTGGGCAACTAATCTATTTGCATTCTTCTACCTTCCAAAGGTCGTTTCCTTTGAATATGATGGCAATCTTATGGATAGGCTTGCCGTTCATCAGCTGTGGCAATCTTGCATCTTGTGCATATTGCGCCAGCTGTGTCTTCGCTTCTTCCAAAGCCTTGATGCCTTCCTCGTCGGTATCCGTAGATTTCAGATATTTCAACTCCAAGAGGTAAGCATGGGCAACCTCTGGGAAGCGGGTGAGGTCTGGAATCATCGTCAGGTCGCAATAGCCACCGTTCAGTTCCATCTCCTGTATGATGTAGTAGTAACCACTATGGTTGAGATAGGCTGCGATGAAACCTTGCAGGTTGCGCTCTGCCTGGATGCTGGAGTGGAGGCTGGTGCAATTCTTGTAACCCTTGGCGATATACTCGATGGCTGGCTTGATGTCTCCATCCAGTGCCATCACGTCGTATTGATCGGCAAGGTGATTGTCGTTGATTTTTGCGACAGAGTTGTATTCGTCCAATACATAGCCATAATATTGGCGGCGCACGTTCTCGTTAGGGATTCCCAGCTTTACTCTTCTGCCACGTCTGCCGATGATGGTCAGCATGCCATAATAGTAGAGCAGGCTAGGGAAGAGGTCTGGATCCACCAAAGCCTCGGCTGGGAAACTCTCCCAAAGCTCAGTCCAAATGTAACCGTCGTTGATGATTTGCTTGAGCACACTCTTTCTGTCACCCTGAAGTTTGTCCAGGAAGATGATTTTCTTCATCTTGGCATAGTCGGTCATGGTGTTAGGGTCTATCATCTCTTTAGGCGCTTTTCCTCTGCGAATGAAGTGGCGAAGGTAATAGATGACCATGTCTGTATTGAACATCTTAGGGTCTTCATCAAGACTATCTTCTGCGAAACAATAGTTGTCGTACCATGGTTTCATGTCGGCAATCAGCTGGTCGGTAGGAGCCTTGATGAGCCCCACTCCTCTGTAGTACTCTATCATTTCTCTTACTTCCGTCTCGCTGAGTCCCAGCATCATGTTGAACATTGGGTCCATAGAGAGGTTGGTTCCGATGTTATAGCCGCTGTTGAGATCGTTTACGGTGACGGGACTAACGCCCATCATCAAGATGCGCTGGAACATGCCCTTGAAGAGCTTGAAGAAGTCGCGGTAGAATCCTTGTGCATGGGTCAAGGCATGATATACGGCTTCGCCTTCCTCGCTCAAGATGTTGTTGGTGAAGTTGTCATATTCGTCAACGATGAGGTAAAGCTTGATGCCCATGGCATTAGCCCTGTTGTTTATCAGATTCAGTTTTGATGCAGCATCTTTCTTTTTTTTGAACTCTTCAAAGAATGAAGGAGCGTAATATTTTGCGTATTTTTCTGCGAAGCCATCTAGAATGGTTTCACAATAAGCATTAAAGTTCGCCTCCAATCCATCCTTTCCTGCCGCAGCCTTGGAGAAGTCGAAGTACAAGACTTGGTATTTTCCTTGTTCCGCTGTAGGATGTGAGTCTATCCATGTGTCCTTGAACGTCTCGTGAAAGGAGTCATTCTTCTCGATGTCATAGTAAGCCTGTAGCATCGTGAGGAATACGCTCTTTCCAAAACGGCGTGGACGGATGAGATAGAGGAAATATCCAGCTTCCTCCATCTTCGGAATGTACATAGTCTTGTCTGTACAATAATTGTTCTGACTCTGAATCCATGTAAAATCGGCTATGCCGTAAGGTAATCTCTTGTACTCCATACACTTCTTTGTTTTTGTTTGGGGCAAAGTTACAACATTTTCTCGAATGCTGCAAATTTTGAGGGGAAAATATAGTTGCTCAGCTAGTCCATCCACTTTTTTATCGCTTTGCTTGTCCCTTACCTCAATCATAGGAACATTAAACGTTTTTACGGATTTTATCCCTTGATGCATTGTGGTTTCAGATTTTCTTCTTATTTTTGCAATCACAAACGATAATAAAGAATTAGGAGATATGGAAGAAATCATCAAACTCAACTCTGTGGATAAGTATTGCGAGCTGCACGGATTCGAGACGCAGCATCCGTTGGTGGCTGTAGTAGATATGAAGGATGCCGCGGAGTTTCCACCAGAATTTACCGTCAACTATGGCGTGTATGCGCTCTTCTTGAAGGAGAACCTGGGATGCAATATCACCCGATATGGCAGGCAAAAGTATGATTATCAGGAGGGTACCGTGACGAGCTTTGCGCCAGGACAGGTTACCCATGTGGTGATGAACCCAGACGTGCGCCCCCAGGCTAAGGGACTTATCTTCCATCCCGACCTCATCAAGGGAACTCCCTTGGCACGAGAGATGCACAACTACTCCTTCTTCTCTTATAGTAGCAACGAGGCATTGCACCTCTCTGACGAGGAGAAGCAGATTTTCATCGACTGCCTGGAGAAAATCAAGATTGAGCTGAATCGCCCGATAGACAAGTTCTCGAAGCGTCTCATCTCCATGAACATCGAACTCTTGCTCAATTATTGCATGCGCTTCTATTCTCGCCAGTTCGTAACTCGTGAGGTGCAGAACAAGGACGTGCTTACTCGCTTCGAGGCCCTGCTCGATGATTACTTCGCAGGCAACAAGCCTCACTTGGAGGGATTGCCAACCGTGAGATACTTTGCCGACAAGATTTGTCTCTCGCCTAATTACTTCGGCGATCTCATCAAGAAGGAGACGGGTATGAGTGCGCAGGAATACATCCAAAACAAGATTATCGACCTCGCCAAGTCGATGCTCCTCGGTTCGGAGAAGACCATCACGGAGATTTCGTATGATTTGGGCTTCCAGTATTCCCAGCACTTCAACCGAGTGTTCAAGAAGAATACAGGGCTTACGCCTTCCGCCTATAGGAGGAATTGATTCATAGATTTAAATATCATACGGAACATATACGGATTTTATACGGAGAAAAGTTTCCGTTAAATCCGTTTAAGTTCCGTATGATAAATAATAAGACGATATGAGTAATTGCAAACTTCATCCTTTGGTTCGTCTCATCGACTTGAATGAGATGAACACGACCGACATGATCCAATGCTTTGTGGTGATTCTGCAAGGCAGGGAGGGGCGCGTCTGTACGGGAACGACGGCTTGCGACTTTAGGGATGCGACTTTGCTGTTCTTTCGTCCTGCTGAATGCCAGGAGTATGTTGAGCGAATGAAGAATGTAACTTGCAATGAGTATAATCCGATTCGTGCTCTCTGCTTCTGTGGCGACTGGTTGAATCGTCATCTTCCTATCGTTTTTGACGCAGAGTATCATTTCTTCTCTTACGGCATCAAGGAGTCTCTCCATTTATCGCTCAAGGAAAAGGTGGTGGTGGATAAATGCCTGGACGATATAAAGGAGGAGATGGAGTGGGGCTTGGATGAGTATTCCAATGTTCTCATCGCCCAAAAGATAAAAATTCTTTTCGATTATGTTTGCCGATATTACGACCGTCAGCACATCACTCGCTCTTGTCTCAATGCTTCGCTCATGAAGAAGATAGAGCGAGAGGTGGATGATTATCTCGTGTCGGGCGATAATTGCCTGACTTGCTGTCATGTGCCGACACGTCGTTTTGCCGAGTCCTTGGGATTGAGCGATGCTTATTTCTCTGATTTCTTGAAGCGAGAGACAGGCAAGACCATCGACAAGTATGTTTGTGCCCGCCATTTCGAGGTGGCGAAGCGACTGCTACTTACCACAAACGATTCGCTCTGTGCCATTGCCCGAAAACTAGGCTATCATACCTTACAGAGTTTTTCTACTACTTTCAAGCGAGTATTGGGCTGTGCGCCGAATGATTATCGCAACGCCAATTGATATTTTCACACGGATTCCACGGATCTCACGGATAGATGTCATGTAATAAAATGATTTGAAATAGATTTATTTGAAATAAAATGGTTTGAAATAATTCTATTTCAAATAAAATGATTATATTTGCAGCCGAAAGTGCTAGATATGGCACAGGAAATGTCGTATAATACTGAATATAATCAATATGGATATACCTTTTGTTTTTGGAAAAATAGCTGATGGTGAAGATTTTACCGACAGAACTATAGATACGGAAAAGCTGAAAGCCAACTTCCGTGGATTGGTGAATACCATCATTATCTCTCCTCGAAGATGGGGAAAGACATCACTTGTCAATCATGCCTTGGAGCAGATGGGAGACGACAAGGAGTATCTTGTGTGTAAGGTTGATATCTTCAATTGTCGCACGGAGGCTCAGTTCTATCAGACTTATGTCAATGCAATCTTAAAGACATCTTATTCCAAGATGGATGAGTTCTTGGAGGCCGCAAAAAAGTATGTGGGCTCGTTCGGACCGAAGTTGACCTTGAGTGATTGCAGTCAGCAATATGAGCTTGCCCTTGGGGTAGATTTCAAGGACAAGCAATACTCGTATGATGAAATACTAGATTTGCCTCAGAAGATAGCAATAGAAAAAGACAAGAAGTTTATAGTATGTATCGATGAGTTTCAGAATGTGAATACATACGATGATTCCTTGGGATTTCAACGTAAGCTACGCTCTCATTGGCAGACACACAACAGAGTGGGGTATTGTATGTTTGGAAGCAAGCGCCACATGTTGCTGGACATTTTCAGTAATTATGAAATGCCGTTCTATAAGTTTGGTGACATTATGTTCTTGGATAAGATAAGCGAGGAAGACTGGGTGAAATTCATCGTTTGTCGTTTTGAGAATACCAGCAAGAGAATATCTGAAGAAAATGCCAGTCGTATAGCTAGAAAGGTGGAATGTCATCCATATTATGTACAGCAGTTGGCGCAATTGGCTTGGCTTAGAACCAAGAAGGTGTGCGATTCCTCTATCGTGGACGATGCTTTTGAGGCATTGGTGGGGCAACTCAGTTTGCTTTTTGCCAATATCATCGATACATTGACTGCCAAGCAAATCAGCTTTTTGTTGGCGGTGTCGAACGGTGAAAAGAACTTTTCCTCTCGTGATGTGTTGACAAAGTATCAGCTTGGTACTTCCGCCAACATTAAGAATCTTCGCAAGGCTATGCAGGATAAAGATCTTATTGATGTAATGCCCGATGCGGTGACGATGCAAGACCCAGTGTTTGCTTACTGGTTGAGGGAGAAGTACGTATAGAATATTTACAATAATAATCATCATTATTTATGGCAAGAAATTTTTGCAAGACTTGGTGGGGTAATGCTTGGTTGCAAGCTCTCTCTCATATAGATTACTCCAATCGCATTCCTCGTGGTGCTCGATATGCTCGCGATGGATCGGTGAAGAGCGTGGAGTTTGATGATAATAAAATCAAGGCAAAGGTGCAAGGAAGTAGGCGGACTCCATACACTGTGACCATGGAGGTGAATAAGTTTACGAAGAAAGAGACGGAACGACTGATGGAGGGTATATTGGCAAATCCTGCTATCGTACCACAGTTGCTCAATATGAATCTTTCTCCTGCTGTGCTCGATATTGCCAAGGAAGCCAAGTTGAAGGTCTTTCCTGATTCTTGGAGAGACTTGGACATGGATTGTAGCTGTCCCGATTGGGCGGTGCCTTGCAAGCACATTGCTGCCGTGGTCTATATGATAGGATTGGAGATTGACAACAATCCATTCTTGGTGTTTCAACTTCATGGAGTTGATATATTGGAGGAACTGAAGGAACGTGGTATTGGAGGAGATGAAAAATGTAATGTGACGATACCAACATGGCAGGAGTCTTTGCCACTGGTCTTGCCTTCCGTCCTTTCAGAAAAGGAGATTGCGCAAAATCCCCCCATGCTAGATTTCTGCATGATTACTGAACTGGGTGATGCCCTCTTGCGACTTTTGCCCGATGAACCTCCTTTCTATACCGATGGTGATTTCTTGAAGCTTTATACGGAGAATATCAGTAAAGCCAAGCGACAGGCTGGGCGATTGCTCGACAAGAAAGTAGGTTTGGAAGAGGTCTTCAAAAAGTGGGAGATAAGACCTGTTATGCTTTCGCCTTCCGTAGATTTGGTGATAACGCTGCAAGATGGGCTGAAATTTGAGGCTTCTCGCCCATCGGGAAAGACCAAGCTGAACATCCCACAGCTGATGTCGGCTCTTGACAATATTACCAGTGAAGACTTGCGAGATTTCCCAGATACCATCTATGCCTTGAAAATGAGCTATCAGTTGGCTCTCCATCTGATGATGAAGGGAAATGTAATGCCGCAGATATTACAGAATATTGATGAAACTTACAGTGTGTGGTGGATTCCTGCTTCTGCTGATGCTCATACTGAGGAATTGTTGAGGCAAATAGATGCTTTGTGCCCTGCTGAAAGTATCAGGATAGAGTTGGATAAGAAGAAGGTGAAATCTACTTTGCGCCCGGCTTTATTGATGACTTCGTGCTTCTTAACCCAGTTGGTGCAAGGCACATCCAAGCCTCTTACTTGGCTTAACAAGGCTTACCGTATGTTCTTTTCGGGAGAATCTTATTCTTTTACGGAGGTAGGCGAAAAAACGATTCCTCTGGGTATCAAGAGTTGGACAGATCGCCTTACGGTGGTCAATATGCGTTGGCGACCAGTACTGATGGTACGTGATGAGGACGAGAATGCACGAGAGTTCTTGTTGGAAATGGCTGTGGAGGATACACAGGAGGATGAGCCTCTGATGGTATGTTTACGTGATGTGTTTGTCAAGTCCGCATATTCGAAGGAGCGTTTTGACATACTAAAGGATCTCTCTTTGCTTTCATCGCTGGTAGGAGGATTGGAACGCTATTTGGCACATGAGGCTCGGCAACCTATGAGTCTTGGCAATCGAGAGTTTGTCACATTCTTGTTTGAGGTGATGCCTGCTATGAAACTGTTGGGCATCAAGTTGCTTTTGCCGAAGTCTTTGCAGACCATCCTGCGCCCTCGCCCTAGTGTAAAGCTTTCTGCCAAGCAGAATGATGGGAAGTCTTTCTTGCGTATGGACCAACTCTTGCAGTTTGATTGGAAAGTGGCAGTTGGAGATGACTTGGTAGATGCCGAGGAATTTGCACGTTTAGTAGGACATGCCGATGGGTTGATTCGATTCAAGCAACAATATATCTATGTAAGTGCAGAAGACTTGAAGAAGATAGAGAAAACCTTTGCCTCTCAACGAGAGATGACTCCAGCAAGAATGTTGCAAGTGGCATTGGCGGGCGAGTATAAGGGAGCAAAAGTCGAGTTGTCTCCCGAAGTGAAAGCACTTATCAAGGAATGGACTACATTGAAGGATATGCCAGTGCCAAAGGAAATCCATGCCCAGTTGCGTCCTTACCAAGAGAGGGGATATGTCTGGATGTATCACAATATGCGTTTGGGATTCGGTAGTATTCTTGCCGACGATATGGGACTGGGTAAAACCTTGCAGGTCATCACTTTCTTGCAGAAACTCAAGGATGATGGCATTTTGGACAAAAAACGTGCTTTGGTAGTGGCTCCTACAGGGCTTCTTGCCAATTGGCAGGCGGAGCTTCAGCGATTTGCCCCTATGTTATCAGTATTCTTGTATCATGGCACGAAGCGTGACCTAAAGAAATTCTCGGATGATATTCTCTTGACATCTTATGGCTTGGTTCGTTCAGACATAGACTTGTTGAAGAAGCAGAAATGGCAGGTGATGGTCATCGATGAGGCTCAGTACATCAAGAATCATAATACGGCACAGAGCAAGGCTGTACGTAGTATCAAGTCCGAGGTGCATATTGCCATGAGTGGTACGCCTGTGGAAAATCGTCTCTCTGAGTATTGGAGTATCATGGATTTTGCCAACAAGGGGTATCTTGGTACGGCAAAGGCTTTCAATGATGAGTATGCCAAACCAATCCAAGACTTCGGAAGTACGGCATGTGCGGAGAGATTCCGTAGGATTACATCACCTATGATGATGCGCCGATTGAAGACAGACAAGTCGATTATCTCCGACTTGCCTGACAAAATAGAGCAAGATGAGTTTGCTTCGTTAACTTCTTCGCAAGCTGCTCTTTATCAAAAGGTAGTGGATGAAAGTATGGCGATTATCATGGGTAAGGACGAGGCGGATAGTAAACAACTGTTTGAGCGCCAGGGACTTATTCTGCAAATGATGTTGGCGTTGAAACAGATTTGCAACCATCCTACCCAATATTTGAAAGATGGCAAGTTTGTGCCTTCGCTATCTGGAAAGACAGAGATGCTACTTGACTTAGTGGATGCTATCCGGGAGAGTGGCGAGAAGGCCATCATCTTTACTCAGTTCACGGAAATGGGCGATATGCTACAGCAGTTTATTGCGGAGCGAACAGGCGCAGAACCCATGTTCTTGCATGGAGGATGCTCTATCAAGCAGCGCAAGGATATGGTGGATAGATTCCAAAACAATCGTGCCGACCGTATTTTTATTCTGTCTCTCAAAGCTGCGGGAACAGGTCTTAACTTGACGGCGGCTACCCATGTGATACATTACGACCTATGGTGGAATCCTGCGGTTGAGGCGCAAGCCACCGATCGTGCTTATCGTATCGGACAAAAAAGAAAGTGATGGTTCATCGTTTCATCACCAAGAACACTTTTGAGGAACGCATCAATGATATGATTAACAATAAGCGTGCCTTGGCAGAATTGACGGTATCTTCGGGCGAGAACTGGATAGGTAAGTTGAGCAACAGGGAATTGAAGGAAATTTTTGGATAAAATTAAAAGCTGAATAATGAAACAAACAATCTTAACCGCTTGCCTGGGACTGATAAGCCTGGGCTTGCAAGCACAAAGCATTTCGCTCGCTGGCGAATGGAACGTAGAACTTGGCAAAAGTGGTAGCTTTCTTGCACAAGGCAAGAAATCGAGGGCTGATGCCAAGGAGGCGAAACGTGCCCATCTGCCTGGTACCATCGACACCAATCGCTTGGGCGTTCCGCCTACTGACTTGACGGAGACAACCCACTTGACTCGCATCTCTGCCTATAAGGGAGCGGCTCGATATTCCAGAACCATCGAAATCCCTAAGGCTTGGAAGCTGAAGAAAGACCAAGCGATGGAGCTTTTCTTGGAACGCACGAAGCCTACGTGGGTGTATCTCGATGGGCATCTCGTAGATTCCTGTAATTTTATCTCTACGCCTCAGAGATACATTTTGCCGAAGAAGATAAAGAGCGGCAAGCATCTCTTGGAGATTGTAGTGGATAATTCGAAAGGGGTGCCTGAACAGATTTATGGTTCCAGCCATGCCTATACCGAGGATACGCAGACCAACTGGAATGGAATCATCGGAGACATACGTCTCGAAGTGAAGAGTGAAGAACGAAGAGTGAAGAAACAAAGTTCGGCGGCCGAAGGGAATGCCAATTCAAATGTATTAGATTGCTTCAAGGACTTCCATATTGCGGGCGCTCATTTCTATGCCAATGGTCATCCTGTGTTTCTTCGTGGCAAGCATGATGCGGCGGTTTGGCCTTTGACAGGTCATGTGGAGATGACCGTGGATGGTTGGATGAAGTATC
>ERZ808270.751-NODE-751-length-16735-cov-4.009592_pt1 | contig 16735 bp, 8 predicted proteins | sample MGYA00521082_ERZ808270 | MGnify/ENA primary metagenome ERZ808270 (study PRJEB31516, sample SAMN03275594) | gut metagenome | biome: mammalia-associated habitat; material: feces | host: Papio cynocephalus | place: Kenya | collected 2012-07-27 ... | reverse complement strand
GGGTGGCGGACAGAACGGAAGTCAACGAAACAGCCGAAAAATTAGCGCATAAAAATAAAGCCGACTTCAACTAAAAATTGAAATCGACTTTACTGTTATTTACAAATTTTACGCGTTAATTTTTGCCGTTGACTTCCGTTTTTCTCTGTGCTACCCACACCCACCGAAAAGGCAAATTATTATTTGACATTAAAAGTTTCTTGAAAAGAGAACTGCTCTATTGCTTTTCAGATTCGCGGTATGGTATCATATATTTTCTCCGTTAGGTAATCCGAGCCGCCTATTTTGGCGGCTCGAATTTTTTATTGTTTAGTTTGCATTACAGGCTTATCCAAAGCACGGGAACTATGCCGTAATTTTGATTGTCGGCGTAGGGACAATCATACTGCTTATACGGATTCGAGCCTAATGTATCGGCATAACTGTATCCCCATACGACATCGCCATAGCCGTTTCTCGGCGTTCTGAAAATATAACTTGCGCCGTTCGAGTAAACCGTTTCTCCGTTCTTGATTGCCGCTTTCAACAATCCGCCCATTGCCTTATAATAATCGGCATGTCCGACGTAATTGTCGTTATTCGTCAAATTGGGCTGGAATCTGGGAAGCGTCAAAAACTCTTGCAACGAAAGCAAGAAAATCTTATCTTCCGTGTCGGGATTATTATAGTCCTCGTTGGGCGACTTATCTTTAAGTCTGAGCGTCCCGTCGTATGCCGAATTGTCGATTTTGGTCGTTTGGATAATCTCTTTTTGCAAATCGGTAAACGCTGTGTTGTAGAACGTATCGTTAAGCCATTTGCGGATATAACTGTATTCCCAGTTGTAAGCGGCGGTTTCGTCCGGGACTTCTTCCGAATCGACGTAATACGAATCGCCGACTTTTTTCACTTGGTCTTGGAAAGGCTTGACGTCGAGCGCAAGTTCTGCCATAAGCATAGCCTTGCCGTTTTCCTTATCTTCTTTGAGAATAACCCATTTTATCGGCTCAAACTTGAACCAGTACACGTCGCCTTTTATATACTTATAATCCTTTTGATAAAATGAACTGTCGGCAATTTTTGCAAGACAAGCTTCCCTTTGGGTGTAATCTTTGATATAAATTCCGCGATAAGTTACACCGTCAAGCGTTATGTCCTTGAATGCGATATTTTCCGCGAGTTCGCCGAATTTGCGGTATTCGAGATATTCCCAACCCTCTATTTCGGCGTCGGTCAAATCTTCATATTTATCCACACCCGTAGCAGAGTTGAGTTTTGCTATCAGGCTTTCGTCCTTAACCTGCGATTGCGGATAACTTCCAAAGATGATACCGTCCTTAGTTCTTGTGTACGCAGGCTCTTGCCAGATAGCGGTAAGGGTAATATCTCCGCGCATAGTGGCGGTTATTTCGGTCATTACAACATCGTAAGCGTTCTTCCACCCCTTAAAGGTGTAGCCGCTCTTTTCGGGCGTAGGCAAAGCAAGCGGAAATTCGCTTTCATTGCTGTAAGAAGCAAGGGCGGTAACGCCTTCGGCAAAACTGCCGCCGTCAAGGTTGTAAGTTATGTTGTAGTTGTATGTTTCGGGCTTGTTTTCGCCTATGATAAACACCGAGAAACTGCTCGTTTCAAAGGACAATTTGCCGTCTTTTACCGTTGCGGGCAAAACCTCCATTTCACATTTTGAAGCCCTTTTATTTTTTGCCGTTTTTGCCCGTTTTTCCCTACACACGATTTTTTATACGTGTATTTTTCTGCCGTTCAGAACGTAGGAAAAAGCGAAAATTTCGCCTCGTCCGAAACGTTGCTCCGCAAAAATCCGCTTCCCCGGAAGGTCCTCTTAAAACTTAAAACTTAAAACTGCCTCTGCCCGTCAACACGCCGCAGCCCGTTTCCGCAGCGGATCACTGCCAGTCCACCAAAGTTACCGCGCCCGTACGGGAATCGATTTCTATTTCGATTTTATATCCGCCCAGACGGCTCACTTCAAGTTTATATTTATAAAACGAATTTTTCAGTTTCTTCGTAAATTCAAGGTCTTTCTCAAAATCTTTGATATAGGCGTCCCCCGTCGCTTCCGACGAAGCGCAATTCGCCGAATAATATTCCAGAGCAATCGTTTTCGCCTGCGTTTCCGAAATTTTCGTCTGTTTTTTCGCCGCTCCCACCGCCGTGCCGATAATTCCGCCCGTTACGGCACCTGCCACGACGATTGCGGAAACCAGCGAAATCAGAAGCGCCCGCACCGACGAACGTATTCTGTGCCGTTTTCTTGCTTTTTTCACCTGTTCCTCGTCGGCCGCCTCCAAAATTTCTCCCGCCGCAAGGCAGGCGTTTTCCCCGTCCGCGCCGCCGTCCGCAGGAGACGCGCTTTTCGATTTCTCCTTTTCCGCAGCTTCGAGGATTTCGCCCAGCTTTCTCGCTTTGGCAATCTCTTCTTCCACATAAGAGCGTTCTTCTTCGCTCGCCGTGCCGTTCCTGTATTTTTCGTACAACGTTTCGAAACTCATTGTTTCCTCTCCAGAATATTTTTCATATTTTCGCGTGCCCTGTATAAAAGCACCTTCACGTAATCTTCCGTTTTTCCCGTAACGCCCGCAATTTCTTTGATGCGCAGTTCTTCGAAATAGAACAGCAACACCGCCTCTCTCTGTGCCTCCGGCAACAATTCTATCGCCTTGTACAGCGATTTATACCTCTCGTCCCTGATGATTTTATCAACGGCGTTTTCGCTTTCGTCTTTCATTCCTTCGTCAATCGCGGCATACCGTTTCCGGTGTTTCAGCATATCGAAACACACGTTCCGGCAAACCTTCATAAGCCACGGCTTAAAACTTTTTATTTCGCCGTCGCCGCCGCGCAACGCCCTGAAAAACGCCGTTGATACCGCGTCCTCCGCCAAAGCCTTGTTTCCCGATAAAGACAGGACGTAGAGCAGCGCGTCGTTATAATATTTTACAAACAACTCCTCCACTACGTCGTTTTTCATTTTCAGTCGTTCGGCTCCTTTTCCGCGGAAAGTATTTTTCCCGTTTTTGCGTCTATCAGATATTCGTATTCGTATCCGCGCGTTTCGAATTCCACTTCGTACACGTATACGCCTTTCTTAATTTTCAGCTTCGCTTCCTTTTTCAGCATCCCGCTTTGCGTTATTCCCGAATGCGCCGAAGCGATTTCAATCGCCGCGTCCGCCCCGATGTATTCGCCGCCGTCCGAAGGAAGTCGTTTTTCCCCGTCGATTTTTCGTTCGATAATCGCGCCGCTTACGGCATTCATCTCGTATTCATACTCCGCGCCGCCCGCGGTGAACTCGACTTCATAGATATGCGCGCCGTTATCTTTATCGAATTTCGCTTTGGTAAACGTCGCGTTTTCCGCCGGAACGCCGCTGTCCGCCAGCGCGATTTCTTTCGCTTGCTCCACGGAAATGTACGAAAGAGAATCGTCCGCAGGTTTTGGAACGATAACGCTGAAATCGTCGATTTCCAGCGTATATATTTCCCCCGTAGCGGCAATCAGCTCGTATTCGTACTCGCTTTCGCCGTAAGAAAATTCCACTTCGTACAAATACATTCCGTCGTCGAAATCGAAGTCCGTTTCCATATCCAGAACGTCCGTTTCCGCATATCCGGCGTGTTGCAGAGCAATTTCTTTCGCGCGGGCTTCGCCGATATAATTCGCATCAGGCGCCGAAGGCGCGGCAGGCAAATCGTCTTTCGCCACGTTCTGCCCGTTCACCGAAAGTTTTACGATATCCCCCGTGTCGCCGTCGATGCGATAAGCGTATTTCACGTTTCCGCACACAAATTCCACGTAATAATACCTGCCGCCGTCTTTCTCTTCCGCGATTATTTTCTGCGCCGCTACGCGGTTTTCAGTCATGCCGGAATGTAAAAGCGCAATCGATTCCGCCTGCGCCCTTGTAATATTGAAATTTTCCGCGCCGTTGTTTTTCGTTTCGCACGCCGTAAATCCGCACAGGAACAGCGCGCCCGCAAATGCGCCTGCCGTAAGCATTTTCATTTTGTTCTTCATGTTTTTCATCGTTTTTCGTACTCCTTGTTTTCGTTGTTTTTTCGCTTTACGCTTCAAGTACTTGCACTTATAAGACGTCCGGAAACGAAAAAAGGTTACAAAAATCGCGAAAAAATTTTTTCGGCAAAACAACGCCGCCGCCCGCCCCGTATACAAAGTCGTTAGCAAATCGTATATAGTACCGTATACCGATTATATTGAATTTTTGCGGAAAAGTCAACGGAAAACGCACCCGTTTTTCGGGAAAGCCCTTTGCTGCCGATTGCCCCGACAAGACGCTTTTGCAGGCATAAAAAATCCCCCGGCTGTCGTCGGGGGAAAACAATTTTTCAAACGCTTTACTTTTCGTACTCCTCAAACGGATCGCGGATTACCGCATACCCTATCGCGGCGTCGCTGAGTCCCGTGTACACTTCGGCAAGCCCGCCGTGGAGGCGTTTCACGCCCGCGGTAAACGTTACGTCGCCGAGGTCTCCGCGCTTTTTCGGCGAATCGGGGAAGCAATCTCTCGTAACAATCAGCTTGTTCTGCGTAATTTCGCGCGTAACGGGGTCGATCGCGAAAGCCATGCCGTAATAATGCAGCAGCTGCTTTCCGTTTTCTTCGTACGTTCTGCACGCCTTATGCCCTACGGCGCCGAGCTTCCCGTTTTTCAGAACGGTCAGCTGATTCACGCCGCCCCATTCGTCGTCCTCAAATAATTTTTCAAGGTACGGCGCGTTTTCAATCGTTTCGGCGGTCAGGCAGGAAAGACTGTTTACCACGGTAAATCCCACCTTGGCGATACATCCGTACTTTTCCATGCTCGCGCCCTGCGGACGGCTGCACACGGCAATCTTCCCGTCCGGCAGCTGCACCAGCCGGATATCCTTCATCTGCGCGGGGCCGGAAAGAAACTTTTCCAGCTTAAACGGCGTTCCGATGTAAAAATCGGTATGCCAGTGCGTATCGCCGCCGGGCACCGTCGGAAATTCCACGCTCACGCCGCCGAGCACGAGTTTCCCGTCCACGAACGTAACGAACGGGTCCTGAAGCGGCAATTTTTCGGTATTTTCGGCAAGATTCCACACCCCGTCCTTTTCGCCGCGGACAAAGAATCTCACTTCCGAAACTTCGCTGTCGCGTTTTTCCACTCTCGCGGCAATATATTCTTTGCCTTCCCAAATAAACGGAACGGACGGATTATAAGCGTCGAAGCCGTCTATGCCGTTCATTTTTTCCACTCTCGCGTTTTTGATTTCTTTTTCTTCCTGAAAACGCCCGTAAGCGTCTTTCGCCGAAACGGCGGGTACGGTTTTATAAAACATACTTCACTCCTTGTCGTGTTTTTTCTTTTTCAGCGCCGCGGCTGCACAAAGCCCGCAAGCCGCCGCCAGAGCCGCGCTCATCGCGCTTCCTTTGCAACCCTTTTTCTTATCGCCCGAATCGGGTTCTTCCTGCGAACCGGCTGCGATTTCGAATTCAACGCTGCCCGCGTCCGAAGCGTAATACGCGCTTGCCGTCGCCGTTACCATCACCGTGTATCTGCCTTCGCGCTGCAGCATCGAAAGGTCGTAAGAGGTTCCCGTTACGGTCAGCGTAAGCAGTACGCCCGTTTCGTTGGAAACCACCAGCGAATAGCTTTCCGCATGCTCCACGGCGTTCCAGGAAACCACCTTGCCGTTCACCGTAACCACGGGCTCGGAAAGCGTTCCCAGCTTCTTCACGCCGGAACCCTGCGTCATTTCGATCAGCTCCGCCTGCGCAATCTTCACCACGGGCGAATCCACGCCCGCAAACCCGTCGGAGGTCGCGCCGAACACAATCTGCACTTTATGCGTTCCTGTAATCGCCGAAGCCGGACCGTCCTTTCTCGTGTTCAGAACGTTCACGATGTCCACCGGCACGTCCTTATCTTCGGTCAGCCCGTGAATATCAAACGTATTGTCCGCAAGATAATACGCCTTGCCGTCAATCATAATTTTCAGGAAGTAGCCGCCTTGGCAGCCTTTCGCGAAGCGGATGGCAAGAACGGGCGAGCGGTCGAAATTCAGCGTCGTCGAAAGGGTAAGCACGCTGCCCCAGTTCGTATACGGAACGGTGATCGAAGCGATTCCCGTCGCCTCGTCGAACGCCGCCGTTGCCTGGTTGTCGTTCGAAGTCATCGCCGCGAATTTTTTGGCGTTGTAATGCTCGATTACGTTCGTATAGAACGCATACGTTGCCTTTTCGCCGTCAAGATATACGGCGCCGTCGCCCTTCGCCGTAATTTCCAGCCGGTAATTGAACGCGCTCAGCCCGATTTCCGCCAGATTCAGCGAAGTTCCGTTCACGTCGCCGGAGAACAACACGTTTCCGCCGTCCGCGTCCGTCAGAACGCAGAAATAATACTCCGCGTTTTCAACGCCGTCCCATTCAGCAAACAACCCGTTGATTTTCACGTTCTGCGGCTTGCCCAGCGTTACGCTCTCTATATCGCCCTGCTTGAACGGCACAACCGCTTCGTCCGAATCGATTCTGCCTTCGCCGTACGCGGAAATCGTCAGCTTGTACACGCCCGTTTCCAGCGCAAGCGCGGAAAGCGCATACTCCGTTCCGACAAAATCGTTTCTCTCCTCAAACACCTGCCCGGCGGCGTTTTCGATGCGGAATTTATATCCGTCCGCCCCCGGCACCGCGTTCCAGGAAATCACGTTTTCTTCATTCACTTGCACGCCGGTAACCTTTGCCAGCTTATAGGCGAATCTTACATTTCCGAACACCACCGAGAAATCGTCTCCCGTGCCGCCGAATTCGTACGTCGCCGCAAATTCGCCGCTCGCTTTCAAGCCCGCGGCAGCCAGCGCGGAAACCACGTCGATATACGTCGTCCCCGTTGCCGTCGAACCGTTTTTGCCCGTCAGAGCGTACGTCGTTCCGTCCACCGTCGCGTTAAGATACCAGGCGGAATCCGCTCCCAGCGATTTCACGTTCACCGCGATAAACGGATTCATCGCAGCGTCCGCCGTCAGCGGCGAAGTAAACACGCCGCGGCTGCCGGGCGTTTTTTCGGAAATTCTCACGCCGCCGTCCGCAACCGTAACGTTCGAAGGCGCCGTAGCCGATTTTTCCCAGGTAGCCATTTCTTTGCCGAGCGTTTTGCCCGTAGCGAAATCGGGTTCGATTGCCGTGTAATACGTGTTGATTCTGCCTATCGTAACCTCTTTTCCGCCGCCGAGCACTTCCACCGCCAGATAAATTTTCCCTTCGCCCGTCAGCTTGCCGCCCGTCTTTTCGTTTAAATTCACGGTAACGGTGGTTTTCGAAGCCGACCATTCGGTAAGCGCGTACTTCGTGCCTCCCGCCATGGGCGTAAGGGTAATTCTCCATTTCCCTCCGCTCGTCAATCCGCGCACCTGAATATCCAGTTCGGGGTTGTAATCGAATTTAAGGGTGAATTTCCCACGCATGCCCGCCGTAGCCGTATCGCTTTGCGACGAACCGTTGTTTTTAATCACCGCGCGATTACTCGCGTCCATCGTCAGCGTGCCCACCGCGGTGGTATCGGACGATTTTTCCCAATCCAGCCAGGCGTCGCCCTTCACCGTCGTTCCCCAGGCGGGCAGTTTATAATAGGTTTCCACTTCGGAAATTTCCGCCTCGCCGTCGCCGATCACGCCCACGATGATGCGGAGCGCTACTTCGCCTTTAAACGTCTCGTCGGGATAATTCGCCCGCAGCGAACTCATGATTTCCGTCGTCAGCGTCTTGTCCGATTTGTTGTCGGCAAGCAGATACAATTTGTTTGTGCCGTTGAATCTGAGCCCCACGAAATATTTGCCCTGCAACGACTGTACGTGCAAATCGAACACGGGGTTCTGGCTTAAATCGGTGGTGATAAGCGGCGAAGCCACGCCGTATCTGTCGGCTTCCGTCTCGCCTTTCGTAATCTTCACCAAGCCGTCGTTCGTGTATTCCGAATACGCGTTGTTCACGCCGCCTTCGCTTTCGGCGCCGCTCCATACACTCAGCCATTCCGCCGTGAAATCGTGTTCCCACTTATATTCGTCCGGCTCGTCCAGAACGGGCGTGGTATACATATGGTAAACGTTGAAATTCTTAATCGAAACGCTGTCGCCCTTCTTCCCGACGGGGCTGATTTTCACGCTTGCCTTATGCGCGCCGCTCATTTTAAACGTGCGGTCCTCTTTCTGAATGGCGGCAAGCACGTCTATAGTGATTTTTCCCGTCGACTCGGTATCTCTTATCAGATACGCGCCCGTGTAATTGTTGTGGATTTCCATGCCGTCCACGTACATCTTCACCGCATAGGCGGCGGAAACGTCCGAAACTTCGAATTCAATCATCGGTCGGCGCGAAAAATCCACCGTGAACAGTTCGGAAGTCGCAAATCCGTACCCTTTCGGCGAATTCACCGTAACGGTAAAATCACCGTCTCCGTTCACCGAAGCCACCGACGTATGGTCGCTTTCGGGGTGCGCCGAAGCCCAGGCGGACGTCGCGTCGTTCCATCTGTTTTTCATATCCGTCGCGTTATCGTACGTTACCGCGGGCGTTTTCACCACGTTGAGTATCTGCACGGCAACCGACGATTTTTCCACCACGCCGCCGTCCAGCGTCAGCGTAGCCGTAACCGAGCTCTTTCCGTTCTTCAGCTTCTTCGTATCGATGGCAATCGTTCCCGAAGGCGCGCTCTTGCCGGAATACAGCGTCGCGCCGGAACAGGAAAGCGTAAGCCCTTGCACCGAAGCGCCTTCGGGCGTTACGGCGGATAAAGAAGCGTAAATCGTGCCTTCCACGTTGCTTCCCGCCGTTACGGGTGAAGTGCAGGCTTCGTCGGAATACAGCGAAAGCGAAACGAACCCTCTGTCCTGCGCGATAAATTCGCCGTCGCAGGTGTATACGGAGCCGCTCTTTTTCACGTCTTTGCCTTCGGGAATTTCCGCCAGCACCATCGTGGCGTCGGCTGCAATGGAAATCTTCACGTCGTTGCCGCCCGCGCTCGTCGTTTCAACAAACTTTTTCTCGATCGTATCGTACAGTCTGTTGCCCGCGGCGGAAAGCGTAACCGTTACCTGCTTCGCTTCGGCATAAGGGTTATAATACATCGAGAACGGAATCTTCCCGCCGGCGTAAACGTCCAGCTTGCTCAGATCCGTGCGGATAATCATCGGAACGTCGGTATAGGAAATCGTCGCGCCGAACAACCCGGAGTGCGCCGAACCGTACAAACCGTAGTCGGTTTCCCCGCCCCAGTCAAACGTAAACGCGTCGCCGCTGGCATACGGCGTAACGCTTCTGTCCCATTCGGTGCTTCTCGTGCCGTTCTTCCAAACCACGTATCTGCGGTATTTTCTCAGCCCTTCGTAGGCAACGAAAGTCGCTTCGTCCGAATCGGTGGCATACGTGTTGCCGGACTGGTATTTGCCGTGATATATCGTGTGCCCGTCGCCCGCGTCCTCCGTTTTGCCTTCCACGGCGTATTCGGAGGGATAAAAGCTTCTCGCCGACTGCGAAACGCACAGCACCCAGCGGGAAATATCGCGCGCGAAACGCGAATCGTATTTCACCATGGGCGCAAATCCCAGCATGGCGTCAAACGTATTCATCGCAAACGCGTAGCCGCCGCCGTCCGTCAGCGAACCCATCAGCCCGTTGGTGTATTTATCGCCCCAGTTTTCGGTAATCATGCCCCAGCCCGAACGCACCGTGGAAGATCCGTCCATCAGCCAGGAATACATTTTATAAACGTCGTAATTCGTCCCCTGCTCAACGTTCATTCTCGCCGCAAGGTAAGGCGCGAGGAAAGTGAGCACTTCGTAAAACGGCGAAGCGTCCAGCTTTTCAAGGTAATTCATGCTCCACACCGCCGCCTCGCGGAACTTCTCGGTTTCCTCTTCGGTGGCGTAAGCCTGCTTGCCCTCTTTTAAAAGATTGTTGTTCAGCGAATACGCGCTGTACAGAATATACGCCATGCCCGCCGCGGCGTCCGGTTCGTACCAGTTGCCGTCGTAAGGCTCGCCCGTGGCGAAGCTGTAAGACGTGTGATAGAAATCCGCGTTGGCTCCGCCCAGTCCTTCCACCGCGGAACGCCATTTCCGTGCGCTTTCCGTGATGATGTCGTACATATAATAGCTTTCCGATTCGTACTGCGTGCCCAGCACGGAAAACAGCACGCCGGGCAGAAGCTCGTACCACCAGGTTGCGCCCGTCTTGCCGCCGGCGCCGCCGTTCAGCACCACGTTTTCGCCGTTCACCGCCTGATAGTATTCCACCACGCTCTTCACGAAATTGCGCGTTTTTCCGTCGGAACACTTATAAGCGGTAAGGTCCATTCCGTTCAGCGCGCCGGACATCACCGCCGCAATCACCGTAATCCCTTCGCCCAGCGTAGCGTTGTCGCCTTTGCCCACGTAAGGAGGAATCGACCAGATGTCTTCGGGGGCTTCGTCCGCCCTGCCGATCGATCGGAAATATTCTTTCGCGTTGTTGGCAGCCGTATACCGCGCGATTTTTCTGGTGCCGTTTTCCCCTTCGAACGTATTGTTCTCATCGAAAACGTACGTCAAAAAATCAACGGTGGTTTTCTGCCAGTCCTTTTCTTCGTACTGGCTTTCGGTAGGCAAAGTGAGTTCTTCCATATACGGATTCTCTTTATATACCGCGGCATGCGCTTCCTTTGCGGGAATCGCCAGAGCCGCCCCCGCCGCAAACGACAGAGTAAGCGCCCCCGATAAAAGTATCTTCGATATTTTCTTTGTTTTCATCTTTTTCTCCTCACCGACGCGGAACCCCACCGCCGGCTTTCAAATCGCGCCGGAATGCCTTGAAGCGCGTTTCGTTCCGCTCCGTTTTTTCGAAATGCAAAAACGAACAGTTCGGACGCGGGCATAAAGTCCGCGCCCGAAACTTTTTGACGCTATATTTTCCGCGTTGTTTTACGCGTTTACTTCGGAAAGCGCAAACTTCACGAACTTGAACGACGAGCAGACAACCACTTTCAGTTCCGCGTCCGCAACATTTGCACCGCCCTGACCGAATGCGAACCAGATAACGCCTTGATCGGTGATTTTATCCGACCATTCCTTCGTCAGGAAAGCTCTCTGCGCCGTGGAATCGCCCCAGCCCGTACCGACAACGTCTTTGCTGTTGGGATTGTAGAATCTCGTTGCCAGATTAGCGCCCGCGGTGGTCTTTTCCATATCGATCGTCCACTGCAGATAGATGTTATCCTTATCGGCGTTCAGCTGTTCCAGCACGGAGTTCACGTCGATATTGAAGAAATCATACCCCCAGTTTCCGTTCGCTACGGAAGAAGTCAGCGAGCCGTTCGCGCCAGTAAGCGTCGTAGAGCCGCCCTTCTTATCCGCCATGGTGGTGTAATCCAGATTGCTGAAATCGGTCAGCGCAAGAATTTCCGTATACGTTACTTCCACAACGTATTCTTCCGAATCCACGAAGTAATTATCGTCGCCCAGCGCCTTGAACGCAACGCGGTAAGTCTTTCCGTTCACAAGATCCAGCGCAGCCAGCATTACCGACGGAGCGCTTAAATTCGTTGCCGTGTAAATCTGTTCGCCGCCCTTTTCGGTTACGGTTACCGAATATTTCGGCGTATAAGCCGCATTTCCTTTCACGGAATCCGCAATGATTTCGCCTTTCACTTCTTTCGCTCCGGAAGGTTTCGCAAGCGGCTTTTTCGCTCCGGGCTGCAAATCTTCGATCGCCGTGATTTCCACAAGTTTAATGCTTCTCACAGTAACCTGCCCTTTATTGCCGTCGCCCGCAAGGAAGCCCATGCCGAATCTGTAGGTACCGTTGCCGTAAACCGCCGCGCCGTTCTGGTCGGCTTTCTTCCAGAGTTCGATATACAGTTTGGTATCGGTAAGCGCGCCCACCGTGTCGTTCTGAAGAACCAGCGTGGTTTCGTTGCCGCCATCTTCCTTCCAGCCGCCGCGGATCAAATAGCCGTGGTCCACTTTCGCTACGTCCACCACAGCGAAAGGCTTGTTGGTAAGGTTCACGCTCACGCCCGTCGCAGGTGCAATCGAGCCGTATCCGTAAGTCTTATCGGGGTTGAAAATCGCCGTATCGGTCGCTTCGTCGTAACCGATGGTTTTGCTGTCGCCGACGAGGTTCGAAGTAAAGCCCGAAACGTCCTGCGCCGAATAGTTTGCAAGATACGTTACTTTAAACGCATACGTCGCTTCGTCCGATTCCAGCGCCTTGTCGTTCGTCGAATTGAACGCGGTAACGGTAAGAGTATATTCGCCTTCGTCAAGGTCCGCGGCTTTCATCGAAATGCCGTCCTGCGTAGAAGATTTAATCACGGAATTATCCGCCTTATTCTTCAGCGTCAGGCGATACGAATCCGCGTGATCCACGGCTTTCCAGCCGATCGTCATGCCGTCGGCAATGTCGAATCCCGTTACTTTTTCCAGTTTTCCTTCAAACGGAGCCACGTAATCGGTGATATACATCACGCGGATTCCGTTGTAATAAGCTTCCGCGTCGTTCGCGGAGGTGGTGGAAGAGTTATCCACGCCGAGACGGATAATCGTATCTTTCGAACCCGTAAGTCCCGTCTTTTCCGCAAGATTCAACGCCACGTCGGCAAGCTTCGCGCCGTCGTCAAGCACTTTCAGGTTGTTTCCGCCCACCTGCACCTGCGCATGGAACCCGCCGATAACGATATCTTCGATGTCGATATAAAGCACGGGGTTGTTATCGTAGTTTACCGTAAACGACGGGCTTCCGATTCTGCCCCAGCCGTCCGCGGTAGGGGTAAGTTTCGCAACCTGCTTGCCGTTGCGGGTAACAAGTTCTACTTTGCCGTGTTCGCCTACGGGCATCGCGCCCTCGAACGTCGCAATCTGCGCGGCGTTATAATTTCTCACTTCCGTGATGGTCAGCTCGTAAGAAGCGGCTTCGCCCTTTTCGGCGTCGTGGCGGTTATCCGCGGGAGTAACGGAAACGGTATAGTTTCCGCTTGCAAGTCCCGTCGCCGCAATCATAAACTTCCCGTCCGCCGCGGTTACGCCGTTCACGTCCAGCTTCGTTGTGTTGCCCCGTTCGGTAACCACAACGTCGTACGCTCTCGCGTTGTTTTCGTTCCATACAAGGTAGCCGCCGTCGATTCTGAGGTTTTCAATCGCCTCATACGCGCCCAGCGAAGCGATGGTCAGATCGTACGCAGCCACGTCGGAATCGGTCGCAAACACGTCGTCCTCCGCCGCAATCGTCTGCAGCGTTACGTCGTAATCGCCTTTGCCCAACGCAGAAATATCGTAGGAATTTTCAATCGTCTCTTCGTCGATAACGGTTTCGTTGCCTTTCTTTACAATCAGTCTGTACGCGTCGGAACCCGCCACTTCCTTCCAGCGCAGCGTGTTTCCGTCGGCGTCGGCGGAAATATCCGAAGGCGCCGCCAGTTTCTGCGCGTTGATTTTTACGTTGTAAACGTATTCGTCGGAATCGGCAGTCGTTTCGCCGTTGCCTTTCGCAACGATCGTCAGCACGAATTCGGATTCTTCCACGTCGGAAATATCCGCCTCGGCGGTATTCACCGTCTTTTCAAACAGCTTTTCGCTGCCTTTTGTCGCAACCACAAGATACCCCTGCGCGTTTTCCACTGCGGACCATTTCACCGCACGCGCCGCAACGTCCACCGTCGCGCCCGAAGGAGTGGCAAGCTTCGTCTTTTTCGCGGCAACCGTAAAATCGTACGCCGCAGCCAAAGAATCCAGCGAAACGTTTTCAACGCCGTTCGCCTTTACGGAAAGCGTATAATTGCCCGCTTCGAGGTCGGCAACCGATACGGAAGCCTCCGTAACCGTCTTTTCAAGTTTCGTCGCGTTCGTTTCTTTTTCGGTAACCTTTACGGTATATCCCGCCGCGCCGCTCACCGCGTTCCAGGTAATCGCACCGTTTTCGTAAGCGAATCCGTCGGGCGAGGCAAGTTTTTCGGGCGCCGCTTTCACTTCAAACGCGTATTTCTTTTCGTTCGAAGATTTATAGCCTTCCGCCGTGGCGGTGATGCCCGCGGTGTAATTGCCGATCGTCAGCGAAGCTACGCTCACCGACGTTTCCGTTACCGTCTGCTTTTCCAGCGCGATTTCCGAGGTTGTGCCCTGATACACAACCACTTCGTACGCCGTCGCCGATTCTACGGCAGCCCAGCCGAGGGTGCCGTCGGTGTAAGTAATCGATTGAGGTTCGGCAAGGGTTTTGGTTTCTTCTGTGCTTTTACATGCAGTAAACGCATACATGCAAACCATCGTTCCCGCCAGCATAATCGAAGTGAGCTTTGAGGTTTTCTTCATGATTTACTCCTTTCGGGGGTGTTTCCCCCGCCTTATCTTTTAAGGCTTCCGCCTTTTTTTACCTGATTTGTTTCTTTTGCTTTCTGATTTTGATTTCTTCCGCCGTCATCCAGCAAACGGCAAACGCAACCACGCAACTCATCACCACCGCGGGTTTTATAAGGTAGTTCTTTTCCACGTACGTTTTATCGTAATTTTCCTTGCGGTATAAGGTAGAACGCACCGGCACGGAACAATCGAACGCGTCGCCGCTGCACGCCATCGCGTACAGATTCACCCCCCACGACCAGGTGTTTCCTTCCGCGTCTTTCACAAACGTCCTGTCGCCCGAACTGCCGATCAGCGCGGCGATTTTCACGTCCGCTTTCGTCGACGTATCTACGGGGATTTTATCCTTATATTCTCTTTCGGCAAGCTCCGCGTCGTTTTCAAGGCTGATCGGCTTGTAAAACGTAATGCGCATCGGCTTCACCACGCTGGATTCTCTCACGCACGGATTCGTCGCATATTCCGCGCTTTGCAAATTAAACGCGGCTTGTCCTTTTCCCGATTCTCCGAAAGAAAAGATTCTTCCGTCTTTCGCAAGCACGAAATTCGTCCGTCCGCCGGCAAGCACGGAAGAAATTTCTATTTCCGTTTCCGTACCGTCCGTTTCGTAAAATTTCGTGATTTCCGTAGGAGAAGCAATCGCGGTTTCGGCGGAATCCAGCCCCGTCTGTCCCACGGAATTGTCTCCCCAGGCATACAGCCTGCCGTCCTTATCCAGCGCGAACGCCGTCATCGTCGAAGCCGAAATTTCCGTAATGCCCGAAAGTTCTTCTATTTTTACGGGCGTCTCGTTGATGAGGTTTTCGTCCGTTTCGCCGTTCGCGAGAATCCCTCTGTCGTTCGCGCCCCACACGTAAACGTTTCCGCTTTCCGAAAGAGCGAATCCCGCGTTTTCGGCGGCGTCGATTTTCGTGATTTTCTCGTTGCCGAAATACGATTCGTTTATTTTGGTGAATTTCCCCACCACCGTCTTTCTCGTCAGATTCAGTCCGGCTTGCCCCGTCTGTCCGTCGCCCGCTCTGCCGCACGTGTACACGTCGCCGTCCGAAGAGAGCAGCACGGAGAACGCGTCGCCCGCCGCCACCGCCTCTATCGTTACGCCGGAGGGAAGTTCGGGCGTTTCCTGCGTAAGCACGCAGTTTGTTTCGGAATCGTCGTTGTACGCCGTGTTCAGTCCCAGCTGAGCGTATTTATTGTTGCCGAACGTACTTATGCTGCCGTCGTTTTTCAACACGATCGCGAATCCCGATTTCCCGCTTGCCACCGATTTTACGTTTTCGGCGATTTTTTTCGGCGCGTAAAGGGTTCCACCCTTCGTGCCGTCGCCGAACACGCCGAAACCGTTGCTTCCCGAAACGTACAGATTGTTTTCCTTGTCGATATAGTAGGAAACGGAACTGCCGCCAGCGTAAAACTCAATCGCGTAATTATCGGAAACCACTGCGTCGGCTTTCGCCTCTATCACACTTCCGGCGCCGGAAAACGTCAATGCCGCCGCAACGCCGAGGATTAACATTTTACACTTTTTCATGGTTACTGTTTATCGATAAAATCCTGAAGCTGTCTGATGAGTTCGTCTTTGATAACCTTAATCGCGCTCTGCAGCGAAGCGTTTTCGTAACGTCCCGTCAGTTTCGCCTGCCAGCTCGATACGGGGTCGCTCACCTGCCCCAGATACCACGATCTCGCCTCGGTTTTCGCGTTCGCGATGTCCGCGTTCGAAAGCGCCGTGGTCAGGGCGTCCGTCGCCGTATGGTCAAACGTGAATTCGGAATAAATGATGCCTACGTATCTCGAAGAATCGTACATATATCTCATATATTCCATAACTTTCGGGTCGGAAGCGCTCACCACGCGGATATATTTCGGGTTCCAGGTCAGCTCGTACGCGGGGAAGGTGTAAGATTCCATGCCCGTGGTTTCCACCGTGCCCTCTATCGCGTTTCCGCTTTCGTCGGTCGCTTCTTTCCAGTGCTTTCCTTTAATTCCGTACTGGAACAAATCGTGATGTTCTTCGCTTTCGAAAATCCAGTTCAGAAACTTCATCGCCATATCGCGTTTCGCTTCGCCCGCCGAAGTAGGCACGCAAAGGAAGTTCCACGCCTTGTAATCGGTCTGCGCGTATCCCGCCAGTTTGTTTCTGAGCGCGTATTCGTTCACGTAAATTTCCAGCTCCGCGCCGGGGTTATTCTGTTTCAGCGTCGCCTCCACGGTGGAGAAATTGTTGATCGTCTGCACCACGCAGCCGCCCATGCCCGCCTTGAACTTGGCGTCGGAATCGGTTACCTGCAGAACGTCTTTGGAAATAATTCCGTCCTCCGCCCATCTTCTCGCCAGCGAGAAGTTGCTCGTCCAGGTGGTGTCCTCGGCGT
>ERZ808270.749-NODE-749-length-16762-cov-8.311666_pt1 | contig 16762 bp, 13 predicted proteins | sample MGYA00521082_ERZ808270 | MGnify/ENA primary metagenome ERZ808270 (study PRJEB31516, sample SAMN03275594) | gut metagenome | biome: mammalia-associated habitat; material: feces | host: Papio cynocephalus | place: Kenya | collected 2012-07-27 ... | reverse complement strand
AAGAAGTTAAGGAGTTATCGCTCCTTTCAGTCGCTAAGAAGTTAAGCCATTACCTCTTTTAAAGGAGTTAAGAAGTTAAGGAGTTATCGCTCCTTTCAGTCGCTAAGAAGTTAAGCCATTACCTTTGTGGGATGTTTCCCGTAGCGGCAGTGCATACGGCTTAACTTCTTAACTTCTCTAACTTCTTAACTTCTCTAACTTCTTTATCTTCTCTATCTTCTCTAACTTCTCTAACTTCTTTATCTTCTCTAACTTCTTTAACTTCTCTAACCTATTCCTCCACCTGATACAGGAAATCGTTGTAGGGATATTTCTGCACGTGTAGCTCGCGTACCTTCTTATATATAGTTTCGCGGAACTCGTCGATGTTCTCCTTCTCCTTAGCCGAGATGAAGAGGCAGTTTTCGCCGAGCTTAGCCATCCACGTGCGCTTCAGGTCGTCGAGCGTGATGTTCTCCTTCGTCGGCGGCGTAAGGTCGTCAGGCTCCTTGTCAGTCCACGTGTAGTTGTCGATTTTGTTGAAAACGATCATCGACGGCTTGTCGGCGCATCCGAGATCCTTCAGCGTATTCTCCACGACGCTTATTTGCTCCTCGAAGTCGGGGTGTGAGATGTCCACGACGTGCAGCAACAGGTCGGCCTCGCGCACCTCGTCGAGCGTTGACTTGAAGGAGTCCACCAGGTCGGTAGGCAGTTTGCGTATGAAGCCCACGGTGTCGGCGAGCAGGAACGGCAAGTTCTCAATCACCACCTTGCGCACCGTCGTGTCGAGCGTGGCGAAGAGCTTGTTCTCGGCGAACACCTCGCTCTTGGCGAGCAGGTTCATAATGGTCGACTTGCCCACGTTGGTGTAGCCGACGAGCGCCACTCGGATGAGGCGTCCGCGGTTTTTGCGCTGCGTGTTCATCTGCTTGTCGATTTCGGCGAGTCGCTGCTTGAGCAGCGTGATGCGGTTGAGGATGATACGGCGGTCCATCTCGAGCTGCGTCTCGCCCGGTCCGCGCAAGCCCACGCTTCCCTTGCCGCCGCCCGAGCCGGAGCCGCCTCCCTGTCGTTCGAGGTGAGTCCAGAGACGTTGCAGTCGCGGCAGCATGTAGCGGCATTGCGCCAGCTCCACCTGCGTCTTGGCGGCAGCCGTCTGCGCGCGCATGGCGAAGATGTCGAGGATGAGCGACGTGCGGTCGAGAATCTTCACGCCGAGTTCCTTCTCAATGTTGCGTATCTGCTTGGCGGAGAGCTCGTCGTCGAAAATCACCATTCCGACCGGGCGCTCCGCGTCCTCCTCGTCCTTTATGTACTGGCGTATCTCCTCCAGCTTTCCTGAGCCAACGTAGGTCACCTGGCTCGGTCCGCCCACGCGCTGCGTGAAGCGCTTCACGGTCACGGCACCTGCCGTGTCGGCGAGAAATTCCAGCTCGTCGAGGTACTCTTTCGTCTTCGCCTCGTCCTGCTCCTTAGTGATGAGGCCCACGAGCACAGCGGTTTCCGCCTTAACTTCTGATATTACAAATTCTTTCATTGTCTTTCAAAATACGTATTTGTATGCAAATTTACACATTTTTGCATCAACAGCGCATACAGCCCACTGTATTTTTCGCTTGTTCGCGTAAATAAATCCCCTCTATTGTAATAAATGATGTATAAAAACTGTATTTTGCAAACAAAATGAAAGAAAAACACACTTGTAAAAATAAAATACACAGCAAATTTGCCGCAAACAACAAAAAATGTGTAATTTTGCAAGCGGTAGGGTGTCACCTTTACAAAATGCAAGCAAAGCCAAGGTGCTTCTTTTACAAAATGAAAGCGCCGCTTTAGCCATTCTAAAGTGGCACTTCAGCAGTTGCAAAGTGGCGCTTCAGCAGTAGTAAAGCGGCACTTCTGCCAAGAAAGAGAGTTATTAACAGTTGTTAAGAATTGGCGTTGGCAAAAGCGCCAGTTTAATGACAAATTGCAATTTTAAACAATCAAAAAAAATGAAAGCAAAATTTTTACAGGCATTGCTTGTACTGTTGCTGTCCGTGCCGATTGTTGCAGCGGCAGCAACCGACAGCGAGACACCGCGACAGGCACTCGTGCTGAAATTTGCCGACGCCACAGAGGAGACATTCTTCCTTGCCGACCAACCGGAAGTGACGTTTGAAGGCGGCAAGCTGAAGGTGTTGGCATCCGGCGTCGAGACCGACTTCGACCAGACGTCAGTCACGGAGTTCTATTTCGACTACCGCACCACGCCGACCTCCGTGACCTCAGCCACGGCAGGCAAATCCACGTTCTCCTACACCGACAACACCACGGTGAGCGTCACCGGCTCCAAGGGCTCCGTTGCCACGCTCTACACCGTAGGCGGCAAGCAGCTCCTGCGCAAGAGCGTTGAGGGCGGCAGCGTGACGGTGAGCCTCGCTGGCTATGCTCCCGGCATCTATCTGTTAAACATCGAAAACGACAACACTTATAAAATCATCAAGAAATGACAAAAACTTTACTCCTCGCCGCAGCCATGCTCGCCTCCTTTGCCATGCCGTCGGCAGCACAGAATAAAACCTTCCGCAAGTTGCCCGTAAGCATGCAACTTCTCAAGCATAAGTCAGCCGCCAAGGCAAAAGCCGCCCAAGGACAGACAACGACGATGAACAACGTCGTGGCATCCTTCTACACGCAGCCCTCCGACGCGACGGAAAACCAAGAGAATTACTATCTCGTAATCTCCGACAACTCCCAAGCCACGTTTGACTCCTCAGCCGGAGCCATCAACGCCACCAACGCCACCGTGGCTGCTATCGACTTCTATGCTCCCTCGGGCACAGGCACCGACCTCCCCGTCGGCACGTTCAAGACGAGCGGCTCGCTCAACTATGACGGCGACTATTCGTACGTGAGCTACTACAACGCTGACGGCAAGTCAACCAATGAGCGCGCGCTGAGCGGCGACATCAACGTGGAGATGAGCTCCGACGGCATCTATACCATCTCCTTCGCCGACGAAAACGGCAACGAGTACACCTTCTCCGGCACGCTCAACTTCTCCGACAACAACGGCAGCACCTCCGTGTATCCGCAGATACCGTCCGACGTCAACACCACCTTCACGGGCGGTATGGCTTTCTACCACGGCAATCTTATGGACTCCAACACGGGCAACATATACATCAACCTCTACGACTGCGCCTTCGACTCCGAGACCGGAGCCATGAAGGAAAAGGGCTACGACCTCGCCATATGCGCCTTCAACCGCCTCTTCGGCGACCCGAAGAAAGCAACCATCGTGCCGGGCACGTACACCGTGGCACGCAACTTCAAGGTTGACACCTTCTTCCCGGGCATGGAGATTGACTATAGCGGCATGACAGTGCTCATGGGCACATACGTCAAGCGCCTCAAGTCGGGCTCTGGCTCCGACGCCGACTACGACTACGCCTACATCACCGGCGGCACCATCACCATCACCGAGGGCGACACCGAGGGCACGTTCAACTTCGACATCGACTGCACCACCGACCGCGGCCACAAGGTGAAGGGCACGGCAAAGAACATCTCCTTCAACATCGTGGACATCTCCGACGACAAGGAAAAGACCGTAGAGTCCAATCTCGACCACGACGTGACGCTCAATCTCGACTATCTCCCGAAGGCACGCATCTATTATCTCGGAAGAACAAACAACTGCAACGTCTTCACCGTCGATCTCGGCTCGCCGAGCGGCAAGGACTGCACCGAGGGCGACATCCTGCGCATGGAGTTCCAGACAGACAGCAAGGCACAGTACCTGCCCACAGGCACCTATGAGCTGATGGACGAGGGACATCTCTACACCAATCTCTACGCGCCCTACAAGATGACACGCGGCTACTTCGACGAGGTCGGTGGACGCATCGGCACCCGCTATGAGCACTTCGCAGAAGGACGCTACTGCGTCGTTGACACCTTCGCCTTCGTCTACAGCGGACGAGTGGGCGTGGAGGCTCTTGACAACGGCGACTACAAGTTCAATATCAACCTCGCCGACGGTAAGGGCTTCAACATCTGCGGCGAATGGAGTGGCCCCATGGAGCTCTGCTACTCGCCCGAGACTGGCATCAGCTCTGTAGCCGACGACAAACACGCAGTTGCACGCTTCCTCGACAACAACACGCTCGTCGTAGACGGAGCACAGCAGGGCGAGCAGGTGGCTGTGTACAGCCTTGACGGACAGCTCGTGCTCTCCGCTGACGCCTCTACTCCAGCTGACGCTTCCGCACTCGCCAAGGGCGTGTACGTAGTGAAAATAGGCAACATGACAACAACTAAAATCGTGAAGAAATGATGAAGAAGATGATGTTATTGCTGACATTCATGATGACAATGTCGGCAGCCTTCGCGCAGAAGACAAGACAGATGATGACCGTCGAGAAAACCGACGGCACGAAGATAGAATATAAGGTCGACGAAGTGCAGCGCGTTGCATTCTCGCAATATGTCTACCCGGAGCTCAACAACCAAATGGACTACAACGACAAAGTAGAGGACATCAAAGCCGTGCACCAGAGCGAAAATCCTATGTATGACGATGGCAACACGTACGATATGTGGCTATACACGGGCGACCCGCAAACGTCAGACTACAAAATAAATGTTTCAGTGTCCAAGTCGCTTCTCGGAAAGGACATCGACATTTCCAAGAATGAAGTAGGATGCGGCGTTTTCCATAACGGTGTCAACTACAGCAAGGGCACGCTGAAGATGAAGTTCGACAAGTTCGGAAAGAATGTCACCATCTCGCTCGACGTATTTGACGGCAGCAACGAGCTGCGGGCAGAGTACAGCGGAGCCTTCCAGAAGATTTATCCTGACAACAACAGTTTGACGCTGGCGGTGCCGGATGAAATAAAAAAGTTTGCGGCTATACTCTATAGCGGCTATATTGTCAACCCCGCTTCAGCGGGCGAGGCTACAAGCTTCGCGATGTCGGATGTCGTAACCCCGTCAGCTCCGTCGGATTTCCTCAACGGCACTTGCGCCGTATGGCTGAGCGTGTCGGCATCGAAACTCTACAACGGCGCCATCGACATCGTTGACGATGCCAACAGCTACACGCTCCGCTACATCGACTATGCCACACGCACCGTCTACGACAAGTTCACGTCGGGCACCATCTACACCGCGAAGGACTACACCGGAAAGACCTACATCGGCATAAACGCCACGCTTGAGGACGGCAGACAGCTGAGAGTGGAGCGCCTCGGCACCTTTGAGGAGACGCAATCGCTCGACGAAATCATCCCGTCGGCTGTCAGCGAGAACGAGTACAAATACTACGATGCCGACGGCAACGTGTCGCTCACGCGCAAGCTCGGCACGTCCTACCTCGAAAACTACAAGGGCACGCTCACGTTCTATCTCATCCCGGAGGGCGACACGAAGTACTCCTCCGACAAGGTGCAGATAAAGGTGGACGAGAGCCTTGTCAACGCCGGCGAGATTGACCTTGCCAATATCGGCGAGACTGCTGTGTTCGACGTCAAGTACAACGCCGGCGGCATACAGCTGCAGTCGTACGCAGCCGGACACGGCTACGGCAACATCCCCAACACCGGCACCATGACCATCACGAAGAACGACAGCGGCGTGTACGGCATAAAGCTCGACATCACCAACAGCTACCACAACAACTACACACAGAACGGCGGCGACAACACGCGCCTCGTGCTTGAGTACAACGGTACGCTGGAGGATTATTGATAAGAAGAGGGTGTGTCAAAACATAAACAATGCGCCCCGCATTGTTTGCCTTTTGACACACCCTCTCATCTTGAAAAAGAAAAAGGGAAAATAACAGAAAGTAAAAAAACAAAAACAAAAGAAAATACTCAAAAAGAAAATGAACAGGAAGAATATACTCTTGGCAATGATGTTCCTCGTTGGCACTCCAGCCATCGCGCAGAAAATCTCGCCCAACACAGCAATCAAGCTCGGAGAAGTGTCGGCGGCAAAGCGCCTCAAGGCAGCGACGCCCCAGACCTTCAGCGCCTTCGTCACCATTAGCGACCCCGCCGCCGTGGCAGAGATGCAGGCGCTCGGAGTCAACGTGACGTCTACGATGGGCGACAATCTCGTCGTTGCCACCATCCCCTACAGTGCCGTACAGGCAGTGGCAGCACTCGACGGCGTCGTGAACATCCAGGCAGGCACAGAGGCACGCATGCTCCTCGACACGGCACGCAAAGAGGCAAAGGTAGACAACTGCCAGTCGACCACGTCGAGCCTCGGCTCCTTTACCGGCAAGGGCGTTGTGGTGGGCATCGTTGACGGAGGATTCGAGTATGGACATGCCGCTTTCCTCAACGCCGACCGTAGCGACACGCGCATAAAGCGCGTCTGGGACCAGAACTCCACAGCCGGCAACTCTCCCGTAGCCTTCGGTTACGGCACGGAGTACAAGTCGTACGAGGAAATAAAGGCGGCTGCCTACGACCGCACCAACTCCTTTCACGGCTCACACGTGGCAAACATCGCTGCCGGTGGCGACCGTGACTGCGCCTACTACGGCGTGGCACCCGACGCCGACATCGTGCTCGTCAGCTTCAACGAGGAGACCGACAAGATTGCCGAGGGCATAAAGTACTGTTTTGACTATGCCGAGAGCGTCGGCAAGCCATGCGTCGTGAACATCAGCCTCGGCTCTCATCTCGGTCCCCACGACGGCACGTCGAGCACCGACCAGGCGTTTGCCTCACTCGTCGGTCCGGGACGCATCATCGTCGGTGCCGCAGGCAACGAGGGCAGCGACAATCTGCACGCAATGAAGACATTCGCCGACGGCGACACCGAAATGAAGACAATCATCGGATTCAACTCCTCATCCTCTTACTCCAGCCAGGCCTACGTGGACATCTGGGGCGACAAAAACTCTCCAATAAGCGTCAAGGTGATTGCCATCGATGCCCTCAAGGGCAAGACAATGGCAGCCTCGCCGGCAGTGTCGACAGATGGCGAGGAGAATGTCTCCTACGTGTTCCCTGACGGAAGCGGAGTGGTCGCCGACCTGACGCTCGCACGCCAGAACAACCCCCTCAACGGACGCACGGAGGTGCTCCTCAAGCTGCGTGCCTCAAGCATTGGAGATAACCGCAAGGTGGCTATCGTCGTGAGCGGTGAGGCTGGCTCAACAGTTCACATGTGGAACAACGCCAGCGGTGGCTATTTCATGAGCGGCGACCGCCGCGGATGGACTGACGGCGACACTGAATACACGGTGGGAGAGCTCGGAGGCGTCAGCAAGGACGTCATCACCGTCGGCTCCTACAACACCAAGATGAGTTATACTGCTCTTGACGGCAACGAGTACGGATTCAACTCTAAAGTCACCGGAAATGTGGGCGAACGCTCGCTCTTCTCAAGCTGCGGTCCTACCGTCGACGGACGCACAAAGCCTGACGTGACGGCTCCCGGATGCGCCCTCGTCTCTGCCACGTCGCGCTATTACTACTCCTTCTCTGCCACTACGGCGGCTGGCAAGAGCAACGACTGCTACTACGACGCGAACGCCGGTACATCAATGGCTTCGCCGTTTGTGGCAGGCACCGTCGCTCTCTGGCTCCAGGCCAATCCTAATCTCACTCCGGAGGACGTGCGCGCAATTCTTGAGAAGACCTCTCGTCACGACTTTTACACCGGACTGAAGGCCAATTGCGACCCCAACCAGTGGGGAGCAGGCAAAATCGACGCCTTCAGCGGACTCCGGCAGGCTCTGAATACCACAGGCGTCAGCGATGCCACCGTCGGCGACGACATGTTCAGCATCGTCACCGACCGCTCTGCACACACAGCTCAGTTCTTCTTCGGCTCTGCCGACGGCAGCGCCAAGATGGCTGTCTACAACACGATGGGGCAGCAAGTCTACGCCAAGCAACTCTCGGCAAGCGGCGAGACGGTTGACCTCTCGCATCTCGGCAGCGGAGTCTTCGTCTTCAAGCTACAGCAGGGCGACAGCGTGAAGGCTGTGAAGGCGGCAATGTAAGGGATGAAAAGAAATCTTCAAAAAAACTTGTACGGCAAGAAAAAAAGCAGTAACTTTGCAGCCATAAACGCTCAAAGCGACATTTTTTTAACATACAAACAATAAATTCAAAATGAAGAAAGGTATTCATCCAGAAAACTATCGCCCCGTCGTATTCAAGGATATGTCCAACGGCGATATGTTCCTTACAAAGTCTACATGCAAGACTACAGAGACAGTAGAGTTTGAAGGCGAAACTTACCCTGTGGTAAAAGTCGAAATCTCAAGCACATCTCACCCGTTCTACACTGGTAAGAGCAAGCTCGTCGATACAGCAGGTCGCGTAGACAAGTTCATGAGCCGCTACGCAAAGGTTCGCAAGTAAGGAAAAGAAGAACGAGATACAACCAAATAGATTATTCTATTTTTTTTGATATGCACATCGAAAGTGTGTTCTCCGCGTAGTTGCATATGCGCAGGGAACACACTTTCTTTTTGCCTATACATGTCCATTCTTGTCTGACATTTGGCATTATATTTTAATTCCGCATTTCTGCAGACGGGATTTCTGCCGCCCCTTCATTTAACACTTAACATTTAACATTACAATAAATAATGAATTTCCTCGAAACCCTTAGGCGGCGTGCGCTGATAGCGTTCCTCGCTGCCCTTTCCTTCATTGCCGTCTCCTGCGGCGACGACAACGACGGCGACGGCAACGGCTCCGGTTCCGGCCAATCCTCCACAGAGCGCAACGACAATGCCAACACTGTCACCACCGAGCGTGCCGTGACGCGCCTCGAATTTCCAGCCCTGAAGAAGGAAGGACGCCAGAAGATAATCGTGCACCGCCTCTCCAACACGTCCTACGACAAGGACGCCATCAACTTCTGTACCGAATGGGACTGCGACCTGAAGTCGCAGCGCTGGTCGTGCTATCAGCTCCACCATGGCTTCACGGGCAGCTATTCGCGCGTGGCTGACTTCACATTCGACCCCGATCTCAGCCCGAGCGACTATTATTCGGAGTATCTTTTCTTTCCCGGATTCCAGCGTGGCCACATCTGCCCGAGCTACGACCGCACTTTCTCGCAGGAGGCCAACACGCAGACCTTCTACATGTCGAACATGCAGCCGCAATACGGAACGTTCAACGCTTCCTCGGGCAGCAACGTCGGACTGTGGCTCCGCATGGAGCGCATCCTTCAGAAATGGGCGAAGAGCCTCTCTGCCACGGACACTATCTTTGTTTGCAAGGGCGGAACAATAGACAAGAGCGAGAACATCATAAAGCGCATCGACGGCAAGCTCATCGTGCCCAAGTACTTCTTCATGGCCATACTCCGAAAGACGAAGTTCGGCTATGCAGCTATGGGCTTCTGGTCGGAGCAGACCAATGAATGGCGTACTAATGAGACGCTTCTCAGCCATGCCATGTCTATCGACGAGCTGGAGCAGCTTACCGGACTCGACTTCTTCTGCAACCTGCCCGACAAGACGGAGCAGGAGGTGGAGGCACGCTTCACGCCCTCGGTGTGGGCAGAGCTCCGTTAGACTGTCGGCAGCAGCCGCTCAGCCACAGTCCGGCGAATGTGAGCAGGCCGTTTATCATCAGCATCTCGTAGCCGAAGCGGTAGCCATAAAGCTGCTGCACGGCTGCATCGACGGCGAGGCATAGCATCGGCGAAGCGACGGCAATGAACGGCACGAGGCGGTCGGCGACACGGCGGCGCGTGAAGAGTCCGAAGGCGAAGAGTCCGAGCAACGGACCGTAGGTGTAGGAGCACAGCACGTAGATGGCATCGATGACGCTCGTGGAGTTGAGCGCACGGAAAAGCAGAATGAACACCACGAACACCACAGCCACTCCGACGTGTGCACGCCTGCGCAGTCGCTCGTCGGACGGGCGTCCGCAGACGTCCACGCAGAAGCTCGTCGTCAGTGCGGTGAGGGCGGAGTCGGCGCTTGAGAACGACGCTGCCACGATGCCTATCGTGAACAGAACGGTGACCGTCTCGCCGAGTCTGCCCGTAGCGGCGAACATAGGAAGGAGATCGTCGCCGCTTGCAGGCAGCTCCACGCCCTCCCTCCGGGCAAGCATCATGAGCAGCACGCCCAATGCCATGAACAGCAGATTGGCGGGCACGAAGGCGAAACCATACGTACACACATCCTTCCTGGCCTCACGTAGCGATTTGCACGTGAGGTTTTTTTGCATCATGTCCTGGTCGAGTCCGGTCATCACGATGGCTATGAACGCTCCGCTGAAGAACTGCTTCCAGAAGTTCTGAGTGGAGAAGAAGTCGTCCATGACGAACATTCGGCTGTGGCTGTCGGCAGCGATGGCTTGCACGGCGTCGGGGAGGGTCATGCCGAGCTGCCGCGTCACGTTATATATAATAAGGAGTAGGGCAGAGAACATGCAGAGCGTCTGGAAGGTGTCGGTCCAGACGAGCGTCTTTATGCCTCCGCGCCGCGTGTAGAGCCATATAAGGAGCGTCATGCCGACTACGGTAACGGGGAAGGGAATGCCTGCTGCGTCCATGACGAAGCGCTGGAGAATGATGCACACGACGTAGAATCTCACGGCGGCTCCCGTCATCTTTGAGATGAGGAAAAAGCAAGCTCCCGTCTTGTAGGAGCCTTTCCCAAGACGCTCCTTGAGGTAGGAGTAGATGGTGGTGAGGTTGAGGCGATAGTAGACGGGCAGTAGCACGAAGGCAATGGCAAAGTAGCCAAGGATGAAGCCAAGGCACGTCTGTATGTAAGTCATGTCGGAACGCATCACCATTCCCGGCACGCTGACAAAGGTGATGCCGGAGATTGACGCCCCGACCATGCCGAACGCCACCATGTACCACGGAGAGCGGCGGTTGGCGCGGAAGAACGTCTCGTTGTCGGAATGGCGGTTGGCAGTCAGTCGGCTGAAGAGCATGAGCGCCGCGAAGTAAGCGGCTACAGTAAGGAGTATTGTCATGTGTGTTGTTTTGATTTTTGTTGTGCAAAATTAGCTTATTTCTTTTATTTGAGCTAATTTTGCAGGTCAAAGTAACGTAAAGGTTTTATAAAGGTATTCTAATTGCAATGATAATGAAAAATGATAAGGGTAAATTTGTGAAGACAAAAAGAATGGCACGTATGAGCTTGAAAGTCTTCATTGGATTACTTTTTTTCGTTGGTCTTGTCAGCGGTAAGCCTGCCGACAAGGCTGTGTTGTTGAAGGGCACTGTCGTCGACGAGGAGGGCAGAGGCATTGCCGGAGTCGTCGTCAACAACGGTAGGGAGTTTTGCCGCACCGACCGCCACGGCGCGTGGCAACTGCTCACTGACTCCACCGTGAGCAAGTTTGTGAGCATCTCCACTCCGCGCGAGTGCGTGCTCCCGCAGACCGACGGCATAGCATCTGGCTTTTACATCCCCGTCGGTGAGGCGTTTCGCCACAAGACCGCCAACATCTTCCGGCTGCAACGCCGCGACAGCATCTCCGACCATTTCCACTATATAGCCATCAGCGACCCGCAGATTCTCAACGCCCACGACATGAAGCGCTGGCGCACGGAGACCGTGGCGGCTATCATGCGCACAGCGTCGCAGCTGAGGAAGACGGGAGATGTCGTCGGCATGACGCTCGGCGACATCGTGTTCGACAACATGAACATCTATCCGCAGTACGTGAAGTCTATCAGAAACCGGCGCATGACGTTCTTCCAGTGTATCGGCAACCACGACTTCGAGAAGGCGTATGCCGACTTGCATAATTCGGAACTGGGCGTGGAGAAGTATGCCGAACGGATGTTCGGGAAGTATTTCGGTCCGGTAAACTATTCGTTCAACATCGGAAAGGCGCACGTCGTGACGATTAAGAACATCAATTATCGGGGCGGATGCAAATATGAAGAGGAGATTACTGACGAGGATCTGCAATGGCTGAAGCGCGACCTTAGCTATGTGTCGAAGAACATGGTGGTCATCCTGAACATGCACGCGCCTGCATGGAACTCCATGGAGCCTATCGACAACATCCTTAACGCCGACCGGCTGAGAGAACTGCTTGCGCCTTTCGAGGCGCACGTCTTCGCCGGACACACGCATTTCTTCGAGAATGTGGAGGTGGCGCCGACGCTCTATCAGCACAACATCGCCGCTGCCTGCGGCGCGTGGTGGACGAGCAATCTCAATCGCGACGGTGCGCCCAACGGCTATATGGTCGTTGACGTGGACGGCACGAAGCTGACGTGGAAGTACAAGTCGGCGAATGTAAAGGGCGACTGCCAGATGCGTGTCTACAAGCCTGGGGAGTTTCGCACGCAGAAGGATTGCTTCGTGGCTAACGTGTGGGAATGGGATCCCCACTGCCGCGTAGTGTGGTATGAGGACGGCAAGTACAAGGGACTCATGCAGCGCTTTACGGACAATGACGAGGCTTTCCTTCTGACGAAACCGAAGAAACACCAGCTCGCGAAGACCTGCCATCTCTTCCGTGCACGCCCTTCGTCGAAGAAGTATCGCTACATGAAGATTATCTTCATCAATCGTTTCGGGGAAACATTCATCTGGAAATTTGAAAACAAAAACAATCGCCCGTTCCTGTTGGACAAGTAAAAAAATATTGCAAAAACAGCGCCCTGTAAGTGCAAAAACATTGGTTTTTCAAATGCTTTTGCTCTTACAGGGCGCGCTTGCGTCATAGCCAATACGTGGCTTTGATTTCTATAATTTCTTTTTAGTCTTTGTTTTCTATAAATCCGAAACTTCAGTTGATTTACAGATTGTGCTCCGTCAGCCAGCGTTCTGCCTCAAGAGCGGCCTTGCAGCCCGAACCGGCAGCCACGATGGCCTGGCGATAAACAGGATCGGCGCAGTCGCCGGCTGCGAATACACCGTCGACATTGGTGCGAGGCGTGGAGCCAATGGTCTTTATGAAGCCCGTCTCGTCGCAGTCGACGTAGGGACGGAACACGTCAGTGTTGGGCTTGTGGCCGATGGCAAGGAAGAAGCCGTCAATGGCAATGTCGTAGTGGGTTTCGTCGGGCTCACCCTTGCGCTTCACAAGGTGGGCACCCTCTACGCCGTCCTCACCGAAGAGTCCCTCGGTGTTGTGCTCGTAGAGAATCTCGATTTTGTCGTTGTCCTCCACGCGCTTCTTCATAACGTCGGACGCACGCAGGTAAGGCTTGCGCACAATCATGTACACCTTCTTGCACAGACCGGCGAGATAGAGAGCTTCCTCGCAGGCTGTGTCGCCGCCGCCAACGACAGCCACGGTGCGCTTGCGGTAGAAGAAGCCGTCGCACGTGGCGCATGCGCTCACGCCCTGTCCGTTGTATTTCTTCTCGTCGGCAAGACCGAGGTATTTGGCACTCGCTCCGGTGGCGATGATTACCGTGTCGGCCTCAATCTCCACTCCGGTGTCGGTGGTCAGCACGTAGGGCTTCTTTGAGAAGTCGGCCTTGGCGATGCTTCCCTCGCGCATGTCTACGCCGAAGCGCAGGGCCTGCTGGCGCAGATCCTGCATCATCTGGTTGCCGTCGACGCCCTCCGGATAGCCGGGGAAGTTCTCGACGATTGTAGTCTGTGTGAGCTGTCCGCCTGTCTGAATACCGCAGTATTCCACGGGGCTGAGATTGGCGCGACCTGCATATATGGCGGCTGTGTAGCCTGCCGGACCGCTGCCGATGATGAGGCAGCGTACGTGTTCTCTATTCTCCATTTGTGTATATAAAGTTTACAGTAATTCCTCTATTTGCTTTGCAATGTTCTCCATGCTTTCTGTCGGCTCGAAGCGTGCCACTACCTGTCCGCGCTTGTTGACGAGAAACTTCGTGAAGTTCCATTTGATGTCGCTCTTCTCCTTGTAGTCGGGGTCTTCCTTGGAGAGGATGTCCTCAAGGACGGGAGTAAGCTTGTGGGCAGGGTCGAAGCCTGCGAATGACTTCTGCTCCTTGAGAAACTTGTAGAGGGGGTCGGCGTCGTCACCGTTTACCTTCAGCTTCTTGAAGCGCGGAAACTCCGTGCCGTATGTGAGCTTGCAGAACTGATGGATTGACTCGTCTGTGCCGGGAGCCTGTGCTCCAAACTGGTTGCATGGAAAATCGAGCACCTCAAATCCCTGAGCGTGGTATTTCTCGTAGAGTTTCTCCAACTCCTCGTATTGCGGCGTGAAGCCGCATTTTGTTGCCGTGTTGACGATGAGCAACACTTCATTGGCGTACTCTTTCAGGGACACTTCCTTACCTTTTCGATCTTTTACAGAGAATTCATAAACAGTTCTCATCTTTTCTTTTCCTTATGTTTTTATGTGTTTCTTGTTATGCCTTTTTCTTTTAGGGTGCTGTTTACTCTACAAAATTACAGAAAGTATTCCATAAAATTACAGATTATCCTGTTATTTTTCTCTTAAAGGCAAAATAATCAATTATGCTTTCCTTTATTGCTGCTTTTTGTTGTCCTTGTAGTATTTCAGTCCGCCCTTGACGTTTTGAATGAGGGCTTTTGAAGAATAGGTGGCTCCGCTCACACCGTCGACTTTCATCGCCGATGCTTCGTTGACGGTCTTTCCGATGAATTTATTGTAGAGCTCCTCGGCGCGTGCGAAGACGGCAGGGGTCTCCTGATTGGGCAATGACTCAATCTTCGTGATGCGGTCGTTCTTGATGAATATCTTTACTGGCGTCTTGCCTTGGAAACCACGTGCTTTCACTATTGACGACGTGTTGATGATGGCTGTGCCCTTGCTGTATTTGATGGCGTTCTTGCTGATGCCTGCACTCATGAGGACAAAGGCAAGGACGGCTACGGAAATGGATGAAATTTTTTGCTTCATAAGATTAAAAAAAATAGAGGTACGACCCCTACGAGCCGTACCTCCTATGTTTGTTACTCTATTACTTCTTGTCGTAGGCGTGGAGTGGATAGTCCGTTGTGTAGTGGAGGCCGCGGCACTCTTTGCGCTCAATGGCTTGGCGAGTGATAAGATAGCCTACGTTGATCATGTTGCGGAGCTCGCAGATGTCACGGCTGGCCTTCACGCGCTTGAAGAGAGCCTCGGTTTCTTCGTAGAGAAGGTCGAGACGGTCCCATGCACGCTTCAGACGAAGGTCGGAACGTACGATGCCAACGTAGTTGGACATAATCTCGCCCACTTCCTTCACGCTTTGCGTGATGAGCACTTTTTCCTCGTTGGTCATCGTGCCCTCATCGTTCCATTCCGGCACCTGCTCGTTGAAGTCGTACTCGTCGACGTGCTCCAAAGAGTGCTTGGCGGCGGCGTCAGCATATACGACAGCCTCAATGAGCGAATTGCTTGCCAGACGGTTGCCGCCGTGGAGTCCGGTGCAGGAGCACTCGCCGATGGCGTAGAGGCGCTCAATGCTCGACTGACCGTTGAGATCTACCTTTATGCCGCCACACATATAGTGGGCTGCGGGGCGAACAGGAATATAGTCGGTTGTGATGTCGATGCCGATTGACTTGCACTTGTGGTAGATGTTCGGGAAGTGCTTCTTGGTTTCTTCTGGATCCTTGTGGGTGACGTCGAGGCATACGTGGTCGATGCCGTGTATCTTCATCTCCTTGTCGATGGCGCGTGCCACGATGTCACGCGGAGCAAGGGAGAGACGCTTGTCGTATTTCTCCATGAACGACTCGCCGTTCGGAAGGCGAAGAATGCCGCCGTAGCCACGCATGGCCTCGGTGATGAGGAAGGCGGGATGGGTCTCGCCGGGATGGTAGAGAGCGGTGGGGTGGAACTGCACGAACTCCATGTCCTTCACTGTGCCCTTGGCACGGTACACCATTGCCTCGCCGTCGCCAGTGGCTATGACAGGGTTGGTGGTTGTCTGGTAGACAGCTCCGCAGCCACCCGTACACATCAGTGTCACCTTGCTCAGGTAGGTGTCTACTTTCTGTGTCTCAGGATTGAGCACGTAGGCACCGTAGCAATTGATATAAGGAGTGCGACGTGTGACGCGGGCGCCGAGGTGGTGCTGCGTGATAATCTCCACTGCGAAATGGTTTTCCTTGATGTCGATGTCGGGGCAGGCGCGTACGGCTGCCATGAGGCCGCGCTGAATCTCGGCTCCCGTGTCGTCGGCGTGGTGGAGAATGCGGAATTCAGAGTGACCACCCTCGCGGTGAAGGTCGAACTCTCCGTCTTCCTTGCGGTCGAAGTTTACTCCCCAGTCTACAAGCTCCTTTATCTGGGCGGGCGCATTGCGTACTACTTGCTCAACGGCGCGACGGTCGCTGATGTAGTCGCCTGCAATCATAGTGTCCTCTATGTGCTTGTCGAAATTGTCGACTACGAGGTTAGTCACTGAAGCTACTCCTCCCTGGGCAAACGATGTGTTTGCCTCGTCGAGCGAAGTCTTGCAAATCATACACACTTTTCCTTTGTGTGCGTGGGCCACTTTTAGGGCGTAGCTCATGCCGGCAACTCCGGCGCCGATAATAAGAAAGTCGTATTTGAAAACCATCTTTTCAACTTTAAATTTCTAATACACTGCAAATTTAGACAAAAATCGCTGAACATTGTAAAGATATTCAACTTTTTTGCAAGTTTTTTGATTTTGAATAAGGGAAAAGATAAATGGACATACCTTAACTATGTGAATTTTGTGGCCTTATATATAATATATAATGTATATGGCTATTTTTATAAGTTGAATATGTAAACAAGTGTTAAAATAATGGTTAATTCCAAACTTTTTTCTTGAAAAGTTTTGGAGTTACGGATAAAAGTCATACCTTTGCATCCGCTTTTGAGAAGCAACGCAACCTCAAGCAAAA
>ERZ808270.748-NODE-748-length-16770-cov-13.332875_pt1 | contig 16770 bp, 22 predicted proteins | sample MGYA00521082_ERZ808270 | MGnify/ENA primary metagenome ERZ808270 (study PRJEB31516, sample SAMN03275594) | gut metagenome | biome: mammalia-associated habitat; material: feces | host: Papio cynocephalus | place: Kenya | collected 2012-07-27 ... | reverse complement strand
TTTATACCATATAAGCCTTTTTTCTTGTTCCTTATCTATGCATTTAACGGAAGAATCCAAAAAGACTTGTGCTTTTGAATATTTACTATTCTATGATATTGAAGAGAAATAGAAAGCTGCTTGATTTCTATGCGAAAGTTGCCTAATTCCTTGACGAAATTAGGCAACTTTCCATTAGTCATCTACTTCTATCCTTGAAAAAGTCGGCTTTACTATAGTATCTTTCACATCCTCCTCGGCATCCCAATTTAAATAATTAACAAGTACGGTACCTTTAGCAAGACCAGGTTCTGCAACCTCAAATCCTGAATGTCAAGAGAAAAAACGAAACAAGATATTTTATAATTCTAATCTTTTACAGTTAATATTGTATCAGCAAAGGCTATCATTAGCGATATGATCATGGCTATCGTAATGACAATGCCCAGATAAAAACATATCTTTGCAAACGTATTTTCTCGCTTGAACAAAGCTGCCACAAAAAACAGCACAATAATCAAAGGCATCAGTATGACAAAAAGAACTACATTAGCAGTACCGTATGTCACGCCCCAACTTTTCGCCAATGTTGTCATTACTGCTATACATAAGTTGCAAAAAGCATCAAAGTCGTTTTTAACAATGCATGGACCGGAAATCAGAGCAGACAAAAACATATTACTCATTTTTACTATCATTATTCTTTATTATTTGATTTCAACAAAAGGAACAGCCCTCGTAATCAAAACTTTGACTTTGATTATACAAAAACTATTCATCATCATTTGAAACTTTATTTTGCAATTCTTCGATTTTATTATACAGTTCCGAAATTTTCTTTCTAAGTTCAGCTTCAACGGCATCTTTTCTAAAGATTATTCCAAGGAGTTCAAACTTAGACAATTCACGCAGCTTCTTTGCTTTTTGCTCATCCATAGCAAAAATTTTTAATCTATATTCCAATAAGCATCTGGATCACCATCAAAGATTGTATCTATATCATCATCTGAGTATCCCATTTCATCTTGAGCATAAGAGCCGTTATATCTGTCATATGTAGGTTCATCATTATATTCCTCTTGCAATTCATATCCATCATTTATGTCTTCACAAAAATCGATGTCTTTACCAATATGTCTCATTATGGAGGCAGTAATAGGAAAACTCGGAAATAACAGCTTAATTTGTTCAAGAACAAGTTCACTCATTCCAAAATTTTGAATTGTATCAACACACCACATTATATAAGTAGGATCATCTGCAATAACATCACATAACATCTGATTGTTATGTCGTCCGAAGCCGAATGTTGATCCTATATCATAAAAATAGCATTTAGAACTATTCATCATTGACTGTTTCCTCCACTTTATAAATATCTTCAGGATCGAATAAAGAATAACACGGTTTACCTGTCACAAGATTCGTATATGCACATAAGCATAAAAAATTATTACTAATAACTTTATAATCCCCATACGTTCTTGTTGACACAAAATCACTTGCTGAAGTCTTATATTCAAGAAAGCCTGCATCATTTTTAATCAATTTGTCTGGAACATAATTTTGAGAAGACTTTACTTGTTTCAATATATCTTTTATTTTAGAAGATAGAATATTCCTTATTTTTACTTCTGTAAGTTCTTCTTTCTCTGTGTAATTATAATATCCAATAAACCCTTTTGTTCCATATGGAGTAATCAAATTTCGTTGGATTAAGAAAGGCTCCCCTTCTTTTGCCAAACTTATTTTTTTCATAACCGGAAATGTTTTTCCTACTCCAGGTACACATATTCGATAAGGTGTAAAAAGGATATCAGCGTTCATATCAATTTGAAGGCAATGTAGCTCCAATGAATTCGCTTCATTGTATGGTATAAAGCCAACAAGAGTCATAGACTGATTAAATGTTTCGGAACAAACATTCAACTTTACATCAATTTCTCCGTTTTTCTGAAGCAAATTAGCAATACTATTTTCTGACAAAAATTTATTCTTCATAATCAAACCAATTATTTACTGAATATCCAAAAAATTTCCATAGAACTCTACTATCCTTAATGGAGACATCATAGCAAACCTAATACATGTCATATTATTAAAAATATTACACACTACAGGTTCATTGGAGTCATCCCAACTAAATGAATCAGGCACACGTCCGTATTGTATCCTATCCTCCAAAACATCTCCACATTGGACACCGAATATAGGAAGTCCAAATCTACTATTAATGCCATCAGGAAGATCGTCTAACAATCCGAAAGCTATAGTTGAACCATTTATTACTTTAGCTACAATAGTTGTATCGATAGAACCTTTTTTTGTACATACACCATTTGCATACTCTTCAAAACCATGAGCTTTGAAAATAAAATTCTTTTTATAAATCCGATTCATAAGTTATGACTTTAGAAATTTTTATCAATATATAATACCTCCTCACACATTTCTATCAATTTAGGAGAAATTACATTGTCGTAATCATAATAGAATACATTCTCTGTTTTAAGACCATCCAATATGCCACTGGTCATATACGTCACATTTGCTGCAAACATCATAATATATGTCGTTATATCATTACCAGTCATACCTAAATCTTCAAATTTACCATAATGATAATGAATAAACAAATAAACTATCGGGTATTTAAACATATTATACGTCGACAATGCCTCTGATGCAGATTTCGCCCCTTCCTCACTCAATAGTTGTACAGACAAAGCCTTTGCGTAGTTTACTACAGTATTATATAATTTCACATACTCCTCTTTTGTCCACGGACTCTTACGTCCCATATTAATTCCTTCTGCCATAATTGTTTTTATTTTTTTAAAAGTAAATATTGTTGTTTCGTCTCTTTCAAATATTGATATAAGACATCAAATGTATCTGAAATTTCATTATAGTCAGGACCCTCCTTCTTATATAGACATTGGATTACTTCCAAAGTAATTGTACATAGCTGACTTAAATATGGAGCAAATATCATATTATGGACAACATTTAAATCAAACGCCCCACGTATCAAGGTTTTCACCATCCTCGCCATAAGAGTATCTTTGTCCCAATTAGATTTATCCTTGTATTTTGTACAGAAATGTACCAACCCATTTGAATAACTATAATAATTCCAATTATCACGTTGAAGATATACCTTTTCAAGCAAAATAAATAACTCTTCCCAGGACTCTGGCTCTGGAGTTACGTCAAAAGCATCACGAAACCCACTATTACACAAACTTTTTTCAGATTCATAGTTCTTTAGTTCAATATCATTATATGTCGCTCTGAAGCGTAAATATTTGTGGTTTTCATAACCAAAATTACTTTTTATTCTAAAAGAGAATGTGGAATTGGGAACCATAATATTTTTTGTTTGTTTCCAGCCTATATCACTATATGACGTGAAAAGGACATCATCATTACTACTAATGACAGAACCATGATAAAGCTCTTTTTTTTCATTATTATAACATAAATACATATTTGAGACTCAATAATAAATCCCCTGCCCCACGAAGAAGATTAACAAATCATGTTTTCCATCGCCAACACACAAAAAGCGCAGGAGCCATACCCGAGACCCATTCTTCCGACCGAGGCCTTCGCATTGCCTGTCAACGTAAGAATAAGTAGCTGGTATAGTCCTGCGCTGTGATTATTGGGTATACTCTTCCCCTCTGTTCAATACCATTACCTCCCTGTGAGAGTGGTGATGGCATTGAATTAGAGGGGATGCGTATATCAACTACACATCCCGGGACATTTACAGCTCTTCCCTGTTCTTTACGTCGACATTGAAAGTTGCGAAGTTTCGGTCAGCAAGAACAAAGCGCAAGAGTAAACGCCTTTTCCATATTGTCGTTTCACAAGCCATGAAGATAAATCCGTTTCTGTGGATTCTCCACTCCACGGCTGTGATTTGGCAAATTTACTGAATTATTTCAGAAACCGCAAACATTTGAATAAAAAACTCACGCTCGGCAATTTGAAAGTAAAACTTTCGTTGCTCTGCTTTATCGTTTTTCTTTCAAGCACAACTTTTCAGTCGTTCCTGTAAATTCTTGCGGCAAAGATAATGATTATCAGCTAATGGTGCAAAGAATCTTGCTTCGCAAGGCTTGTGGAAATATAATTTATTACATTCGTACAAGCCTTATAAGCGTTTGCCTTTTGTATTAATTTTTGAGCTGCTCTACAGTTCCGCTCCCTTTGCATTTGCCCTGAAGTAGATTCTTTATAATAAGAATTAGGCATAATACTATCCATTAGCGGACTTACCATACCACCCTGCCTATAATAAAAATAGTTACTGTTACGAGCATCATACCGCCTCTTGTCAAATTGCATCTGTCCATTTTTATTTTTGAACATCACTCTTGACTCTCGTCGTATACCATTCAAGTCGCCTCTGGCAACTGCTTTCATGAGTTTAGGATAACCTCTAAGAGAACCAACTTGATAGCTAAGGTCTGCCAAACCTGTTATTATCTGTGGACTAACAGTATCTGGAAAATTAGTATAAGGCTTTAAAGCTTTTGATGCTTGTTGAAGCTTTTGAGCAGCTCTACGAGTAAGTTCTTTATGCATTTCCTCACGAGTAAACCCTTTATAAGCTTCACGTCTAAACTCTGGAGTTTGTTTTGAGATATCTATACCCGCACCAATATCAATATTACCATTAGCAGTAACAAATGGACGATACTTTCCATTAACATACCCCTGATGTTGAGGATTTTCAAATTCCCATATCTTTTTTACAAAATTCTCTACACTCGGCTTTGGTTTAGTCAAAAGTACTTTCTGACCATCCCTCGTCAATCTATACGTTAATCCATTGGACCGTACGACACCAACAAACTTGTTCCCAGTTAAGCTATCAAACCAAGAACCATTTCTTCTTACCATATATCTTCTACACATTCTTTAATCCTTTCTTTATTAAAATAAGGTGTTAAATCTGCGCCCCAAAGTCCAAATCTAATTTCAAACCCTGTGACATCTTCATCATAATACTCATACTTTGTACCATTCATTTCATCAGAACCTGGTCCAAACCACTTACGCAATATAGGGTCATAATGACAGGTCGGAGTATTGTCAGGTTCATCTATCCACAATGTATCAGAGTCAAAAGAAGTCATATTATTATGACTAACAGCAATCTGATTTTTATTATTACCACAAGCACAAAGGACAAGTGGAATCAAAAATATTATTTCTTTCATACTTATCATTTTAGTTTATTCAACAGGGGAAAGATCAATACCATTAAGCCTATCAGCACGAGGACCTATCCATTTATGCTGAAGAGAATCATAATAATCTTGTTCTGCAGAATCATCTATAGCGATATCTACAGAATCCCAATTAAGGGTATCTAACCCACTTGTTGAAACTCTCTCAACTTTATCATTAAACTCACATGCAGTAATTGCAAGTAAGCCAATGAATATTAAAACCAATTTTTTCATTTAATTAATCATTTAAGCAGCCTCTAATGTCATAAAGAGAAGGCTCAATATGTTTCTGCGTTATGACCGCAGTCCTAATATTAGGAAAAACACTAACTCCATCTGCATAATTACAGTTACCAAGAGCTTTAAGTTCAGATTTAGAGCATCATTACTTTTAATACCATCTTTAGCACAAGGCTTTTCAATAAGATGATCAGCAGATCTAACTTCTGAGCTTTCTCATCGAACGATGAGTGATACAAATATATAAATTGCAACCTATCCACCAAAGAATTTCGAAAGAAAAATAAAAGATTTTTACTCCGCAAGGCTTGCGAAGATAAAAATACATCTGACAATCATGTTTATACAAATAAATATAGTAATTTAGCAGCAAAAATCAAAATACGAAGTAAACACAATGGCACATCAGATTTTCAGAATAAAGAAAGGCTATACAGTAAAAGACGCTCCTGAGATTATGAAGCAGAACTGCTTGATTTTCATGGAGAGCGGACATAACAGAGTGGCTAACAATGTCATACAAAGGAACGAAGACTACATCCGAGAAAAAGTCAGTCAGATGAAAGAAAGACAGTTCGGAAAACATGGCTTCAAGGAACCGGCAAAATTCATATATATGCCGGAACTCGCACAGAAAAGGGAAAAGAAAATCAGATATTATGCTCCGGCATATAACATATTAGCACCTGTTCCAGCATTACCGACCAATGCACTTGCCATGTTTCTAAAACATGACAACATATCACCTTGCTTTTTCAGATACGAAGGATGGACAAAAGATAAAGACGACAACAGTATAAATCCTGTTTTTTCGATTTATTTTTTCTGCTGCGACACTATGGAAGACGGTCCTGCCATGATTGACCACCTGTTTTCTATATATGACGACATAGACAGGCAAGAAAGAGAAAAAGAAAGAGAATTGGAAGAGAGGCTGGCAGAAATAGAAAGCCAAATGGCTTATGCTTGCAACAGTCTAGAAGATGCTGATGACGTAACTAAAGCAAGCAAAATTCCAGATTATCCCTATCTATTTATTAATGATGACGCAACTGCCGACGAGAGATTCGATTATGATACGCGACAACTAATGACGGAAGTCAGGGAGAAAATAAACCAGCTGCGCCTCAATGGCGTGGACGAATGGATTATACAGCAGCTCGCCCTACCCCAGAACAAACTTAGCCGACTTGTGATAACGAAAGACTTTAAAATTATCCTGCCCGACTACAACTATATGGAAATAAAGATGGAACCTATAGTAAAATCGGTATTTCTGTTATTTCTGGAAAATGAGGAAGGCATTATCTTCAAATGTCTGTCGGATTATAAAGACAGACTAACACACATATATAATAAGGTGAAGGAATACAACACCGATGGTCCTCGGCTATCAAGCGACAGAGTGTGGCAGACGATATACAACATAACAAACCCATTATCAAACGCCATAAACGAGAAATGCACAAGAATTAAAGAGGCTTTCCTTTCACAGTTTGACGAACACCTCGCCTGCTATTATTATATAACAGGAAAGCGTGGTGAAGCAAAAAAAATTATTCTACCAAGAAAGTTGATTGAAATACAGTGCGAGTTATAAGATGCTCCTGTATACTTTATAAAACAGAAAATGCCGCCTTAGCTACACTGGCTAAAGCGGCATTTTTATTGAGAATAGTTTGAATTACTCGATAACTACGAGTGGAGTGTCTTCCATAACGCTCTCGCCAACCTGAACAAGAACGGCTGTTACCTTACCGGCTTTCTCTGCCTCAAGGTTGTTTGCCATCTTCATTGCCTCAAGTACAACTACAGTGTCGCCAACCTTTACCTCGTCGCCAACGGCAACGTTGATTTCGCGGATAACTCCTGGCAGCGGTGCCTTCAGAGCATTGTTGGCATTTACCTTTGCCGATGAAGCAGAAGAAGACGATGCAGCTGCCGGCTGTGGCTGAGCCACCGGCTTTACAACAACTTTCTTCTTTACTGGCTCCGGCTCCTTCTCCATCTCAACACTATATTTCTCACCATTCACGGTGACTGTGGCAATATTCTCAACGATGTCGTTTATCTCAACATCATACTTGTTGCCATTGATAGTATATTTATATTCTTTCATCTCTATCAAATAAATTATTTTTGAGGTTTTGGTGTCATGCGAAGGATATGAGACTCCCAGTCGGAGTGTCTCTCCTTGATGGTAATAACGCCAGTCTCCTTGTCGTGAACGTTGTTACCCTTGAACTCATGCAGAGCCAATGCTATCGCAGCATATACCTCATTATTTACTTTTCCCATACTATATTTGTTTTATATTACATAGGAATGTTTCCGTGCTTCTTAGCTGGCAAGCCCTCACGCTTTGTAGCGAGCTGAGCCAATGCGCGGCAGATGCGGAAACGAGTGTTGCGAGGCTCAATCACATCATCAATGTAGCCATACTTGGCTGCCTGATATGGATTTGCAAACATCTCGGTGTATTCCTCTTCCTTCTCGGCAAGGAATGCCTTTGGATCCTCGTGGGTCTTAGCCTCTTTAGCGCAAAGCACTGCAACGGCACCGCTTGCACCCATAACGGCAATCTCTGCTGATGGCCATGCATAGTTGATGTCTGTGCGAAGTTGCTTACAGCCCATCACGATGTGGCTACCACCGTAGCTCTTACGCAGAGTAACTGTTACCTTTGGCACTGTAGCCTCTCCGTAAGCATAGAGCAACTGAGCTCCGTGGAGGATTACGGCATTGTACTCCTGACCTGTACCTGGCAAGAATCCTGGAACGTCTACGAGACTGACGATTGGAATATTGAATGCATCGCAGAAGCGAACGAAACGTGCTCCCTTGCGGCTTGCATTAACGTCGAGCACACCTGCATAGCAAGAAGGCTGATTGGCAACGATACCAACGCTCTGACCGTTGAAGCGGGCAAAACCTACGATGATGTTCTTTGCAAACTTAGGCTGCACCTCGAAGAACTCACCGTTATCAACAACGGCTCCAATTACCTTATACATATCGTAAGCCATGTTTGGATCCTCTGGTATAATTTCATTCAAAGAATCCTCCATACGGTTGATTGGGTCTGTGCACTCCTTGCGTGGAGCCTGCTCCATATTGTTTGAAGGGATGTAGCTCAAGAGGGTCTTGATCATCTCCATTGCTTCTTCCTCTGTAGATGCCGTGAAGTGGGTTACACCACTCTTTGTTGCATGTACGCTCGCACCACCAAGATGTTCCTGGTCGATATCCTCACCTGTAACGGTCTTTACAACCTTAGGACCTGTCAAGAACATATATGAAGTGTTCTCCATCATAAGTGTGAAGTCGGTCAACGCTGGAGAATAAACTGAACCACCGGCACAAGGACCAAAGATACCACTAATCTGTGGGATAACACCTGATGCAAGAATATTACGCTCGAAAATCTCGGCAAATCCTGCCAATGCGCAGATACCTTCCTGAATACGAGCACCACCTGAATCATTGATTCCGATAACTGGCGCACCCATCTTCATTGCCATATCCATCACCTTGCAGATTTTCTGTGCCATAGTCTCTGACAGAGAACCGCCGTTTACGGTGAAGTCCTGTGCAAAGATGTAAACGAGACGACCGTCGATAGTACCGCTACCGGCTACAACGCCATCGCCAAGGAACTGTTTCTTCTCCATACCGAAGTTTGTGCAACGGTGGAGCTTGAACATGTCATATTCCTCAAAACTGCCCTCGTCGAGGAGCATGTCAATACGTTCACGTGCTGTGTATTTTCCGCGTGCATGCTGCTTCTCGATGGCTTTCTCACCACCACCGATGCGTGCTTCCTCACGCTTTGCGATCAACTGCTTGATCTTTTCTAATTGTTTACTCATAATTATTTAAAATAATTTTGTTCTGTTTCTTTTTAAAATTGACTTATCAGAATAGTATTAATGCTCGCACAATTCTGTAAGTATTCCGCATGTTGATTTAGGATGCAAGAAAGCAATGTTCAGATTCTCAGCGCCCTTGCGTGGAGCCTTATCAATCAAGCGAACTCCCTTTCCGTCACATTCAGCAAGTGCATTTGCCACACCGTCTTCCACGCAGAAAGCCACATGGTGAACACCATGATTACCTTTGTCAAGCCATTTCTGGATTGTACTGTCTGGTGATGTCGGCTCAAGCAACTCAAGTTTTACCTCCCCACACTTCAAGAAAGCGGTTTTTACCTTCTGGTCGGCAACTTCTTCTACTGCATAGCACTCAAGTCCTAAAACTTCTTTGAAATACGGAAGAGCTTCCTCAATGCTCTGGACAGCAATTCCTAAATGTTCGATGTGTGAAATTTTCATATTATTATAGTTATAATTAATATGTGCAAAGTTACACATTTTTATTTCTTCCACCCAAACATTTTTACTTTTTTACAAAATTTCATACTCTTTTCTCATGTGCATAGGTCATTATGTAAGTTTCGGTTGTTATAAAACACATTTTTAAAACATTTTTCCTTCTAAGATTCTCAATATTAAAGTTGCCATTACCTGGTCCTGAAACCAACAGAGAGGAAAAATCAACACGCATCTCATGAAATTCCAATTTGTCAGAACTGTATAATTTATATAATGTTTCTTTTGAACACCAGCATAATATCTTGTCTCTTAAATTATATGCATTCTCGTCCTTACGGATAAATTTATCAGCCACACGACAAACGCGGTCACTATAATATTCTATGTCTACCGCCACATTTTCTGTATCCGACAAAATCACTGCCACATATCCACGAGTATGACTGATACTTATATTCATGCCTTCAGACAAAAACGGTTTTCCATCCGCATTATGCTGCAATAGAGGCACATGACCCAGCATCTCTTTTAGCAGAGTCCTTACAACAAGGAATTCCATACGTCTTGACGAAGATTTCATCTCGCCGACCTCTGCTTTATAATGATATAATTCAGGATACTGAGAATATAAAGTTTCCTCAGTTTCAGTCATTTTCCATAATCCTATTCTAACTGACGCATCTAAATGACGACAAGGTAAGCTAATTTGCGGCATATTGTCTATTTATCTTCTTTAATAGGCTTCTTATCCTTTATTACAACCTTTACGCTGGCAATTCGACGTTCAGAAATCTCGAGAATCTCGAAAAGGAATTTGTCGTATTCAAATGTTTCATGCACACTGGGGAAATCGCCTTTCATCTCAAGCATTAATCCCGCCAAGGTATCCGCCTCACCCTCTATATCAGAAAACTCATCATCAGGGATATTTAGGATACGACTAAAATCGCTAAGCAAAGTCTTGCCGTCAAAAACATAAGTATTGCTATTTATACGCCTGTATGTTTTGTCATCGTCATCGTATTCATCATGAATTTCTCCTACTATTTCCTCAAGTACATCCTCAAGTGTCACAATACCACTTGTACCACCAAACTCATCTACTACTATAGCAATATGAACACGATTGTCCTGAAATTCCCTCAACATATCATCAACCTTTTTTGTCTCTGGCACAAAATACGGTGGACGAATCAGACTCTGCCATCTGAAAGTGTCTGGTTTTCCAATATGTAGAAGCAAATCTTTTATATACAGAACTCCACGAATATTATCTGAATTATCCTGATACACCGGTATACGGCTATAGTTGTTCTCAACTATACATTTGACAACTTTCGAAAATGGTGTTTTTATATCTATGTCTACGACATCCTTTCTACTGGTCATTATCTCCTTTACCGATTCATCACCAAAACGAATTATACCACGCAGCATACTCTGCTCATCCTTAATTTCGTTTTTATCTGTCAAATCCAAAGCTTGACCGAGCTCATCGACACTCAATACATGATTGTCTTTTCGGAGAATATGTTCAGCAACAACACTGCTTCGCAACAATATTGTTTCTATAGGCCAAAACAATTTTCTTGCAAAAAGGATTCCACCAACAACACTGCGACAGAATGACAAAGAATTTTGGCGAGCAAAAACCTTAGGCATAATCTCACCAAACAAAAGAAGAAGAAAAGTCAATAATACCGTAATGCAAAGAAACTGAAACCAATACGCATTACCAAAATCTATAATAGAGCCAAAAATGAAATTGCACAACATGATAATCGTGACATTTACAAAATTATTTGTCACCAATATCGTTGCAAGCGTGCGCTCACTGTCTTCACGCAAGAATTCTATATTACGATCCTTTGAATTCTTCTCTGGATCCATAGAATTTAAATCAGACGGAGATAAACTAAAAAAAGCAATTTCAGACCCACTGGCAAAAGCCGACATGCCTAAAAGGAATACAGCTAAGACTATAGCAAATAAAACTCCTGATGATGGTTCCATAAAATGGACTTCATCAATGACATCTTGTAAAAAACTAATATCCAATTTAACACGTATTTATATTATAGTAAATGAGGACAGCCCATAGCCACATTAAAATGGGGCATCGTCCGAAGCACCAGTATCACCTTTGCTTTTATTGTCCTCTGGATTAACTTGTTTATCCTGTTTTTCGTCAAGCGAACCAACTGGCTGCTTAGGTGAAAGCATCTCAAGATTGTCCGCTACAATTTCCGTAACATAGCGCTTTATTCCCTTATTGTCATCATATGAACGATTACGAATTTTTCCTTCAACAAACAATTTGTCACCTTTGTGGATATAACGTTCAGCAATCTTGGCAAGACCTTTATACAAAACTATATTATGCCATTCCGTTCTGTCTGGCACTTGCGTTCCATTCGGCAAAGTATAACCACGTTCAGTTGTAGCAAGTGTCAACATTGCAACAGCCTGATCACGATCATAGTAATGCATAACAGGCTCTTTGCCTACATTCCCTATCAACATAACCTTATTCATAAGTATAACTATTTAGTAAATAAGAAATTACAGTATCTATTTCCAAAGCCCCAAATAAGTGAATTTAAAATTCTTTCCCTTAGAAGACGGGAACTGGCTACGATTGTCTACCCTACTCTTTAAGTATTCAACAATCCTATTATAACAATCCAAACCAGAATTTGCTTTACAAGCTGCTACAAAATGCGTATCCCGATACTCATGCTTACCAGTTCCAGGCACCATAACAACGCGTTTAAAGTCCAAAGAGCCCTCATACCACCCCGGTCTATCTTCAGTAAGCCTTACAACTGCAGGAGAAACAAAATCCCTCTGTTCTCCACTTTGAGAAGAAGGCGCTGAGCGCAATGCCTTTTTCTGCTTAAAGTCAAGCATTGTAGCAGCTTCTGTTTTTATAATGATAAAATAGACCCTTGGACGAATTTTATATCTTTTTGGATAATAAACATCACTTGCAACATAATCCCTAATATCATCCTCCAACTCTGGAGTCATGCCTATTTCTTGAATTGAAGCCAAAAAATCTATAGCATCATCAACATTATGAACTAATGTTTCACGGTCAAAATATCTTAAGTATAAATTCATGAGATGTATTTTTCAAACAAAAAAAATAAAAAAAGAGCGGAAAACGGGACTCGGACCCGCGACCCCAACCTTGGCAAGGTTGTGCTCTACCAACTGAGCTATTTCCGCAACAAATAAAACAAATGTGTGAAGAGGAGGAGACTCGAACTCCCACGTCACAATTGACACTACCCCCTCAAAGTAGCGCGTCTACCAATTCCGCCACCTCTCCAACATATTACATTCTGAATAATAGTGCCCAGAACAGGACTCGAACCTGCACGCATTGCTGCACACGCACCTGAAACGTGCGCGTCTACCAATTCCGCCACCTGGGCCAAAGGTATATTATTCAGAATGTCGAGCGGAAAACGGGACTCGGACCCGCGACCCCAACCTTGGCAAGGTTGTGCTCTACCAACTGAGCTATTTCCGCTTTTCTTTACCGCTTAAACTTTAAAAGTTTTGTTGCGATAAGCATTTCTCTAAATGCGGTTGCAAAGGTATGGAGTTTTATTTAAACCACCAAACTTTTTCCAAGTTTTTTTTCAAAAAAGTGCATTTTTCTTCAAAAAAGCCTTTTTTAAGCCTTAATCCATCCTATTTTTATAGTCTTCATAACCAAATTCACGTAAAACATCAAGTTCGCCATTTTTATGCAAGAACAATAAAGCAGGATGAGAAACACCATTAAAAGTATTAGTCTTTACAGTCGTATAATGTATCATATCTTCAAAAATAATAGTTTCTCCAACCTTCAATTCATGATCGAAACGCCAACTCCCCATAAAATCTCCAGACAAACAACTATTTCCACCCAACCTATATATATAAGGTATATTATTATATGCATCATCAAATACCGCATCAGAAGGCAAAGTTTCTGCCATCCTAATCTTTGGCTGATACGGCATTTCAAGACAATCTGGCATATGACAAGTAAAACTAACATTAAGAATTGCAGTCTTTACTCCATAATTTTCCACAATATCTACTATCTGAGCAACAAGTTCTCCAGTTTGCCATGCGAAAGCACTTCCTGGTTCTAAAATAACTTTCAGCTTTGGATAACGAGAATGAAAACCATTTAAAGTATCAATTAACAGTTCCACATCATAATCCTTTCTTGTCATAAGATGCCCACCACCAAAATTTATCCATTCTAACTGATCAAACCATGATGAAAACTTTTCCTCAATATGCACGAGAGTACGACAAAATTCATCCGCTCCACTCTCACAATGACAATGACAATGAAATCCCTTAATACCAACAGGAAGCTTTTGAGGTAAATCAGATGACAAGACACCAAATCTGGACCCCCTTGCACAAGGATCATACAGCTCCGTTTCTATCTCTGAATATTCGGGGTTAATTCTCAAACCGAAACTAAGCTGCGGATTAACGGAAACCGCCATTGGAGCCATGCGTTCAAATTGAGAAATACTATTAAAAGTTATATGGCTGGAAAATTTTGCGATATCTTCTATTTCATATTCAGTATAAGCAGGAGAATACGTATGAGCTGGAGAGCCGAACTCCTCATAAGCCAGACGAGCTTCAGAATAAGAACTGGCAGTCGTTGCATTTATATACTCCCTAAATATAGGGAAGGTCTTCCATAAAGCATAAGCCTTAAAGGCAAGAATTATTTCAACATTCGCCCGTTGCGACACAGATTTTATCAAATTAAGATTTCTTCTAAGAAGAGATTCTTCAAGAACATAAGCAGGCCGTTTTAACGAACCTAAAATACCATATTTGCCATCCATAAATTGCGACATATCAAATTAAACGTAAAAATATATTGCAAAGATAAAGTTTTATAGTTGCAAAATTGTATTATTAACAGAAAATTAATACTTTTGCAGCAGAATTAAGTATATGCGCAATGAAGCTTGCTATAATGACAAAACCCACTTTTTTTGTGGAAGAAGATAAGATACTCACTACATTGTTCGAAGAAGGAATGGAAAACTTGCATTTACGTAAGCCCGAATCCTCTCCGATCTATGCAGAGCGCTTGCTTTCATTATTGTCTGAAAATTTTTATCGTAGAATAACTGTACATGACCACTTTTATCTTAAAAACGAATATGGTCTTGGGGCAATTCATATAGATACCCCAAATACTCCACTTCCAGAAGGATATAAAGGAAAATTCAGTCGCACATGTACAGAATTATGCCAACTAAAAGATGCAAAGAAGAAAGCAGAGTATGTCTTTCTAAATGTCAACTCCAACGAGAATAACATTTTGTCGAGCGAAATAATAAGTCAAGAACTTAAAAACGCAGCCAAAAACGGTATGATAGACAAACATGTATACGCTATAGGAGGTATGAATATAGACAATGTGAAAGTTGCAAAAGATCTCGGATTCGGTGGAGTTGTGATATGTGAAGACCTTTGGGAAAGGTTTGACATACACAATGAAATCAACTATAAAAGACTGATTAATCATTTTGAAAAATTATATAAAGCGATTTCATAAAACGAACGCAATATAGATACTTCACTAATAACAAATAAAACAACTAAAAGATGAGTGAAAAAAACTCTTTTATGGTATTTTCAGGCACTAACACCAAATATCTAGCAGAAAAGATATGCCAAAGCCTGGGATGCCCACTAGGACAATTAGTAATAACAAAATTCTCTGATGGAGAGTTTGCCGTGTCGTATGAAGAGTCAATCCGCGGACGAGATGTATTCCTCGTACAAAGTACATTCCCAAACTCCGACAACCTGATGGAATTGCTTTTGATGATTGATGCAGCCAAACGTGCATCGGCAAAAAGCATAAATGCTGTAATTCCATACTTCGGTTGGGCAAGACAGGACAGAAAAGACAAGCCACGCGTCAGCATAGGTGCAAAGCTTGTTGCAGACTTGCTTAGTGTTGCAGGTATTGACCGACTTATTACAATGGACTTACATGCAGATCAAATACAAGGATTCTTTGATGTTCCTGTAGATCATCTCTACGCATCAGGAGTTATCCTTCCATATCTTCAGAGCTTACACCTGGAGGATATTGTTATCGCCTCTCCAGATGTTGGTGGAAGTAAAAGAGCTAATACATACGCAAAATATCTGGGTTGCCCACTGGTATTATGCAATAAAACAAGAGCACGTGCAAATGTTGTAGAAAGTATGCAGATTATCGGTGATGTAAAAGACAAAAATGTTGTAATCATCGACGATATGGTAGATACAGCCGGAACAATAACAAAAGCTGCCGACATAATGAAAAAAGCTGGAGCAAAGAGTGTTAGAGCTTGTGCTTCACATTGTGTAATGAGCGGACCTGCAAGTGAAAGAGTTCAAAACTCAGCTCTCGAAGAAATTGTATTTACCGACTCAATCCCTTATTCATTGCGTTGTGCAAAGGTAAAGCAGCTTTCAGTTGCCGACATGTTTGCAGAAACAATTCGCCGAGTTGTAAATAATGAAAGTATCAGCGACCAATACTTGGTTTAAAAGATAAATTAAACTGTTTTAAAAAGGAGAAAAACTAATTGTTTTTCTCCTTTTTTTTAGGCAATAATGTATTGCTAAAAAATAACGATTAAATAACTCTAATAAAAAAGCATTACTATAGCTGCACTTTTAAAACGCACAGTCCCAAAATAACAAAAAAGTGGTTCTTCTCAAATTTTAGTACATCTACATTTTTAAGTTTGAGGAGACCTCTCTCTAATAGTGTATATCGAAACTTTTCCGTCCATAAGCAAAGTATTTTGTACTAAAATTTGAGAAGAACCAAAAAAGTTTTTTCCTTTTTTACCCTCACACCCTCACACTTAGCCACAGGAAGCCCTGTTTATCGGGGTTTCAGATGGTGAGGGATAGTGTGAGGGGTGTGAGGG
>ERZ808270.747-NODE-747-length-16780-cov-10.346667_pt1 | contig 16780 bp, 14 predicted proteins | sample MGYA00521082_ERZ808270 | MGnify/ENA primary metagenome ERZ808270 (study PRJEB31516, sample SAMN03275594) | gut metagenome | biome: mammalia-associated habitat; material: feces | host: Papio cynocephalus | place: Kenya | collected 2012-07-27 ... | reverse complement strand
CTTGTCGCTTGAGATTTTGGCTCTCGGCGGCGAAACGATGGCAAAGTTCATCGAAATCGGCAGTTGGCATATCCTTGAAGCACATTGCAAAAAGCCGCTGCTTGGTCTGCCCATTGTCTACTATGCCAAGCTTCATAAACACTATGCGCGGCAAGAGCAAAAGAAGGCAACGCACAAGCCAAGACGTGCCACGGGCAAAGCGTATGAAGTCGATGAGCGTGTCGCGAGTGGTGAGAGTGCCGTCGAAATCGAAAACGTAAATCTTTTTATCCAACATAAATGATAAGCACAAATGTCACGAGCCAAGCCAGCACATCGAGTTGTATGAAGCGATCGTGGATGATGACCTTTGTCGGGTTGCCGCTCTTCTTGTCGACCACGGCAATCTGCAGGTAACGCAGCAACCCCAAAAGCACGTAAACGCTCGTCAGGTACAGATATTCCGAATGGAAGTGCTCCGCCGTCTCCGGGCTCACGGTGTACATGATGTAGCACACGAGCGTGACCGAGGCTGTGATGGTGAGTGCCTGGTTGATAAAGGTGGAGTTGTAGCGACTGGTGTTCCGGCGCGGCGCCTCGCCAGTCATTTCCATTCGCAACACGTCGTCTCGGCGCTTAGCGAAGCTCATGAAAAGCGTTATCAAGAACGTCATGAGCACTATCCACTTGCTCAAGACTATGCCCGTGGCCACGCCACCCGCGCACATGCGGAGAACGAAGCCAAAGGCCACCACGCAAACATCGACAATGGCATATTGCTTCAACCGCGCGCAATAGGCGAGGTTGAGAAGCCAATAGAAGACGATGACAGACGCGAGCCCCACCACACTGAGAGCATCTCCGGCTCCGCAGCATACAGTCAAGCTCAACAAGAACATCAACGCCATGAGCGCATAACCCTGCCTCACGCCTACCGCGCCACTGGCAATGGGGCGATGACATTTCTCAGGATGACGGCGGTCGTCGGCAACGTCATGGATGTCATTGAAACAATAGATGCTCGATGCCGCGAAACTGAAGGCGAAGAACGCGACAAGGCCACTAATGAGCGCGCTGATTTCGAACAAGGCGCCACCAAAGATTATGGGGGCGAACACGAAGAAGTTTTTTATCCACTGTGATGGGCGTAACAGTCGAACCAACGCCTCGGTATGTGTCATTTTGTCCATTTTTCATGCAAATCTATAATAGTCTTGGCTATCCGGTCCACGATCTTGCTCAGCACCCATGCCAATGGGAGCGTTGCCACGACGCAAGCAAGGAACGTAGGCCAATAGCTCCACGACTTTGGCAGATAGTCGAGCACGAAATGAAGGTGTATGAGATAACACTCCAAACTCAAAGCTCCAACGAAGGCCAACGAGGCGTTTACCCAACGTGGCGTGCGCCGCAACACCCTGTTGCATAGGAGTATAAAGGTAATGGTAAGGGGAATGTAGAGCATCCGCTCCACGAATAACGGGAACTGGCCATGACGTTCCTGCTCCAGGAAGAAGCAGGAGACGGAGGTCATAACAAACATGATTATCAGCATCCAAATGCCTTGACCATCTATTGTGCGTTTCTGGCGAACCATCTCGCCCATGTTGATGCCTATGAAGAATATTGGCACGCGGCTCCAGAATATCTCAAGATGTCCCACAGCGTGATGGATGGGCGTGACCCACTCCACCAGTATGCACCACATGATCATGACCACGGGCAACCAACGGTATACGGGATGGCGGCCTATCAGCTTCATGTATGGCGGGGCAAATAGATAAAGCATCATGATGGCAGGTATGTACCAGAAGCTGAGCTCATCGTGGAGCCAGAAGTTCCAGTTGAAGCCTATCTCGCCAACGAGATTGACAAGCGATGCGGTGTCATGGACATGCAGGCGTGGTATATAGTAGAGACAGGCAATGATGAGCCAAGCCGGATAGATGCGTACGAGCCGACGAAAATAGAAATGACGACAGCTTGGAGTCTTCATCCAAGAGAACCACAAGCCTACGCCGCTAAGGAAGAGGAACATGTCCACGCCAAGGTTGCCCATGCGACGAAGCCCGAAAAAAATGTCGGAGCGCGCGAGGTCGACATGGAAAAGGATGATGATGAGCATGGCAATGCCCATAAGCGCACCGCGGAAACGCGAGATATTGGCAAGTTCTATGTCAGGAATCCGCATGGAAATCAAAGTTTAGGATTCGGGATGTGACGCATCAGCTTCATGACAAGCCACGCCGCGCCAAGGCTGGCTATGACATAGAGCAAGAGACCGGTATATATGTCGCCTTGACGAGATACAGTGATAAACACTTTCCTTATGGCAGGATGAATCACGAACAACGCCGCGGACACATTGCCCAACCACCCAAGCACGAAGCCAACACAATCACGCAACCACGACAAGGGAAGGGTCGATATGGTCTTGATGAGATAGACAGAGGCATAACAGACGAGGGCCGGTACGATGGCCCACGTGTAGAACGACCCTGAGGCTGACACTATGAAGAAGGAGCACACCACCCAACTCATGAGAAACGAGCCGAAATTGAGATTCACAAGCATTATCTTGTTGCCATAACGGGCGAAAAGCAAGCCCAAGCCAAAAGGCAGCATGCCTCCCATAAAATTGTATCGCCAATAATTGAGCAATTCTCCTTCTGGATTCATCAGTAGTTGAACGCCAGTGCAAACCACCATCAAACCCACTGTCCAACCCCAATGGCGACGATAAAGCAACAGGCGATAGACAACATACAACTGCAGCATCAAGCCGAAAAACCAGAAAGGTCCTGGCCAGATGTTACGGTCGGGCTGGTCATAGAAATTGTTTATCATGAGCAGTTGCCCAATGATTTGACCTATATTATAATGCCACGAACCAGCGGTCATGGCATCGATTATGGTGAAGCAGATGAACCCCACTATCATCATCTTGAACAACTTGAGATAATGATAACGCACGAAAGGCACCATGCCCACGCGCCGCGCATCGGGAGTCTTGCCTTGGCCGTTGCCGTATTTCATCTCCAAGCCGTAAGCGCTGAGAAAGAGAAACACTGGCACACCGTAGTGGCCAAAGAAAGAGATGACATGGGCTGGGAAAAGCTCGTTGACACGGGCTGCGCACTGTGCGAACCAGTCGACATTGCGCTGGAAATACTGGTACTCGTTTTCCTTCACTATCGGGTTGAGCCAATGGCAGAAGTTGTGAAGAAAGATTCCGAGGATGGCCAGTCCACGCAGGGCGTTGCATTCAGCCCTCGTGAGCAGCCCGCTGCCATGCGCAACCACTGCATTTTCTTTGCTTCCTATGCTTATTTGCGTCATTTTCCTTGTTTATTGTCATTTTCGCGAGCCGAGTCTCTCAGTTTGTCATAATCGACACTGTTTTTCAATATTCGCGGCCTGTCTTCATCATAATTTGGCGACAGCAAGTTGTATTTGTCGTGATAGTCTTTCGAACTTATCCCGGCGAGCCACACCATCATGTGCGGCAACGCGTCGGTCATGAACCTTCGGTTCTTGGCATCCTTTATAGCCTTGAACACCTGCGGTTCACGGTGGGCATATTTGCGTGAGCACCATATCCAGAATGGCACCTCAAACTCATAGTGAGCCAAAGGCCAATCCACTGCCGCCGAATGGTTGCGGCAAATGATGTCGCGACCAGGCTCAAAGATTTCCTCACCATGGTCTGGCATATAGACCACGATGGCATCCTTGTTCTCAAAGCGCTTCACTATCTGTGTCACTATGGAGTCGTTGTAAAGGCAAGCATTGTCGTAGGCGGCTATCATGCGACGGCGATAGTGGTCACCGGCAAGGTCGGGGCGGAGCTCCTTGTAGTCGTCGGCGTGCCACTTGGCGCGGTCACTGGGATAACGCGTGTTGTAGCTCACGTGCTGGCCTATGAGATGGAATATTATGAGGTTGTTGCCTTTGAGGTCAATCTTGCCGTCTTTGAGGAAGTTATCGTAGTCGGCAAGCAGTCCTTCGTCGAAGCGGTGAAGACTTGTATTGCGCAAGTCAAACTGAGCCTTGCTCAATACCGGGTCGTTGAGGAAGAAGCCTCCAGAGAAATCGTACACGGCTTGTCCGGCCGCAAGCAAGAACTGATTTGTGAGAAACGTCACCTTGTAACCCGCTTTTCGGAAAAGCTCGGGGAAAAGCGGATAGTCGCACCATTCCCCTTTCTCGCCCACAACGTGCATTGAGAGCACGTTCTTGAACACGAAGCTCGTGAGGTTCCAGCACGACACCACGTCGTTGAACTTTGTCATCCATCCACTACGCTCAAGCCTTTTTTGCCTTGGAGTGTCTTTCTGTGGATAGCCATAGAGCTGGCAGTGAGCCTTGCTGTAGCTTTCACCTATAATCAGCACTATCGTGGGCGAACGGAATGAGCACGAATCCACGCTGACGCGACGCGATGCCTCCACACACTTGTCTACCTGCTGCGAGGCAAGATGATTGCTGTATATAGAGAAAGCAAGCCGGTACACGGGCAGATAGAAGTTGCCATGGTCTGGACTTGTAAGAATGTGCTCTATCGACCCTATGGTGTCCGCCGTCATGAGTTGTGTCATTCCTCGCTTGTTGTTCCAGCTCGTTGCCATGCTCCACACAAGCAGGGCAAGCACCACCACGCCACACTCAGGATAGAGCAGGTAGCGATGGAAGAAGCGGAGAAAGCCAAAATCCACAGTGGCGCGAAGCTTGTCATAATCCACTTTCGCCAACTTGCAAATGGGCCTGCGCAGGTTCACTGTCACATGGAGCATCATAAGCAGCAATATCAAAGCCACTGGTGAGGATAGCACGTCAAGGCTAAGGTAGGTGGACAAGAACTCGCCAGCCTCCCTACTGTCAGTCTCGCCAACAAGCATGAGCATGGATGGCGAAATTACAGAGCCAAACTTCCAAAAACAAAACACGTCGGTAATAGCGACACCATACAAGACAATGTAAAAAGCCAAGCGAACCCAACGCCTCACCCTCTTTGGCATAACGGTGAGCAAAGCACACACCACATAGACATCAAGGAAAAGTTCCAGCCACAAGTTGTCGTAGACCTCCTGACCCTTGCCATCGGGCAGCGTGAGATAGGCACACATTATGCCGAGAACATACATGGTCAAGAAGAACAATCCGTTCTCAAGCAAGGGCAACATGAACAGTCGCGATATCCGATGGGCAAATCTCATTTCTTATTAGTGTATAACCTTAATTTCTTTGCAAAAATAGTATAATTTATCTGCACGGCAAAGTGTAACACGAAATTAATTAGTACATTTGCCAAAAATATCAACGACATGGACTATTCTCTCAACATAAAGGGACAGTTGCTATCTCTCTCCGACCCTATCGTAATGGGCATTCTCAATTGCACTCCCGACAGTTTCTTCGCCGGAAGTCGCAAGCAGACGGAGAAAGACATTGCCGACCGCGCCAACCAAATCGTGGCCGAGGGTGGCTCCATAATAGACGTTGGGGCATTCTCTACCCGCCCTGGTGCCTCAGAGGTAAGCCAAGAGGAGGAAATGAGACGCCTGCGCCATGCCCTGCCAATAGTGACGCGCGAACAACCTAGCATGGCCTTGTCCGTGGACACCTACCGTCCTGACGTAGCCAAGATGGCCGTGGAGGAATATGGCGCAGACATTATCAATGACGTGTCGGAGGGTGGCATCACGGGCATTGTTGACAAGCCTCTTGAAGAGAGCTACACCGTTGATGACGATGGCAATTTCGCATCGTATCCCGCCATATTCCGCATGATGGGGAAGCTAAAGGTGCCCTACATACTGATGTCTGTGCAGGGGAACTTGCACGACATGATTATTAATTTCGCAAAAGAGGTACAGCAACTGCGCGACCTTCATGTGAAAGACATAATCCTCGACCCTGGCTACGGTTTTGGGAAGACAATAGAAGAAAACTTCGACATTCTGCGCGACCAGCGCAAGTTGGAAGTGCTTGGCTTGCCCATACTTGCCGGGCTGTCGCGCAAACGGCTAATATGGAAGACCCTCGGAGTAACGGCCGACGAGGCCCTCAACGGCACCACGGTGGTCAACACCATTGCATTGGCCAATGGTGCCAACATACTCAGGGTGCACGATGTCAAAGAAGCCGTCCAAGCCGTAAAGCTAATGCAAAACGTCAATCCTAAACATTCAACACTTTAATAAAAAAAGATGTTTTTCTCCTTTGGCATAAAAGACATCATAGACATAGTGACGGTAGCCCTGCTGCTCTACTATTTCTACCGACTCATGAAAGAGAGCCGGTCGCTGAACGTGTTTACGGGCATCATCGTCTTTGTCATAACATGGCTCTTCGTATCACAGGTGCTGGAGATGCGCCTTTTGGGAAGCATCATGGACAAGCTCGTATCGGTGGGCGTCATCGGTCTCATAGTGCTCTTCAAAGATGAAATACGAAAGTTTCTCTATGAAATTGGCGAGCGCCAGCGCGCAAGAAAGTTCATCAATCTTTTCTTCCACCGCGACAACGTGCAGCAGGCCGACAAGGAGGCCATAATGCCAATCGTGTGGGCGTGCATGGACATGTCGAAAGGCAAGGTCGGCGCATTGATCGTGATTGAGCGCGCCACACCTCTCGATGACATTGTTCAGACAGGCGAGATTATCGATGCCAATGTGAACAAGTTGCTCATAGAAAACATATTTTTCAAGAACTCACCTCTCCACGATGGTGCCATGGTGATATCCAAACGACGAATAAAGGCTGCCGGCTGCATACTGCCCGTAAGCCACAACATGGACATACCAAAGGAGCTCGGCTTGCGCCACCGCGCCGCCCTTGGCATATCACAGGCTTGCGATGCCATAGCCGTGGTGGTATCCGAAGAGACAGGGCGCATAAGCGTGGCCATAAAGGGCAACTTCAGGCTGCGCCTGTCGGCAGAGGATTTGGAAAGTCTACTGACAAAGGAAATGACCATAGATTGAAAAATATCCTTGTGTACAAGCTACATAAGGATATTTTTTTTGTAATTTTGCAAAGCTTACATTGCATAGACAACAACATATTATAAATCCATTTCAAAATGAGCTTATTAGAAGAAATTGTGGCACGCGCCAAAGCTAACAAGCAGCGCATCGTTCTTCCTGAGGCTGAGGAAGAGCGCACATTGAAAGCAGCCGACCATGTGCTTGCCGACGATATCGCCGACATTATCCTCATTGGCAACCCATCCCACATCAAGCAAGAGGCTGAGGAGTGGGGCTTGAAAAACATTGAAAAGGCCACTATAATCGACCCTCTACACTTCGACAAGACCGAGGAGTATGCCGAGAAGCTCGCAGAGCTCCGCAAGAAGAAGGGCATGACCATAGATCAGGCCCGTGAGCTCGTCACCCACAACAACCTGTATCTTGGTTGCATGATCATCAAGAGCGGTGACGCCGACGGTCAGATCAGCGGAGCCTTGAGTACCACTGGCGACACCTTGCGTCCAGCCCTTCAAATCATCAAGTGCGCACCAGGCATCACCTGCGTGAGCGGCGCCATGCTGCTCGTCACCAAGTCGCAATATGGCAAGGACGGCATCGTGGTGATGGGCGACGTGGCCGTGACACCTAACCCCACGGCCGACCAACTGGCACAGATTGCCTACACCACGGCAGAAACTGCCAAGAGCATAGCCGGAATCCAGGAGCCACACGTAGCCATGCTAAGCTATTCCACAAAGGGCTCGGCAAAGGATGCCATCGACAAGGCCACTGGCAAGAGCGTTTATGTCATCGACAAGGTTGTCGATGCCGTGAAGATAGCACGCGAGAAATTCCCCGACCTGCAGGTCGACGGTGAACTACAGGCCGACGCCGCTCTCGTGCCGGCCGTGGGAAGGAAGAAAGCCCCACAGAGCAACATAGCCGGGCGCGCCAATGTGCTCGTGGTGCCCAACCTCGAAGTGGGAAACATCGGCTACAAGCTCGTGGAACGTCTGGGCGGAGCCACGGCCATTGGCCCGATCCTCCAGGGCATTGCCCGTCCTGTCAACGATCTCAGCCGCGGCTGCTCTGTAGACGACATCTACTATATGGTGGCCATCACGAGTTGCCAAGCGCAAGACGCAAAGAAATAATCACCAACAAGTAACTGTAAAATCAACATGAACATTCTTGTATTGAACTGCGGCAGCAGCAGCATTAAGTATAAGCTCTACGACATGACCAACGAGGCCGTGCTCGCCCAAGGCGGCGTGGAACGCATCGGCATCAACGACGCCTTCATCAAGGTGAAGCTCCCCAATGGCGAGAAGAAGAAGATCATGGCAGACCTGCCCACCCACAAAGAGGGCGTGCAGCTCGTCTTCAAGTGCCTCCTCGACCCTGAGTTCGGAGCCATCAAGAGCCTCGACGAAATCGGAGCCGTGGGCCATCGCGTCGTGCAGGGCGGCGACCTCTTCGAGAAGAGCTGCATCGTCACGCCGAAGGTTGAGGAAGGCATCGAGAGCCTCATAGACCTCGCGCCCGTACACAACAAGGGCCATTTGGCTGGCATCAAGGCCGTGGACGAGCTCATGCCCAACGTGCCTCAGGTGACGGTGTTCGACAACGCCTTCCACTCCACCATGCCCGACTACGCTTACCTCTATGCCATCCCTTACGAGTGGTACAAGAAATACCATGTGCGTCGCTATGGCTTCCATGGCACGTCTCACCGCTACGTGTCTCGTCGCGTGTGCGAGTTCCTCGGCGTGGACATCCACAAGCAGAAGATCATCACTTGCCACATTGGCAACGGCGCGTCGGTAGCAGCCATCAAGTATGGCAAGGTCATCGACACCTCCATGGGTCTCACACCTCTGGCCGGCCTGATGATGGGTTCCCGCTGCGGCGACATCGACCCATCTGCCGTGTGCTACATGATGGAGAAGAGCGGCATGACTCCTCACGAGATGTCTGAGTATCTCAACAAGAAGAGCGGCGTGCTCGGTGTGGCTGGCATATCAAGCGACATGCGCGACAACGAGAACGCTGACAACGAGGGCGACAAGATGGCTCACCTCGCACTGGCAATGTACAACTATCGCATAAAGAAGTACATCGGTGCCTATGCCGCGGCCATGAACGGCGTAGACATCATCGTGTGGACGGCAGGCGTAGGTGAGAACCAGGAAGGTGTGCGTTGGGACAGCTGTCAGGGTCTTGAATACCTCGGAGTAAAGATGGACAAGGAGCGCAACCACGTGCGCTCAAAGGAGCAGATTCTCTCTGCTGATGATTCCAAGGTGAAGGTCGTGATGATTCCTACCGATGAAGAAATAGTAATCGCACGCGACACACTTGCTCTCGTCGAGGGTCGCGAGCCTGAGATTTAAGTCTTGGACGACACGTTTTTAGGCATACACAAATATATTAAGGGCGGCTCTTTTTTGAGCCGCCCTTATCCGTTTTCCTAAGTTCTCACGCTATTGTTTCTTGTCTACAACTTGCTTTCCCCTTCCACATACTCTTCAAGGAAGAGGTGCTCGCCATCAAAGACGGCATAAGTGAACTGGCTTATCCAGTCGCCAAGGATGAGCATGCGTGGCGTATGACCGTCCACGCGAGGCAGGTTCAGGTCAAGTTCTATGTGGCGATGACCATAGATGTAATAGTCTATGTTTGGATGATGCTTCTCATATTCTTTCGTCCACAGCACGAGGTTCTCCTTGTTCTCGCCCATGAAAGGTGGCTCCTTGCCGTCCACGCGTTTCAGCCGGCTATGCTTTGCCCATTCAAGGCCGAGCTGCATGCCCCAACGGGGATGAATGGCGGAGAAGAGCACTTGACAAACGTGGTTGTGGAAAATCCATCGCAACAACTTGAATGAGCCGCTGTTGTCGCCCAGACCGTCGCCGTGGGCAAGATGAAACACCTTGCCATAGATCTCGGTGGTGAGGGGCTGATAGTGCATCGTCACGCCGCATTCCTCCTCAAGATAGTGGTATGCCCAAATGTCGTGGTTGCCAGTGAAGAAGTGAACCTCAACGCCCATGTCGGTCAGCTCCGACAGTTTGCCGAGAAAACGTGTAAAGCCCTTTGGCACCACATATTTATATTCATACCAGAAATCGAACATGTCGCCAAGGAGATAAACGGCAGCCGCCTTGTCCTTGATGGAGTCGAGAAATCGCACAAGCCTGCGTTCCTGCATCCTGCGGTGTGGTACCGCAAGCGAGCCGAGATGCGCGTCTGAAAGGAAATAAACCGTCTTTCGCATAAGCCTTCCTTTGAACAGGACTTTGTCCTTATATCATTCAAAACCCAATTCCACGCGAGCCTCCTCCGACATCATGCTTTGGTCCCACGCCGGCTCAAACACGAGGTTCACGTTGGCAGTCTTCACCCCGTCCACGCTGTCGAGCTTGGAGCGCACGTCCTCGAGTATGTAGTCGGCGGCGGGGCATGATGGAGCCGTGAACGTCATGTCCACGTTGAGCGTGCCGTCATCGTGGAGGTCTATCTTGTAGATCATGCCAAGGTCGTAAATATTTACAGGTATTTCCGGGTCGTAAACCGTCTTGAGCACGTCCACGATGCGTTCTTCTATCTTTGTCTTTTCTTCTTGTGTCATTTCTCTTTCTTTTTTTGCAAACTTACGAATAAAAAACGATTTGTACAAGCCTCACGCTTTTTATTTTCTTCACTTCTCCCTCTTCCCTCTTCACTCTTCCCTCTTCCCTCTTCACTCCCAACTCTTCCCTCTCCACTCTCCACTCTTCACTCTTCACTCCCTACACCCTCCCCTCTTCACTCTTCACTCTTCACTCTTCACTCCCTACACCCTCCCCTCTTCGCGATAGCTGTAATAAGCGCCATCGGTCACGATCACATGGTCGAGAAAATATACCCTCATTATTTCACAAGCCTTTCTGATGCGCTCGGTGAGCCTGTCGTCATCTTTCGATGGTTGAAGGTTCCCACTCGGATGATTGTGGCACGCCACCATGACCGTGGCATTGTTTAGTATAGCCTCTTTCATTATTATACGCACGTCGACAGCCGTCTCCGTGATGCCACCATGACTCAGGCGAATCGCCTTGATGAGCCTGAAACGCTGGTTCATCAGCAGCACGTGAAACTCCTCCACGTCCAAGTCTTGCATAAGAGGGTGCATATAGTCGTATATAGCCATGGCCGAACCCAAGTCGGCCCGTTGCTCGGCCTTCTCCCTCGCGCGTCGCTTGCCCAGTTCGCACGCCGCGAGTATGGTAATGGCCTTAGCGGGGCCGATGCCCTTGAAGCGTTCCAGGTCGGTTATCGACATCTTGCCAAGGGTATTAAGATTATTGTTGCACGAAGCCATCACTGTTTTCATCAGCTCCACGGCACTCATCTTTGGCGTGCCCGAGCCGATGAGTATGGCCAGCAGCTCGGCGTTGGACAGGGCAGCTGGGCCAAGCCTCTCAAGTCGCTCGCGCGGGCGGTCTTCCTCCGCCCAGTTTGCTATGGTCAGGTTTTGCATAGGCCAAGTTTTTAGGTTCAAGTCAATAGGTTCACAAGGCTCTCAACGCGCAAAAGCCTTATCCTTTATCTCATCAAAGGCATCCTCTCCATCGTTGGCCGCCGGCTTGATGCCCAAGAGATGACAAACGAAAGGATATACCGCCGTGTTGCTTATCTTCCCGATGCTTACGTCCTGCCTGATGTCGGGTCCCCATGCCCTGAACACCGCCTGCATGTCGCTATATCCAGGATCAAAACCATGGACACCGCCATCGTGGGTGTCACCGTCATAGAATATGTAGCCCTCGTCTGGCAACACGAGCACGTCGCCAATATTGGCATCGGCTTGATAATGCAGACATTGCGGAATGTCCGCCTTGCGCCAAACTCTCATGTGTGGCACGTGGGCGAGGGCGTTCACTATGCTGTCTTGTTGCCACCGCTCTGGCGCATACACGTTGCAGGGCAGCTCACCCTCCAGCGCGTCGTACCACTCCTTGCGCAGATAATCGGAGGGCTTGATCTGTCTCGAAGGCGTGAACCACGTCATGCCATGGTCGGAAACCACCACGAGGTTCACCTTGTCTTTCATGCCCACTCGCTCTATGCGCGCCCATAGCGAGGCAAGCAGCGAGTCCATCGTCTCCACTGCGCGACGAGTGTTTTTCGACTGTGGCCCGAAGGCATGGCCGCTGGCGTCTGGCTCCTCAAAATAAGCCATTACCAAGTCGGGCGCGTTTTTTTTCTTCAGGTAGGCCACGATGCTGTCGGCACGTTGGGCGAATGTTAGGTGCGGCTTCTCGTCATATTTGTGCCACACGTCGGGGCGCTTCCCATTTATTGCCACGTCGGAGCCAGGCCAATAAAACACGGCCGTGTGCAAGCCCTGCCGCTGAGCCGTGAGCCACAAAGGCTCGCCATGGTAAAAACGCGGGTCGAACTTTGTCTTGGGGTTGCCTAATGAGAACCTGGCGCCCGTGGCGCGGTCGCGGAAGGTGTTGGCTATTATGCCGTGATGCTCTGGACGCAAGCCCGTGGCAAGGGTGTAATGGTTGGGAAATGTCTTTGAGGGAAACGACGGTATGAGCGAGCCTTCCACGCCGTGGGCGGCCATGCGGTCAAGGAAAGGCGTGTCATAATATAATGGATAGTCCCAGCGGAAGCCGTCAAAGGAGATGAGCACGGTGACAGCGCGCCCGTAAGAAGACGTGGCAGAGAGCGAAACCACCAATGCCACAAGGCACAAAAGCGTTCTTTTCAACATAAATGGATATGAATGTTAAATATAAAGACAAAATTAAATAAAATAGCCGTAACTTTGCAGCGTATTTTCCATAAAATAATCTCAACACGATGAAATTATTCCCACGGGGCATTGTCGCGAAACCGTTTCGCTTGTGCCTTGCCGTTCTTTTTTCCTTGGTGGCCGCTTCGTGCAACGGCTTGTTCTCATCGGTCTACGATGATGCCGACGACAGCGGCAAGACAGAGGTGGCGGAATCGCAAATAAGCATGGACGCATCAAGTTGGCAAAACTGGTACTACATTTCTTTCGATTCCTTGGAGACCCTGCGCGAGCAGGGCGACATGGAAAGGCTCAAATACGCGCAGAGCCATTTCGCGCCTTATCCCATACCCATGGCTCCCACTGGCGACAAGACCACCTCGCACCCAGCCCAGGGCACGACGGGGCTATACACTTATTGGTACGACATTTTCGGCCAAGGACTGTCGAAAAACGAGTTCAGGGCGTTCACGCCGACGGCTTCGCAGCAGGAACCAGAGCAATGGGACATCGCCATCCACTATGCCGACGCGCGCACCAATGGTGGAGCGGTGCTCAAGACAAGCTACACGAACATCGACGACCTGCCGGCTTCCTCGGCCGACTTCTCTGGCGTGGAGTTCACGCCCGACGAGTGGTCGGAGAGTGACGTATGGGCAGACCAAACCGAGCAACTGAACAAGCTCCTCGGATGCCAGGGGATAAAGATCAACAAGGTGCTGTCGTCGTGGTTGCAAGTGGAGATGAAGAGCTTGCCGCCGCTTTTCACGCTCGACTCCCACGTCTTCCTTGTCAAGCTGAAGAGCGGACGCTACGCCGCCGTGCAACTGCGAAACTACATGGACGCCAACGGCGACAAGGGACACCTCACCATAAACTATAAATACCCCTACTGACATCCGCGAAGGACATGATGAAAAGAAAACGCATAGCACTCTTGATAACGGCAATGGCACCACTCGCCATCGCCGCGCAGACCGACTCGCTGCTCATCGCCGATGACCTCAACCAGGTGGTCGTCACGGGGACGCGCACGCCAAAGACCTTGCTCAAGACTCCCGTGATGACAAGGGTAATCACCCATGCGGAGATAGAAAAGGCTGATGCCACCACGCTGCAAGACATCTTGAAACAGAACATACCCGGGGTTGAATTTTCCTACTCCATGAACCAGCAACGCCACATGAACTTCTCGGGATTCGGCGGGCAGAGCATGCTCGTGCTCGTGGACGGAGAGAGGCTCGCGGGCGAGACGATGGACGATGTCGACTTCGACCGCCTCACGCTCAGCAACGTGGACCACATAGAGATCGTGAAAGGACCAGTGTCGGCCCTCTATGGCAGCAACGCCAATGGTGGCGTGATAAACATCATCACCAAGAACAACGACAAGCCGTTCAAGCTCAACGCGAACGCGCGAGTGGGAAAACACCACAGCCAGAGATACGGACTGTCGTGGATGCAGGGCTGCGGCAAATGGGCCAACAGCCTCGACATGAGCCGCAACAGCAGCAGCAACTACGACGTCAGCAGCGCGAGCGACCCTGCCACGAGGGTCTTCTCCACAATCTATGGTGACAACACCTACAACTTCAAGGAGCAATTCGCCTTCCGCCCCACGAACGACATAAACATAAAAGCGCACGCCGGCTACTTCTTCAGGCAGACGAAGCGCTCGGTTGACACGCCTGAGCGATACCGCGACTACAACGGGGGCGTGAAGGCCGACTGGCGCATCACGGCCGACGACCACATATACGGCAGCTACGCCTTCGACCAATACGACAAGTCTAACTACCAGACCCTGAGCAAGCTCGACATCCGCTATTACTCCAATGTGCAAAACGCGTTCCGCATGCTCTACAACCACTCGTTCGGCAAGGGCAACATCCTCACCGTGGGCTCCGACTACATGCACGACTTCCTGAGAAACAACCGCCTGACCGACGGCACGCACCACCAAGACTGCCTCGACGCCTTCGCGCAATACGATGGCGAGATAAACGATATCTGGGAGGTGGTGGCGGCCTTGCGCTACGACTATTTCTCCGACGGCTCGTCGCTGCAACGCCTCACGCCAAAGCTCAGCATACGCCACACGCCACTGAAAAACCTGAACGTGCGATTCGGCTATGGCATGGGGTTCAGGGCTCCTTCGCTGAAGGAGAAATATTACCAGTACGACGCGGCCGGGATCTGGATCATACAGGGCAACCCGGAGCTGAAGCCGGAATACAGCGACAACTTCAACCTGTCGCTCGAATATCACTGGCGAAACTATGAGTTCCTGCTCGATGGCTACCACAACCACGTGAAAGACAAGATCGCCTCCGGCGTGCCTTACTATGCCGACAAGGCGGACCGCACGCCGACGCTCCCCTATGTGAACCTCGACACCTACTCGGTGAACGGACTGGAGGCTTCGGCAAAGGGGCACTGGAAGAACGGTCTCTCGGCAAGCGTGGCATACGCGCTCACCTTGGAGAAAATGCCAAAGGACAAGGACGGCAACACGGCAAACAACCAGTATATACCTGCAAGAAAGCACGCCCTCAACGTGCATGCCGACTGGGAGCACAGCTTCAGCAAGAACTACGGACTGGACATAATCGTGGATGGAAAGGTGATGTCGGGCGTGGACAACGTGGAATATGTCAACTATTACGACATATCACAAGGCGTGGCAAACGTGAGCTACCCTGCCTACACCTTGTGGAGGTTGATGATATGCAACCGCATAGGGAAAACGGTCAAGCTGAACATCACCGTTGACAACCTGCTTAACTATAAGCCAAAATACTATTATCTCAATGCGCCTCTCACAGATGGCGTGAACCTCATGGCTGGCTTGTCGATAGACATCGACAAGCTCTTCTGCCACTAAAAAAAACATCGTTTCGCGATTCAAGCGTAAAGGCGTCGGGATTCAACTTGAATCCCGACGCCTTTACGCTTGAATCGCGATGGCTTTACGGTTGAATCGCAACGCCTTTACGCTTGAATGCCTAAATGCCTCATTCTCAGCGGTTTATTTATAAAAATTCTTCTTGTATGCCTCAAACTCACCCTTGCCTTGCACGCATCGTTGCCACCATGCCTTGATGAAACCACAGCCATAACCCATAAGCTGGGTATACGCTGCGCGAATAGACAGCAGGCCAATGCGAACACTGTGGTTGTGAAGACTGGAGTCTATGAAAATGAGAGCGGAATAAAGCACGAGCGGCGCCAAGGCCATGACGCAGAGCGTGCCACCCAACGATTGGCAGCAGGCTTGGCCAACGACGACACCCACCACGAAGAGGGCAAGGAGGAAGAACACGCCCACCGTGAACACCATGGGCAGGAGATGGACAAGCTTCAGGCTCTCGGGGTATTTCTTGTAGAGGTTGATGCGCGCTATGCCGCTGTTGAACACTTGCCGCCAAAACTTGCGGAAGTCGGTGCGGCGCTTGTGATAGACCCAAGCCCCGGGAAAGAGGCGGCAGTGGCAGCCCGCCTTGAAGATGCGAATGGAGAAATCGATGTCCTCGCCGAAGCGCATCTTGGAGAATCCGCCCAGCTCATTGTAGACATCGCGACGCACGCCCATGTTGAACGAGCGTGGGTAAAACTTGTCGAGCTTCTTCTTGCCACCGCGTATGCCGCCCGTGGTAAAGAAACTTGTCATCGAATAGGATATGGCCTTCTGCGTCGGCGTGAACGAGTCAGCTGCACGGTCTGGCCCGCCAAACGCCTCGCACGGCTCGCGCCGCAGCTCGTCGTCCACGGCACGGAGATAACCCTCCGGCACCACTACGTCGGAGTCGAGGATGAGCACGTAGTCGCCCGAGGCGCGCTCCACGCCATAGTTGCGGCTCTGGCCAGGGCCACTATTGGGCTTCATGAAATACCTTATCGCCAAGCGACCGACATATTTGTCGCAGACTTGCTTGCAAGGCGTGGCTGAGCCATCCTCGACGATTATCACCTCAAAGTCTCTACAGGTCTGCCGCGTCAGGCTGTCAAGAAGCTCGTCCACCTCGTCTGGACGATTGTAAAC
>ERZ808270.743-NODE-743-length-16874-cov-3.009335_pt1 | contig 16874 bp, 16 predicted proteins | sample MGYA00521082_ERZ808270 | MGnify/ENA primary metagenome ERZ808270 (study PRJEB31516, sample SAMN03275594) | gut metagenome | biome: mammalia-associated habitat; material: feces | host: Papio cynocephalus | place: Kenya | collected 2012-07-27 ... | reverse complement strand
GTCTGGCTTCTGCCGGGGTAGAAGCGTAGCTGTACCAGTATGCGCCGCAGGGAATGCCCTGTGCCTTGCATCCGGCGTAGTTGGCTTCAAACTGCGTGTCTTTCTGGGAAGCTTCCTTGCCGTAGCCTGCCCGGAGAATGGCGAACTGTACGCCGTCCGCTTTGACCTGCGCCCAGTTTACAGCGCCGTTGTGTTTGCTGATATCGATTCCTCTCATGTTCATTCATCCTTTCCCTTGCTTTGCAGCAAGTCAATTGCTTTTTTCAGTGCTGTTGGCATGGGGATTCCCATCAACCCGGCATTTTCCAGAATTGAGATCAATTCATTGCACGAAAATGCAATGCAAACAGCATCTCGGATGTACGTTGTGTCAAGGATCAGATCCAGTTGTGCGGAAATCAGCACCAATAGCAATGTTACACCCTTGCGAGCAATCCCTTTCCAGCCAATTTTTGATTGCAGACCGCCAGATTCCGTCTTAGGCGATTTACGGAATACGCCTGCCAGGATCAAGCCTGTTGCGTAATCGACTGCCATAAACAGCAGCAATGCCCGAATGGACGCATCCCATCCGCCGAACAGCCATGCGACAAAGCTGCCGACAACTCCGACAGCTGTGCAGATTGTTTCTTTCATAGTTTCCTCCTATCAATCAATAAATCCGGTAATCGTAAAAAACAGCGTAGCACCGGCAGCGATTTTACTGCCAAGAGCATTCACGAATACAATGTTATCTCCGTTGAAGTTTGTCGCATCCACAAATACACCCACGCCAGATGATGACCGTCCAACGCCGGAACAGCCGACGATTTTGGAAAAGTCAAAGGTCGTTGAAGCGATGTACTGCGGTGCTGGATATGAGGTAGCAATATCGTTCTTTAGGACAACACTTCCGGTTATCGTGATCTGTTTGCCGTAGGTGCGATACTTGACAGTGCCGGATTTGGCATAGCCCTCTACGGTCATGGCTACCCAGCCGGAGTCGGTGAGGGTGGTGGCCACTTTTGCGTACGGCATTGATTCAAAATCATATAGCGTTCCCGGCTTGCCTTGGAATGTAAAATACCATTTTGGCTTTGTTCCGTTGCCGCCAGCTATTTTCACTCGGGGGTAGTCATACGTACACATGATAACGCCGTGAGTGTCAGCACCACCAAAACATATACCAGCCGAATAATTACCAAATAGCCAATCCGGAGCGTTGGCACTTGTACGGATAGATTTTAGTAAATGTCCGGTATAGGTAGTATTGAGCAAAGACCAGCCAGCGTCCTCTGTTGTACTTGGGATTGTAACTTCTAAATATTGATTAAGTAGTCCGTGACTGTGATCTGATTTGGCAGCATAACTTGTGTAATTCCCACTATCCAGCAATACCCGTTCGCCTTGCCACGTGTTAGCGGCAGTTTGCTTATTCCATATAAGATTGCCGTCAGAAGTTAAAAGACTACGCAAATACATTCCATAATTTACGCCGTCATTATAGCCACTTCTATGACGTACCGATATGATACTATGCCATACACTGTTTTGATCTAAAAAGGAGCCGACCAAAGATTTTCTTTCTGGCAAACCGCTACTAAATGTTTGTTTTGTAGATATTGTTGCACCGGCTACAGCCGTTGCATAGGTTGCCTGTGTTGCTCGTTGTAATCCAACCAATAAATCCACACCATTTGACGCTATATCGATGTCGCCCGTCATCTTCCCACCAGCCAACGGCAGATACTTAGACCCGTCCGGTATTGTCGGCTTATTCGCCAGATCGTTATAACTTCCCGTAAACGCTACCGTTTTCAGATCCGCAAACCACTTGGCGATCTTGCCAACAATCACAGACAGCTTTTCGCCGGTCTTGACATTTTCTCGGGCAGATGTCGCCGAAAACGCTACCGTAGTATTGCTTGCATCTCCGGTCTTGTCCAGTTTGCCGCTGATGTCCTGATGTTTCTGTAATGCCGTATCTGCCTTGCCCAGACTTGCCTGCACACCGCTAGCAAGGTCACTCTTGGGGATACCTGTAGAGGGCTTAGTGTATTTCTCCGTGATCTGTGCATTCAGTGATTTGGTGTCGTTTCCGCACCAGATATCGTCTGCGAAGTATACTGGCAGGTGTGCACTTGTGCCGTCTGGAGCGTCGTAGCCGATAAGCACTTTAGATGGTTCCGAAACCGAATCCCACTTAGCCGGAGCGCAAGTAATAGAAGGGTCTAAATAAAAATGCTGTTTAGTCTTTGCTGATGTCGAAAGCTTCGACACAGCATATACTGTTGTCTCACTGCGCGGCTCAAGTTCAACCGATAGTATTGTTCCTACTTCAGAAGCGCCGCTCGCCGGATATGATTCTCCATCGTACGAGGTTCCTTCAAGGTACCCGCCAAAACGTATAACGCCGTTTAGTACATCGGACGTTCCGACCCACTTGAACCCGGCAATCGCAAACTCATACCCGAATCTGCTGCCGTTTTTGTATTCGGCTCTTCTGAGTGTCATTGTTGTGGTTCCGTTATTTTCTCTGTTAATCGTGGAATAAATTCGATAAGTATAATACGTATCCTCCCCCGGAATCCCCAGCGCCGTAATATCACTCTTCGTCACCGCATCCGCCTCAGTCACATGTCCCTCACCATCAACAGCAACCTTATACATACCCTTGCCATGCGCTGTGTGGGACGGATGCACGTAGTTCTCCAGCCCTGCCAGCTTATCCCGTTCCGCCGTGGTATACGGCTGCTCCGTCTTGTCCAGCACATCCTTGTTGGCGTGAGTGTGCGCCGACTTCTGCAGAGCAGAGATCTTTGTGTTCTGCGTGTTGTTCACGGACACGGCGCCGTCTGCGGTCTCCTGGGCTTTGTCCGCTGCTGATTTGACAGATGCGTCCTTTGCATCGATTTCCGCTTTTGTGTACGTGTTTGTATCGCCGCCGCTGCTGTCAGTCTTGCTTTTGCGGTACAGGTACTTGCTGTAGTCGTTTGACTTTTTCGCAGCACTTCTGGATGTCCCGACAGATAATGTACGTGTATCATCACCGGCGCAGGAGATTTGCTGACCGCCCCGGAACGTCCATGTAATATCGGTCAGATAAGACCGGAACACATCGCCATTGACATAATCTCTTACCGTGACAATATCGCCGATCCGGAAATGATACGGCAAATGGACGGTACAGGAGAATGGATTTATCATATATTCTACCGTGTTCCCATCTTTCTTGATGGCAGCATTGTACAGATAATCCCACATATATTTTATCATCTGTGTGACTTTTCCGCCGTAGATATCTGCCGGAACCCTGTCCTCCTGCACCTGCCAGAACGGGTTGTTCGTGATATTGATCGACAACGGCGCTGCATCGTCCGGCAGGTCAGAGGACACATACCAGCTTGACCCGTAGCCGCTGTCAAATGATACTTTCCACACAGACGGATGCACATAATACGGCGATCTCTGCAGCGTACCACGGGATATGTTCGATTGGTTCAGCTCGGTTTTGTATTCCCGTTCGCCCAACCTGGAAAACCGCACTCTCCCATCCGGAGCTGCAGCAATAAAGCATCCAAGATATTCCGCAAGGTAATTTGCGAAGTCCTTAACCGATTCTACGCTGCACTCACTGGACACACCTGTTGACAGCGCAGTATTGCCGGAATCCGGAACATACTTTTCGTTTTCCGCAGCATTGTAGTGCGGAACGTTGTAAGCGTTGCAGATATAATTGAGGATAACAGACGGCACATTCCAACGCCCTGCCATCTGGCTGTACAGCCAGTTTTCTGCGTTTTCTGTGTCGTTTGCAGCATAGCAGCTTTCATCAAGCAGGCTGATATTATCGGACAATGACAGTGTATACACGCCGTAGTTGTTTTCTGCAGATGATACATTGTACGTCCCGTACAGTTCTTTGCTGTAACCCTGATACCATGCGTATATCTCAACTGTCGCACGGTACAACTTCTTGTATGTCAGCCCGGACGGCGCACGGAATGCAACTGACGCAGTGCCAATGTTGCAGGAGCCGGCAGGGATACCGCCGCCGCTGGAGCAGGAGCTGGATGCAGTTAAGCTGCCCTTTATAATTCTTGATTCTGCAATCGTATAGCTTTCGCCGCTTTTGGTCTTGACCACAAGCTCAGCGTGTTCTTCAAGTGCCATCTAGTGTATACCCCCTTCCGTGGAAATAGAGCGTAAATGGTTTCAACGGACTGTTTGATCCGGTTGTGTCAATTTTAAGCATTGCCTCGTATTCTCCGACGGGGACTTCATAGTAATTTTCCGGGTCGAGTTCTTTCGATAATTTCCACGCCTGCCGTGTGTACTCTTCTTCGCCGGCTTTTCGCAGCCAGAACGACGGTGACGGTGTGCCCTGTGTTTCGATTTCACCGCACAGGAATGCTGCAACCCACTCAATGTGTTCTGTCTGTGGCGCAATATCAATAGAACGGTCGCATACATATTCCCCTCCGCCAATATACCGGCAGTCCGCAAGCTTAATCAGATGTTCCGGATCACCGGCACCTAATGTACTGGTGTTCCCGAAATACACGCCAGGCACACCCTCAGTGGAGATATACTGCGCAGGCGGCTCTACAATATCACGCACGATCACGGGAATTGACAGTGTTGCGATATCCGCAATGCACTTCGGAGAATGGATTGTCAGCGTTGCCTTGCCGTCAACATAACAATAGATGCCGTGCAGATTGTCAAGAGGCACACCGTTGAGCATTGCGCCGCCGATACAGATCTCACCGCTTTTCAGAGCGTCAGACGCTTTGGCGATGCTGTCGCACGTCCCTTCAAGCTGTATTGTTGCGCTTACAGCGTTTTTTTGCCGGATGTACGTTGTATAGCTGCCGTCCTCGTTCTGGTCACGCGCAACATCTGACTCAACATCTGTTGACGTGTCACCGACTTGCACCAAGTCCATCACAGCGAGATACAGTTTGTCCTCGCCGGACGGCAGCGGGCTGTTATAATACAGATCACATCTCTGCATTTTGTACACTCCCTTTCTGTCAGAATTCTGTGCCGCCGCTGATTGCGTTTGCACGGTCCTTTGCGCTTACAACAACCGTATCCCAGACGTGCGTATTTGGCGCAAGATAGATGGGGAATACCCAGTCGCCGCCAGCCTGCGCCGATGGATTTTCCTGCATCTGTGTCCGCTCTGCCGCACGTGACTGCTGCACCGGATAGGCGATCTCGTTGTACGGGCTGACCGGCAGCTGTGACGCGTTGATGACGTCCTGCGCCATTTGTTCCGCAGTAACCGAGGTTTCACCAGAGCCGTCACGGATACCCTCTGCAAATCCCTCAGAATAGTAGCCGCCAAGTTTTTTTGCAACTTTAGACGGAGATGCAATACCGAGTTCTTTTCGGGTAGACGTTTCCGATGCGTTCGCTAACCCTTTTGCCGCTTCTTCCGCCGCCAGTGTGTTTCCTGGGTCGTTGATGCCAGCAGCAAGCCCGGCAGCGTAGTTGTACCCGTTGTCCATACCCCATTGATACAGCTCTGCCGCCTGTGCCGACAGCATCTTGGAAATGTTTCCGAGAGCATCTGTGATCTGATACGAGTTATCCGTCATACCAGAAGAAAAAGCGCTCGCATAATTCGCAGCACCGTCATATCCGGCACTTGTGGCGTTTGCTTTGAAATCGTTGAATTCCTGGTTTGTGACAACGTAAGTCTGATAGGCGGCGTCGACCATAGACTTGCTGATTCCTGCAACACCATCGTCGTATTTGTCTTGCAAATCCTTCCAGTATTGATGGGCATCGTCCATCTGCTTTTGCAGCGTTTCCCGTGTTCCGGTTTCCGCCGTCTGCAGATTGTTCAGCAATCTTGTATTGCATTCTGCAATTGCGTCCGTGTCACCAGATGCAAGAGCCTCCTGCATATCCTCATAGTTCTTGATTTGGGATTGATATGTAATAACGCTGTCCAGGTTGTCCTTGACGTTCTTTTTTGCATCGTCAAGATTCTTTGCGGTTTCATCAATTGACTTTGAGATTTGCTGGAACACTTTCGTACTGTTGTTCGCAATATCCGACTGCGTCACGCCTAACATATCCCCATACGAGGATACAAAACGGTCTACTGCCGCATAATAGGCGTCCGTACCGCCGCCGTAGCTGCTCAGTTTCTGGAATGCACTCTGTGCAGCCTGCATTTTTGTAAGCCGCCGCTCTAGGCTCTTTTGATTGTCCAGATTATCAGCGTATTCAGACCCTGCGGCGGAAAGCTGCTGCTGCGCATCAATGTAGTTTTCTTCATTGGCTGACAATAGCACATTCGCTTTTTTTGTCGCCATGACGTCCTCAATTTTGGTTTTGAGTTCATCGTATTTCTGGATCTGCCCATCTACAATGCTGATCTCAATGCCCAGAGCGTCGGACAGTTCGCCGGTGATAACCTGTGCACGGTTTTCATAGCCTTCTTTAATTTTACCGTTTTTGTCAACGATATTTTCCAGAGCGTCCGACAAATTTTGATAGTATGTGTACTCCCTATCAACATCATCTACCGCACTTTTGCGCTTGTCCTCCCATTCTTCCCTGATCCGGTTTTGTTCCTCTGTCTTTTGATTCAGCTTGTCTTGTTTGTCAATCAGATGCTGTGTATAGCTGTCCAGATCTACCGCATAATCATTCGCATACTTGATGTCCCGATAGGTGGCATAAGCAATGCCAGCAACCGCAGCTGTCACACCGGTGACCGCCAGCCCCACAGGATTGACCAGGCTCGGAATCGCTTTCACAACGCTGCTGACGCCCTTGACCGTTTTGATCGCCGTTGCCCCGAAGTCTGTCACCTTTTTGACCGCAAATGCTGTAGCAATCGCTTTTCCGATCGGGATGATGTCGTCCACCAACTCGTCCATGTTTTCGGAAACCCACTGGATGCCGTCTTTTACTTTCGGCATCAGCTTTTGCGCAAACGGCTGCAGCACTTCGGTTTCCGCCTGGCGTTTCAGGGCGGTCAGCTGAGACATGACATCGTCGTACTTCACGTCATTCAGCTGTTCGACTGCATCTTTTGTGTTGCTGATCTCCGTCTGGGTGTTCAGCAGGCTGTATACAGCCTCTTCTCCCAAGTCCTCCCACATGGTCCCGAACAGATCAACGCCGATCTGATTCCGTGTGACATCGTCTTCGACATTCTTCAGCTGTTCCAGCAGTTCGCTGGTAGCCTCTCTTGCAGACTCTCCGCCGGCGGCAAATTTCGCCTGCATATCCGACATAGACTTTCCGGTTGCGTCAATCGGCTTTTGCAGCTCTTTCAGCGTCGCCTGCGCCTCTTCCAGCTGTTTGTTATATGCAGCGATGGTGTCGGCGTTCTTCGTCTTTGTAAGGTCAGATGTGGAATCCGTGAAATTTTGCTGTTCTATGGTCGCATATTTCAGCTTTTGTTCCAGGTCGGCGATTTTGTCGGTAGTTTCTGCAATGGCGTCATTGCGTTCTTCCATCTTTTGCGCATCAGCCTCTGCGGTATATCCCAGCAGCTGGAACGCCTCCTGGGTGCTTGTTGAGGTATCCTTAACACGGATGCCAAACTCTTTCATGGTATCGCCGATTTTATCAATGGAGAACGCACCGGATGCGGCACCGTTTTCCAGAGAACCGAAGAAATCCTCTACCGTATACCCAAGCTGGCTGTAGTGGACGGCGTATTCGTTGAGGGTGTCCAGCATATCGCCGTTTTTATCCAGCCCTGCCTGTGCGCCCTGTACCATGAGGTTATACGCATCTTCAATGGAGGTCCCGAAGTTATCCGCCAATGCTTGTGCAGAACGAATGGATTCATTTACGTCATACCCGAATGTATCTTCCAGCAGCATAGCATTTTCTGTTGCCTTCTGCAATTCGTCGCCCATCAGTTTTGTCTGCTGATAGGTTACCGCTACTGCATTGGCAGCGTCCTCCATGCTGCCGCCGAAATTGTCCTTGTACACATTTTGGGAGACTTCCTGCACTTCTTTCAGGGTATCTCCGGTTAATCCCGTTGCCGCCGCCACCTGATCGGCTGCCTTCTCTGCCTGCGTGCCGGACGCAATCACAGCCGCACCAACGCCGCCGATCGCTGCGACCAGACCGCCGACAGACTTGATGCTGTCACTCATCGCATCGTCGAATTTGTCGTTAAAATCTGCCATGCCGGAGATCGTATCTGATACGCTGTCTCCGACGCTGGACATACCACTTTTGATGCTGTCTGCTAAGCCAGACGTTTTTCCGTCAATGCCATCCATCGCAGATTTTGCAGCATTCTCGGTGCCCTTGAAAATCTTTTCCGATTTGTCGCCTGCCTCCTGCATACTGGACTGCATTTTTTCGGAGGATTTCGCAAAGCTTTTCGATATGTCATCCGCAGCATTTCCAGCCTTTTTCTCTGCGTTTTTTGAGGACTTTTCTGTGTCCTTTTCCACATTCCTGGCTGCTTTTTCGCTGGATTTGTCGATCTGTTTCAGCCCTTTTTCAAAGCCAGACGTATCAATTTTGGTGTCAAAATTGACGCTGCCGTCCGCCTTGCTGTTTGCCATGCTCTCTCACCTCTCTGTCATCCAAAAATTGCACCCACTTGCCCTGCATCCATTTTCCTGTTGGTCGGTATCCACAGGCTGTCCTTGATTTTTCGTATCCGTTTCCGCTGGTCCTTGTCCTTGATCTCCGCCAGCTTGATACTGCGATATGCCACGCGCTGTTTTACCGCAGATTCATCCGGCAGCGTTTCCAGCAGCATCCGAAATTTATACCAGTGCAGATTCTCCGCAGTCAGATCAATCCGATAGAACCGCAGAAAATCGCTTACAATATACGCTCCGTCGTATGTATAGGACAGCAGCTGCTCGTTTGCGGATCTCCCGGTTTCCCGTCCGGTGTGCGGCATATCAGAGCATGACGCATACCGGAGCAGCGCCTGGTATGCCTCCGCAGCATCGCACGGAGGGCGTACCCGATACCACGCCATAGCACACAGCATACGTTCGTTCGCTGTGTACGTTTCATCTGCCAGCATCGCAAAAAAGGAAAGCCATTCCCGATGGCCAGTCACCACCGGATAGGGCTTTCCCTGTACGCTGACGGTATCCGGAAGATTATCATACAGTGGGTGCAGCATTGTCGTTTCCTCTGATCTTCGGGGCGTATTTCAACAGGATGCCAGCGATTCTGCGGGTCGACTCTGCTTTTTGGTCGTGGATACACTTGAGCAGGGACGCATAAACTTCATCAAAGCAGCGCTTGTTGTCCGGCAAGTCAGCCAATACAGCTTTCGCATTTTCCTCGCCGATCAGGTCGGCGTAAAAATTCCGGAAGTCGTTGCAGTACTTCCGGATCCTGTCTGATTCCGGCTTGGGTGCAGCTTCCTTTTCTCGTTCCGCTGCATTTTTCACAGCGGCGTTGTACTTATCCCAAAACGCCGCAGATTCCGCATCTACGCCGTAAGATTTCCAGTCGATTTCGTTCATCTCTGCACCTCCATGGCTTATGATACCTTGATTTTGTATGTGTTCGTGGTGCCGGATCCTGCACCATCGGTAACTGTGATCGTGATATAGTCACCGGATTTCAGATTGTTAAACTGATTGGTGCGGTTGTTCGTTGCGGCACTTACAACATACGACTCACCATTGCAGGACACTACAACAGTCAGAGATGTATTTTCCGCAATTGCCTCTACGATCGCTGTTGTCGTTCCCGTCGGAATTGTGTAGGATGTTACGCCAGCGCTAAATGTCGGCGTCAGAGCGACAGCCTTACCGCCGCTTTCCACAACCAGGCTTTTCAGTTTCGGTCTGACGTTAGACGAGGACAGCTTGACCGTCTGCCAGTCGTCGCTGCTGGTAACTGTGACGTTTTCCCACTCGCCGTTATTTTTGAGATTGCCGGAATAGGTCAGCACGTTTGCGTCATCGCCGTTGCTGTCCGGTACTACGCTGTAGCTGCGCATTCTGCCGGAGGCGGTGGTGCCGTCCTCTGACAGTGTTTTCATGTCAACCTGGATGATACGGCGTGTCGCCTGCTTGCCCACCTTTTCCTCGTCCGTGATCGTGACAATATCATCCTGCACAGCATTCCCGTCGTAGCGGTCAAAGCTGTAGGAAATGCTCTCCTCGTAGCCCACCACGTCAGACCGGGTGCTGCGCTCGTCCACATATTTCCGGCTATGCTCGGTCGCCGATTTGGACGTACTCATGCTCGTGAAGCCTTCCATACGGATAAATGCGTACTGTCCCGGAATTTCATAGAATGCAACCTTTTCGTCACGCATGACCAGGTCGCCGTTTTGTAAGGTTTTACCCATTGTTGTACCTCCTGTCCTGATAATAGGTCAATTTCAGTTGAATCTGATACCGTGCCGTACTGTCGCCGGCATCATATACGTATCCGCTTGTGATAATTTCCACACGCTGTGCTGTACGGTATGCTCCCAGTTCCGGCAGCTGCCGCAGCTTGTTCTGCCGTGCGATCCAGTCGGAGAAATCGTCATAGAACGCACTGTTCGTCAGATTTTGTGCAGTATCGGAATACAGATTCCGGCTTGCAAAAACAAACAGGAACTGCCGCCTCTGAGAACCGTCCACATACTGCCTTGCCACCGGATCACATGGCACAGTGTCCACGGTATAGCCGATCGGGTCTGCGCCCAGGTGGTCAACACCCAGAATGGCATTTTCCTCTACCAGCGGACAGCCGGCGATCCAGTCTCGTACCGTTTCAATGATCGCTGCCATGTTCGCCTCCCAGTATCTTTGCCACGCCTTCCTGCCAGTCGTCTGCGTGGTCAGCTTTGGCACGGTCAAACCATCTTGCACCACGCAGTCCCTTGGACTTGCCCTCGTAGTACTGTTTCTGTGCGTAGGGTGTGTTCCATGTCACAGTTCCGCTGCCAATGTCGCTGGACAGCTTTCCGCTGCCTTCCAGTGTACCGGTGTCCAGCGGAACATATGGCGCACAAGTCCGTATCACTTCTTGATCCAGATACTTTTGTGCTTTTTCCAATGCCTTTTCACTGCACTTTTCGGTGTGTATCACCAGTTCTCCGTGTATTGTCATACTGCTGTCACCTCGATGTGCTGCACGTCCGCAGAGCCGTACCGGTAATCTTCCACCGCCGTGATTGTTCTGCCGTTGTTCGGCGGCGTGTCAGATTCACACCTGCCGCACACGATGATGTCATCTTTTCCGGGCAGATAATCAGACAGCGACGCCGCCGGAATGCAGCACCAGATCTGATCCTGCTGTTTCATGGACGTCCCGGTCTGCACCTGTGCCGCAGTATCCTCCCAGTACACAGCCGGGATAAAATGCAGCACATACGATTCCATGCGGTTTTTGACCGTCTTTTCGTAGACGGTACAGCCGATTTTATTCGCAAACATCGTCACACCCCCCTGTACATCAGTCCTGTGCCGCCCAGATAACGGATACAGATGCTCCGGAGATAATCCTGCAAGCCGGCAGATGCTCCGTACAGCAAGCCGGAAATGGTCTGTGCAGCTGTGGTGTAGCTGACGCTGTACTTGCCGATCGTTTCTGCAGCTTTGCCGGATCTGCCCGGTGTACTGCTGCCGTAGTCGGCATAGTCTGCCAACGCATCCGCAACAGCGCAGCAGCATTTCTGCACTTTTTCCGCAGCCTCTTCCGGCACGCCGCCGACAAGGCGGTCAAACGTCACCATGTCCATGTACTCTGACGCACGCTCTGCATACGTCAGAAATGTTTCTTCCTCCTGAATACGCCGCCCATGGTAGGACTGCGTATAGTACGTGTGATCCGCATAGGGCATATTCACTTCTCCTTTTCGTTCTCTGTATTCTTTTCCTGTTCCAGTGCAGGTTTCTTTGCACCCTTTTTCGGTTTCTCCGGAGTTTCCGGAAACACCAGACCTACGGTACGCATACGGCTCACCTCCCGATTAGGTCTTGGATACCGATGCGTAGATGCCAAACTTCTTATTGTCATACACCTCAGTGATGCCGTATGCACGGTAGAAGTACAGCCATGCGTCAGAGTGCTGGTTCTGCTCCGGTGTGATGACCTTGTTCACGGTGTGCTTTGTGAACTGGATCGGCGAGTTCTTCTGCACGATCAGGAAATTCAGCTTCTTTCCAGTGGTTGCTGCCTTATATCCACCAGCACTCTCGTCGGCACCGGAAGAGCCTGTCTTGTCCACACCGGAGAGCAGGTCAATTGCGCTGTAGAAACGGGACTGCGGCACACGGATGGTCTTTGCGAAGCCCGCCAGCATTGCCTTGGACTTGTAAGTGTCCAGAGCCTGAATTGCGTTGTACATAGTCGGTGTGATATACAGCAGACGGCTTTCCTGCGGCACCTCTGCCTCGTCCATAGCGATATTAGCAGCGGTAATTGCTGCACAAACTGCAGCACCGTCTGCAAGGTCCTCGCTCTTGTTGGTGCCTGCTGCCTTGGCGTATGTCGCAAAACGCCACGCGTCCATCTCCGGCACAACCTTGGTGCGAATAAATTCAGATGCCAGCTTCCCGAAGGACAGCGCCGCAGTTTCCTCGTTGTCCATTGCATCCACGCTGAACCGTCTGCCACGGTCGTAGTTGAACGTTTTCTCGACCCACTCCAGGTCTACATCACCGGAAACATAGCCGTCCTTGCGGCTGTAGTCACCCAGGCCGTCCATGCTCATCTTCGGGATCAGAATCGTTCGTGCATTGCTGCCCTGCCGCACAGTGCTGGCATCCGATTCCAGATCAGCGGTCAGTGTTGCACTCTTGTACACTTCGTCCAGCAGTTCGATATACTTTTTGATCAGTGTGAGATTGTTTGCCATATCTTACTCCTTTCTCACTTCAAGCCCATGACACGACGGACCATTTCGTCCGTTACGTCCTTGTTTGTGCTGCCCGGTGTGGAATCCACAAACACCGGCGATTTCTCATCTTCTGTGGAAAATGCGTCCGGACAGCTTTCTTTCAGCGCCTTTACCACATCCTCGCCGCCGAGCAGTGTGTCGCCGTCAAATTTCAGCTGCTTGCTTTCAATCTGGCGTTTCAGATAGTCTGCATAGATCGGATTCCTGCAGCCCTGCTGTGCCACAAACTTGTCCAGCTTGGCACTGTACTCTATCTGCTGCATCTGCTCCTGTGCGGCCTCGTACTTCTTCTGCCAGTCAGCAGCAGACTGCTTGATGCCGTCAATATCCATATCGGTATACGACTGGATTTTGCTGTTTGCATCGTTCAGCTGCTCCGTGACGGTGTCCAGCTTAGCCTGTAAAGCGTTGTAGTCCGCTTCGCTGTAGGTCTTTGCCTGCGGCTCTGGCGTCTGCTCCTGCTGCTGTGCTGTCTCGTTTTTGGTTTCGTCTTCCATGTTCTTTCATTCCTTTCTGAAAATGGGTATAAAAATAGCACCTGATTGCTCAGATGCTGATTTTACAAATAAGAACGCCGTACCCGCTGGCTGAATTGTTCTTGTTTTCCGCCCTCCGCCAGTTTATGCCCGTGGTCGGGGCGTGAAAAAAGCGTACCGAAGTACGCTTAATCTATAATTTCAATTGTTTTTACATCTGTAGCGTCAAGCCATATACCACACGAAAGTGCGATTGCCTCAACACCATCGTTATCATTTGGTTGCGTATACAATTCAACAAAGCCGGAATATGTTTTTCCGTCTGTCCCAATGACTTTTACCTTTTTCCCGTCAAAATTCTTTAAACTCATAGCATCATCGCTTTCTTTTTGCAGGTACAACGTGCGTTCTTTTCTTGGAATAATGCACCGTGATTCGATTTGTTTTTTCTATTGGTGTGCCGTTGTCGTTCACAACAACTCCAATTTCTTTATCTACCGCCAAAATCTCTTTCATTTGACCGTTTGGCTTAATCATTATTTCCCCGGTTCCGTGATAACGACTCACGATTTCCTGCAATTCCTCAATAGTAACCGTGAAATAACTTTTATGCTCCTTTTCGTTATATGCAGGGGTTCCGTAGATATGCGGATTTTGCTTTTCCGGGTTAAGATTAAGAGAGATTTTACCGCTTTCCACAGCCGCAACCACTCTTTTATCTTTTATTATACCACTATCCACCCCAGAAGTCAACGAATTCCAGCTGATTTTCTCCGGCGAATACGTCTTTCCCGTACCGCCGTTATCCTTTGACGTAAGTGGTGTAATTTCCACAGCGTGTCCAGCCGCCTCAGCTGGCAGTGTGCCTGTTTGCTGATTCTGCCGTTTCGCTGCATGGACAGCTTTCTGAGCCGCACTCCGTCCGAACCCGTCCACCTGCTCCCGGAATGTATCTCTCCGCTGACCGGTCTGGCTGCAAAACGTTTTCAGCTGCTTTTCGGATTCTTTCAGCTTTGCTGCATTTGCCGCATAGTCCGCCTGCAGTACTGCTTTTGTTTCTTCGTCCGGTGCATTTTCCACCGCCGCCTGCGATGCCAGTGTCCGCCGCTTTAGCGCCCGTACATTCCGTTCGCCCTGCCGCTGCATCTGACTGATCTCGTATTTTGTGTACTTCTTGCCGTTGTATGAGATGTTTTTCTCATTCAGCTTTTTGATCTGCTCCGGCGTGTAATTTGGTCTGGAGATGCCTTTGTAATATGCGTGCCAGTCGTGGCGGCAGTTCCATCCCTTGAAACCCTCACCGGAGCCATAACCGATCTCATGCAGGGTATACACGTGCAGCCCGTCAATGGTTTCTCCGGCGTCTTCTCCGGTCAACGTGACCAACTGCCCCTGCCACCTTGCGTGTTCCGGTCTGGCACCGCTGTGTGCGGTCAGTTCCATCAGATGGCAGCCTGTTTCCTCTGCGTAGGTCTTGGACACCGCAGCAGACGTCTGCCCTACACCGGTCAGCGTACAGCGCCGCACTGCAACATCAATGCGGTCACGATGTCCGGTGGGATAGGTGACGTATGCGCCGGTGTCTGCCAGGCTGCGGACAGCGGTGCGAATCGCCTCCTGATAGGAAAACGCACCGGAGGACACCTGCATATAGGAACGGTCACAAGCATCGTAGAATACCTGCTGTGTGGTGTTTGCTGTAGTGCTGACCAGATTCCGCAGCGTCTTCTGCGTTTTGCGGTAGCCAGCCTCTAACACACGCCGCATGGGGCTGCTTTGCCGGATGTTGACCGGCAGCTGCTCTGCAGTTTCGTGGATATCATTCTCAATGCTGACGGTTTCCACACCGGCATCTTCGAATAACGCTTTCACCGCCGCAGAGCAGGCATCTGTCCGGGCAGTGATGATCTGCACAATGTCCGTATACAGCAAGCCAGCCTGCTGCAGGATCTCTGCCTGGTACTTTGTTGTGTCAGACACCTTGCCCATACGCATCATACGCCGTATCATAGCAGTGATGATGTCATCTTCCAGCTGCTGATACAGTGCCACAACACGGTTCGCATTTGGCTCGTAGTTCCGCATCAGAATCCACCGCCGCCGAACAATCCGCCGTCATCCGTCTGCTCCGGTATGTATTCCGCTGCATCTTCCACGGTACAGCCCATAGCGTAGGAGACCAGATATTCCGGTTTCAGCAGCTTGGCGTTGCACATCTGCAGCCGCCGTTGGAATTCCTTGTCGGTATCTTCCAGAACGCTGTCGCCCCAGTTGCACGCCAGAGTACACGCTCCCTGCGGTGCCAGATGGTACAGCGTCGCATACACATCCATGGCGCTTAATAGTTGCCGCAGTGCATACTCCAATGATTTCTGCATTGCAGAGACGTGTACATAGCTGCGCTGCTTGGAAGTACGTATCTCTTCGGCGGTTTTTTCCACGTCCTGCGGTTCTGAGATTGTCCCGTATGCCAGACCGACGTTGAATTCAATTCGCTGTAAGATGTGATTTAGCCCGTTGAACAACGACGTGTCCCGGATCGCCGGAGCGTACACCTGCATCATTTTGGTGATGTCGGCATTTTCCCCGAAGTCATATTTCCGGAACAACCGTTTTTTTCCTTTGGGGAGCGTCAGCCGTTTCTCCGCTTTCTTGTCCGCTGCGGAAAAATCGAAAAGATCTACTGACGCATCGACCGCCATTTCTGACGCATCATACTCCCATGTGATTTTCCGCCACTGCTCGTCTGCCTGCCGGATCAGATCCACTGCATTGGCATATACAGACACGCCGACTGCGGAATCCATATCCACACGGTTAGACGTTGGAATGCGAAACACCGCAAACAACGGAGCAGGCACATTTGCGATCTCCTGATGCGGCTGCAGCTGTTCCCATCCCTCTACCTCTGATAAGTCGCAGGATGCGCCCAGAGAATCCACGCCCAGCGATCGGTACGCCTGGTTTTCAACGGTGTAACGTTTTGCCGCTGCGTCCCAGGTGTGGAATTCCAGCCGTGTATAATACACTTTTCCGATCGTTTTGCGTGCCATAAATACCGCAGCGGTCACATTGCCGTTGGCGTCAAATGCAGTTGGCACATATCTGTCTGCACGCACCATATCGACCAAGATTTTTCCGCCGGACACGTAGGGCTTAAACGCCATGCTGCCCAGAGCGCACGCTACCTCTGCTTTTTCGGAGAACTTTGCAAGAAAATCATCCATCTGCTCGCCAAGGAACACTGCTCTGTCGTTGTTTTCTTCGGTGTGTATGTCGGACTCTGCCAGCATCATCCGTGAGAACTCCGATGCGATTCCTGCCGGCAGCCCCAACGCTCCGCAATCGTCTCCCATCTCATAGATCAGCCGCCATGTTTCCAGTGCGGTCTGCATACGGGAAGATACCGTCTGTTCTGCATTGGGTCTGTTCCGGAACAGCCAGTTTCCCAGAATCTGAAATATGTTTATCGTTTTTCTTCACCTCTCACTTGCCGGATTGTCCGCCGCATTGCCGTCCGCACAAAATACCGCATATCGTCCATGGCGTGA
>ERZ808270.740-NODE-740-length-16968-cov-4.140838_pt1 | contig 16968 bp, 13 predicted proteins | sample MGYA00521082_ERZ808270 | MGnify/ENA primary metagenome ERZ808270 (study PRJEB31516, sample SAMN03275594) | gut metagenome | biome: mammalia-associated habitat; material: feces | host: Papio cynocephalus | place: Kenya | collected 2012-07-27 ... | reverse complement strand
TAAAATTTCCATACGCCCCGGCCATACCGCTTTGTGAATTCCACGGGCAATAACCGTTTCCATCTTTTCCTTTTCTATCCGGCATCTGGTCCATGCCACTTCCGCCGCACACATGGCTGTAGCGGCGTTTTCTCTCTGATAAGCACCCAAAAGTCCCGGCTGTACCGCCTTTGCCCGCTGCAGATCATTCTCCTGTACACACCGCACACCTGCCCCCTTTGCTGTGGCTTCCCTTTGCAATACCGCAAGTGCTTCCGGTTCCTGCGGTGCAATGATCACTGGTATTCCTGCTTTGATAATTCCCGCTTTTTCCTGCGCAATTTCTTCTATGGTATTTCCAAGAATGTTCATGTGATCATAACCGATCCGTGTGATCACCGAAACTACCGGATTTCCCAGTGCATTCGTAGAATCGAGTCTGCCTCCGAGACCGGTCTCCATGATTACAAGATCGCATTTTTGTTCTTTAAAATACAACACTGCCATAAGCACACAATAATCAAACATGGTCGGCATCACACCAAATTCCTGCTCCAGCAGAATGTTGCCGATTCGTGTCACATCTTCTCTGGAAATCTGTTTGCCATCAACCATGATACGCTCTTCAAAATCGATCAGGTGTGGAGAAATAAATGTTCCGACTTTTAATCCGGCTTCCCGGAAAATCGAAGTCAGGAATGCACAGACCGATCCTTTTCCATTGGTTCCCGCCACATGAATAAATGGCATCCCGTTTTGCGGCTGTTCCATCTGCTCTAACATGATTCCGGTAAGTTCCACTCCCGGCCGGTTTCCAAATCGTCTTCCGTTTTCTATCTGATTTAATACTTCTTCATATGAATACATCTTTATTCTCCCCGCAGGTATCTGTGAACCGCTTTCGGCAGCCGGTACCTGACTCACACAAAAATAGGGAGAAGCTTATAAAAAGCTTCTCCCCGTATTCTACTTCTATATGTCGGTTGTTTCAAGTGTAAAATCCTATACCGAAAGGATCACTCCGCCTTCATTTGCATACATGCTGGACACCCCGGCCGTATTGACAATCACGATCTTTTTGAATTTTGCAACTTTTTCAATTGCATCCTTCACAAACTGTGCACGTTCCGGACAATTGCAGTGAGAAATGGCAAGCACACGGTTCTCACAGTTCTTAGTAACTTTAAGCATATCCTCAACCATCTTGGAAAGTGCTTTCTTCATGCCTCTTGCCTGACCAAGCTGCTGGATCGTTCCTTCTTTGGTGGATCCCATTACCGGCTTGATGTTTAAAGTATTTGCCACAAATGCCTTCAGTCCGCTCAAACGACCTGCCTTGCGCAGTGTTTCGAGTGTCTCAATGACAAAAAATGTGTTCATGGAAGAAATGTAAGACTCCACATCTGCTACAATTTTTTCAAAAGATGCACCGGATTCTTCCAGCTCCTGAATCTTTAATCCGATCAGTGTTTCCCCAATCGATGCCGACTTGGAATTAAATACATGAATCTGCTTGGAATCCTCATGCTCTTCATGGTAAAGCTGTGCTGCAAGTACCGCACTGTTGTACGATCCGCTCAATTTTCCGGACAACGTCACAACATATACATGCTCCGCCTCTCCCTCATAAGCTCTCATATAACGCTCCGGAGACGGGCAGGAAGATTTCGGGCTATGAATACATGCCTTTACTCTCTGTAAGAAATCTCTCTGATTAAAAGTTTCATCATCTGTGATCTGATAGCCATCTACATCCAGCAAAAGCGGCACTGTGCAAAAATGTCCATCTGCCTTTAATTCTTCGGAAAGTTCTCCACAACTGTCAATTACAATTTTATACTGGCTCATATCCATCCCTCTTTTCTAAAATATGTTTATCATTTTATGAAGTGCGTGTGTTTATCATTACTTTATAAAAAGTTTTCTTTTTCTATCACACGTAGTATTCATTACTACATTCATATCATAGCACGGTTTCTAGCATTTGAAAAGAGGGTAATCACATATTTTATAGTTTCTTCATAATTCTTTAGGAAAAGTATACTTTTACAGCCGTTGCCAGAGCTTCAAAATCCGTTCTTCCCATCAGTTCCCGTGCGGAATGCATCGATAAGAGCGGAATTCCAATATCCACCGTGCGGACCGGAAACAGTGTGGATGCAATTGATCCCAGTGTACCACCCCCGCGCACATCCGAACGATTGACAAACCTCTGGTATGCTATTTTATTCTGATCGCAGAGCTGCCGCAGAATTCCGATTGCCTCCGCATCCGTCGCATAAGACTGGGAACATGCCTCTTTGATACAGAATCCATCCCCGAGTACCGGATGATTGGTAATATCCATCTTTTCCTTATGATTCGGGTGCAGTGCATGTGCCACATCCACGGAAAGCAGCATACCTCCATACATGGCACAATCCGTTTCTTCCTCACTGCAGCCAAGCGACCGGTAGATACGCTTTACCATATCATGCAGTAAAATCGATGCCGCCCCCTGTTTGCTGGTATTTCCGATTTCTTCATTATCAAACAGTGCGATCAGATTAATGCCATCGGTCCGCTTTCCCTCCATGATGGCTGCCAGCAATGCTGCAACCGATGTCTGGTTATCCAGCCGCGGGGAAGACAGCAGCGTTTCCTTTATTCCCACATATGCCGGTTCTTCTACACAGTATGTATTCAGCTCAAAATCCAGAATATCTTCCTTTTTCACAGCAAGTTCTTCCGCAAGAAATGACAGAAAATAATCGGTACTCTGCTGTTCTTCTGGCAGCATATCCGCAACCGGCATCAAATCCACCTGATTATTGATTGCCACACCCTTATTCACTTCCCGATTCATATGAATGGCAAGGTTTGGAATAATAAGAATTGGACGATCGGAACGATATAGCATGGTCTTCGGAGCAAATGCATCTTTGCTTCGAACAATCACACGACCTGCAATTCCCAGTGGTCGGTCAAACCATGTATTTAAAATCGGGCCACCATACACTTCTACATTCACCTGTGCATACCGTTCTGTTACAAAGTCTGCATTTGGCTTGATCCGCAGATACGGATAATCTGTATGTGCGGCTGCCATGCGCAGCATATCATCTGCCTGAAAATTCTCCCCGACTGCAAAAGCGTAAAGAGTCGTTCCATGGTGATCCATCATATATTTTCCACCTTTACGAAGCATCCACGCAGATCCATAATCTATTTCTTCAAATCCTACTTCTTTTAATATTTGCTTCGAAACCTCCACACTGTGAAATGGTGATACTCCATTCTTTAATATATTGATCAAAAAATTTTCTTTCATAAAACAATAGCTCCTTTTTTATTTCATATAATTATAAAATACGACTGATCAAAACATACATTTCGATCAGCCGCATACCTTTCTTTATCCGGTTTTAAGAACACTTATAACTGAAATTAGTCATCTGCAGATTATCGATCGATGCACCTTCCCTGTTAAGATGTACGCCAACCGTCAACGGTGACGATACTCCACTTCCAATTGTAAATGTAGCCGTAGAACCACTTACTGAATGCTCCACGCTCGCATCTGTCGTTTCAACCTGATCAATCGGTTGATTAAATTCCATAGTAACCTGAAGTGTTCCCTTGATTCCACTCCAGGAAATATTCCAGCAGGCTTTTCCTCCATTGTTCCATCGATCCCATACATTTGCATATTTTACATCGACATTTCCTGCTCCACTTGCAAGGAAAACTCCCTCTGCGCTCTGCTCCGATAGTATAATAGTTGGTTTCTCATAAGTTTTTTTCATTTATATCTACCTCTTTCGTTTTACTCCGTATATAAAATTTTTCATATTATAGAAAAATATTTTTTCCTTGTCAACACTTTTTCAATTGAAACTTACCATATTTACATGCTACAATATCTTTATATTTATAAATATGTAACAATTTGTTCTACAGGGGGATCTTTATGCTTGCATTACAACTCACCAACACGAAAGACTTTATGAATAAATTTCTCAAAGATGAAATTTTTGACCATTTTCTACTTCAGGAAGGCATTGTCGTTTCTTCTGTAAGCTATGTGATTGATGGAACAATCACGAAAGGATTCTATACGGAAACAGAAGCCGAAGAACTCGGTATCAAAGGCTTCCATTTTCTTCCATTTTCTATGCTCCGTCCACGCATCTTTGATTTGATCAAAGGGAAAAAAGCGCCATCTTCCTTTAAATTTGTCCTGATGCTTTCCCCGGAAAATCAAAAACGCACCATTGAACGGATTGGAAGTTCCTATACCCCGGCAGATATTTCCGCCATGTTCATGAACATCAAATTTCAAAACCAGATGCTTACATTAACAACCGGTATTTCTTACCGCATTTTTTCTATGGATAAGACATTAGAACCAGAATGGGACAAATTTGTCAGACAATTTCTCTCACAACACGACATTTCTTTTGAAGTGCTTTAAAATCCGGCTATTTTACGAAGATTTTGCTTTACATTTCCAATTGGTTATGCTATTCTTAGCATAGTTGCAAGGCAACACAAATATATTGGAGGTACTTTCGATGAACAAAGGTACAGTAAAATGGTTTAACAACCAGAAGGGTTACGGATTCATCACCGCTGAAGACGGACACGATGTATTCGTACATTACTCAGGACTTAACATGGAGGGTTTCAAATCTCTCGAAGAAGGTGCAACAGTGGAATTCGAAATCACTGATGGCGCTAAGGGTCCTCAGGCAGTTAACGTAACAGTAGTGAAATAATTGCCGACTAATCTAGTTTCTATGTACCTTTTTCTTTCTTTAGAATAAGATATTGGATACAACGATTAAAAAAAGGAATGTTGCATTTCTGCAACATTCCTTTTTTTGCGTATGGAAATACCTCTTTAGAAGCATCCACTTATCCATTGTCATTAGTTCTCAAATACCCGTTTGATACTATCATAATGCAGGAAAATTCCCTGGTCTGCAAGTTTCCGGATCTCCTCCGGCGTAGCAAACCTGCATCCGTCTGTTACTTCCGTCTGCAGATGGACATCTTTTTCCGTAACATCCATTGTATAACGATAAACATCTACAAAATAGTTATCCCCTTCGCCCGGATTTTCTCTGTGATAGGTAAATACATAACCACCTTCCGCGTCTTTTACATCCAATCCGGTCTCTTCTAAAACTTCCCTGCGCACTGCCTCTTCCGATTCTTCGCCTGCCTGCGCAGCTCCACCGGAAACTTCCCACCATCCGGGTGCCCATGCTTTGGTCATTACACGTTTTGTAATCAGAAATTTTCCATCCGGGCGCTTAATTACCCCAAGTACCGTCAAATGATATTCATCATCTGCAAGATTGAAATGATTCCGCTCCATGGTTCTTCCTGTCCGCACTTTATTTTTATCGTAGATATCCCAACGTTCCATTTCCATTCCTCCAATTTTTCATATGCGCCAGCTGCTATGATTCTTTTCTGCCATAGTTTTATAACTGCAACTCTATTCATTATATTGGTTTTAGGAAATGTTTTCAAGTTTCGATTCTATTTAATTCCACTCCGTCATATATTTGCGATACCATTTTGGCAGAAGCTGATTCTGGCACTGCTCATTGTGGCGTTCCCGGATTTCCATAGTGGCAAAATACTGTTTCCATAGCACAGCAAAATAATCCATATGACCCTGTGGAATCTGAAGCCGCTCTCCACTCACCAGGACACAGCTGTGTCCTGCTTCATGTACGGCAGCAAGATTTCGGTTTTCATCGTAGAGAATAAAATTTTCATCCGGAAAACGATCCGAAAAATGCTCCATCATCAGTGGAACCATATTGCATTTTGGTGCAAGCTGCGCCACAAGAATGCTTCCTAGATCCTGAAATCTCACAAATCCCAGCAGCTTATCCAGCTCATTGTTTACCTTGCGGGATAACTCCATCACCCGAAGTGCAAACGGATCGGAAAGCTGATCGGAAATACCGCGTCCCTGTGCAAATGCACGCACCAGATATCCAAGAACTGCTGTCCCCCGGTCCTCTGCAAAATGGCATAATGCATGAAGCAGTGTATCATACACCGGATACCCCAGTCTCGACTGTATACTGTAAACCGTCTTTTGCACTTTCTGGGCATCTGTCTGTACATCGATCTCCCTGGCAAACAAAGTCATTTCTCCTTCACCGGCCGCAATGGAAATACTGTCCGTATAGGGATCTTTCATTTTATTTTTGCATACAAACGCATCGAAAAGTGCTGTAAAAATTCCTTCCAGAGAATCCTCACATCGAAGCACAATCTGTTCACTCATACTACAAATTTCCCCCTGTCGTCAAACAGTGATAACTGCTCATAGGTCTGCACCGTTCCATCCGAAAGCAGCATCTGCATTGGACGCTCCTGATAAATCAGATTGCGTGTAATATATCCTTCCTCCATACGGGTATGATACATCATCTTTCCTTTGCAGGTGATAAAATACACTGCCCGTTTCAGAACAACACCGATCTTCTTCAAATCCGAAAAATCCAGCTTTGCGTACCGGCGGGCTGCCATAATCCGGCGGGCACTTTTGGTTCCGATCCCCGGCACTCGAAGCAGTGTATAATAATCCGCACGATTAATTTCCACCGGAAACAGTTCCAGATGGTGCACTGCCCAATTACACTTCGGATCAATCTGTTCGTTAAAATTCGGATTTTTCTCGGAAAGAAGTTCATCTGCACGGAATCCATAAAAACGCAACAAAAAATCTGCCTGATAGAGCCTGTGCTCTCGCAACAACGGAGGTCCCGACAAATCCGGCAAGGAACTGTCATGATTCACATTGATAAATGCAGAATAGAATACACGCTTCATCTCAAACTTCTGATACAAAGCTTCTGAAACCGAAATAATCTGATAATCACTTTCATCCGATGCCCCGATCACCATCTGTGTGCTCTGTCCTGCTGGCACAAAATAATGATCCGGCCGCATTAATCCACGCGTTGTCTGTGGAAGCTGCTTTTGCACTTTTCTCACTTTGCAGGAATTCTCTCCGCTGGCAATTTCTTCTCCCCAGCTTTGTACTGCACTCTGCTGCGCTTTGTGCTCCCGGATGGCAGCAATTCCATCGTGGTAGTCCTGCAGACGGGCATAACTTTCCTTCATCTCTGCCATCTGGTTATAATAGGTTTTCTCATCCAGATACATCCGGCTTTTCATACTCGATACCCCGTGAAACTCGCGGCTCTGCCGAATTCCATTCTGTAACTGGCGCATCGGGGAAAGGATGTTTTTACGCACTTTATTAGGCGCAATCTGCCGCAGCGCATCGGCCGTGGGAAGTTCTAAATTTACACTCATGCGGTCTGCAAGATACCCTGTTAATTCCAGCAGATCCGCTGATGCTCCCGGAATTCCTTTTACATGTATATATCCGTTAAAATGATATTTTGTACGCAATAAATAAAGGGTCTCATATAAAAGTCCCATGGTATAATCCGGAGAATGTAAAATTCCGGAACTTAAGAACAATCCTTCGATATAATTTCTGCGGTAAAATTCCATCGTGAGCTTACAGATTTCCTCTGGTGTAAAACTGACACGCTTCACATCATTGCTGCAACGATTCCTGCAATATTTGCAGTCATAGATACAATCATTGGTATATAAAATCTTAAGCAGTGAAATGCAGCGCCCATCCCCGGTAAATGCATGACAGATTCCACTTGCATATGCATTTCCCGTATGTGTACCATCTCCTCCACGCTGCACACCACTGGAAGTACACGCAACATCATATTTGGCTGCCGCCGAAAGTATGGTTAGTTTTTCCATGATACGATCCATCTGCAAAATTTCTCTCATATCCAGTGCTCCTCTACCAAAATGCCGAACATCTGTTCTTTTTATATCATATCATAAGAACAAATGTTCGGCAAGTGTAATTTTTTTATTTTTGCTGTCGCAGAGACACCTGCGAGCAGTCTCCTATCTGCCCTGATGTAGCATCCATGGATAAATCAGTGAAATCGCTCCGCCGATTCCGGCAGAAGCTGCACAGGTAAACACTAAAGCCCCTGCAATTCCGCCAAAGAAATATCCAATTGCCAGAAAAACGGCAACAATTACTAAAATAATGCAACGCAGCAAAATCTGGATCATACTCTTAACCGTATCCATCGCAGACGCCGGAACAAGCGCTTCCAGCAAAAGTCCAACTTCCGAAAACATAAAATCCGCCACCAGATACGTCAGATACCACAGAATCATAATTCCCGGCTTTTCATGCAGAAGCAATGCCGAAACTACCAGTGCTGGAAGCAGATCCATTGCACAGAGATATGTTCCTGCAAGCACCCCAAAGAAAACTTTCTTGTATGGATTCTCCGGCACCAGAAACAGCCAGTTTCGCGCAGTCTCCTGTGCAATCGGATTTCCCATATTCCGGAAGAACAGTACAAAAAACAAAATACAGCCGGGTACCAGAAATCCAGATACTCCCATTACCTTGACACAAAACAGGGAAATACCGACACTAACCAAGAGATAAAACAGCATCGTATTAGTTATAACTCCAAATTTTGCCGTGCGCTGGCGGCAATAGATTTCCTTTGTAAAAAACATAGATGCCCCCCAGCCTTTTAAGGTGCCTTCCTTTTGCTGTTTCTTCGCATGTGTTTTTCCTGCAGTAATCCGTCCTTCTTTTGCGTCTTCCAGTGTCTGTGCACGTTTTCCGGCAGACGCCAACGCATCCTCATAGAAATCTGCTTTCATATGCCAGATGGCAAAAATCAATACTGCCACACTTACAAGCAGCAATCCCAGATAAGCCAGAAAGGATAAAACTTCCCCATTCAACGCACACATAATCATGCCCTTGTACCAGCCAATCACCGGAAGATAACGAAGCCAGTGACGGGCAAATGTCATCTGTGCAGCTTTCAGTAAATTCTGCCCATTTGCAAGATATGTTCCTCCTGCAAGCAATCCAAGCAGTACAACAATTCCCACAATGAAAGGAAACACATATTTTTTCAATTTCTCATGTGTCGTACAGACCGTATATGTCAACACAATCATAAGTCTCTGAAACACCAGAAGCAGAATCCACCCTGCAAACAGAGCTACAACCGCCGGTGCTCCCAATCCCATATTTACAACGAGATTTGGAATCTGAAACACCAGATATACGGACGCAAAAACTGTTGCCACCATCTGAAAACTCAATCGAAACATCAACACAGACTGTGGTTTCATCGGTGCTGTGAACAACAGATTCACATCTGCCATCTGGAAAATATCTGTACCATCCTTGGAACCGGAATACATTCCCCAAAGCAATATAGCCACAAAAATGATCATCACTCCGGCTTCCACATAGGTTTTGATTGCAGCAATCTCCTGTGGCGTTTTTTGCGCTTCTTCATCTTCCGTCGCTTCTTCCTGTGTGGTATCCGTCTCCGAAGACGATTCCACGGTTTCCACTGACTGTTGCTTTTCTACCATGGAACCGACCACGCCACCGATCAGTCCAAATATGATTCCAAATCCAAAAATGGCAAGAATGATCACGAGAAATGTACTTCGAAACATCTTTTTTATCGTGTTCCAAAAGGTATGCCATGCATAATAACCCCATAACCGCATCACTTACACCTCTCTCTCCGGAGCTGCGCCCTCTGTAATCTCAAAGAAAATATCTTCCAGACTTTTGTTGTTATCCTTTAAATTTTCTCGTTCAACCACAGCGGCTACACGCCCCTGTTTCATGATATAAGTGGTATCCCATAATTCTTCAATACTGTCAATCATGTGCGTGCTGACCAGTACCATGCAGCCACTGTCCCGCAATTCCTCAAACACCTTTTTCAGTTCTTTGATGGCATGTGGGTCCAGACCGATCATTGGCTCATCAAACAGTACCAGCCGTGGTTTCGGCAAAAGTCCACAACAAATGGACAGTTTCTGCTGCATCCCTTTTGACAACTCATCTCCGAATTTTTTCTTCTTATCTGTCAGATCAAACCGTTCCAGCAATGCATCTTTATAGGTTTTATACTCCTTTAATTTATACGCCCGTGCAATAAATTCCATATGTTCATCCACAGTCAGATTCGGATACAACGATGGAATTTCCGGAATATATCCCATGATCTTTTTCGCCTCGATGGACTTATTTTCGAGACCGTTTACCTGTATCTGTCCCTGATATTTCAGAAATCCCATAATACATTTTATAATCGTGCTTTTTCCTGCACCGTTAGGTCCAAGCAGTACTCCGATGCGCCCATCCTCTATGGTAAGATTGATATCATCATTTGCAAGCACCTTGCGGTATCGTTTTGTCACATGTACAACTTCTAACATAACCATTTCCCTTTCTTTTTCTGACTAACATGTTCCATGTTTTTACGATATCACATTCATTTGCTGCAAACCATCTTCTTTTCCTTAAAAAACCTTAACGCTTCCTTAAACTGTTGTTTTACTGCGTGGTCTGGAAACCTTTACACAACGAATCTGAAACCAACGCCAGCGCTAACTTGTAAATTTTTCTGTAGAAAGAGAATGTACCCCTTCTTCCGTCGCATCGAAAAACCTTATATTTAAACCACCCCGCAAATCTGTTTTTTCATCCAGATATGCGGACAGCCTTCCTCTTCTCCAACTTCACCAAATACCGTATATCCACACTTTTCATAGAACTTTTGAACTCTGCACTGCGCATGAAGTGAAATAGAAGTTCCACCCTTTTTTGCAACGGTTTTTTGTGCCTCCTGTAACATCAGTGCTCCTATATTTTTCCCTCTGTATTCTTTCAGCACTGCCAGCCTTCCCAGAATAAATGCATTCCTTTCGCTTCCCGGAAAAATTCTGCAGGTTGCGATCGGTTTCCCCTCATCATATAATACGATTTGTGTTGCCCGAAGATCGGTATCGTCAAACTCATCCACAAATCCCTGTTCCTGCATAAATACTTTCTGCCGTATCGTTTTTGCATCTTCTGCCAAATACGCATATGTTTTAAATTCCATCTCTTATCACCTATGTATCTGTTATTGTCCTTAACAACTGCGGAATAAAAAACAAGGCCCTCGCAAGCGACGGCCCCGTTTTGATATTACTCTTCTTCTCTGTGCATGGAGAATGTTTCCATATGATAATTCTTTATATTGTCAAGAATCTGACGATCATCTGCTTTCTGAAGAAGCTCGTCACGGAACTTCTTGGTCACAAGCATATCGTTAAAGGAGCTTGGTCCACCAACACAGCCACCTTCACATGCCATACCTTCAATGAAGTCATCCGGCAGCTTGCCAGCCTTCATAAGCATCAGGAACTTGCGGCACTCTGCTGCACCGTTTGCCTTGCATACTTTCGGCTCGATGCCAGCTTCCATCTCTTTCATACTCTCGACAACCGCTGCGGTAACTCCACCGGAGTTTGCAAAGCGCTTACCGTATACGGAAGACTCCTGATAACTGGTATCACTTGGCTGCAGTTCTACACCCTTGGCGCTCATGATGGCACGCATCTCACTGTATGTCAGTACATAATCTGCATTGCCCTCGATCTTCTGATCGACAACCTCAGACTTCTTTGCTACACACGGTCCGACAAATACGGTCACAGCATCCGGGTCCTGTGCTTTGATCATACGGGATACCGCACACATTGGAGAGATGGTTGTGGAAATCTTATCTGCCATCTCCGGGAAGTGCAGACGCACCATGTTAACAAATCCCGGACAGCAGGAAGTTACTTTCTTTTCTCCTGCCTTGTATGCCTCTACCCACTCTGCGGCTTCGGAAGCAGCGGTCATATCTCCACCCAATCCGGCTTCGATAAATCCGTTGAATCCAACTTCCTGCATAGCTTTCTTCCAGCTTCCCATGGTAATGTTTGCACCAAACTGTCCCTCGGTAGCAGGTGCTGCAATCACGTATACTTTCTTATCAGACTTTAAGGCATTGATGACATCAACCATAAATGTCTTAGATCCGATGGCTCCGAACGGACAGCTGTGGATACATTTTCCGCAACGGATACACTTGGAATCATCGATCACAGAAATACCACATTCATTGTATGTAATAGCGTTGACCGGACATGCAAACTTACATGGTCTCTTCAAATGAGCGATTGCATTGTAAGGACATGCAGCTGCACAGCGTCCACACTCTTTACATTTCTGTGGATCGATATGGGAACGATGACGTCCTGCCTCAATGGCACCGAATTTACATGCATTGATACATGCCTTTCCCATACAGTTCTGACAGTTTTCTGTAACGGTATAGCTGGAAATCGGGCAGTCCTCACAGGCTGCACTGATTACCTGAATCACATTTCCATTATCCTCTGGTCCTGGGGCTTTGCCCTCTGCAAGACGGACACGCTGGCGGATAATTTCTCTCTCTTTGTAGATACAACAGCGGAACTGTGGTGTCGGGCCCGGAATCAGACGAACCGCGATGTGGTCTCTCTCCGCATCAAGAGTACCCTCAAATGCCAGTTTTGCAACTTCACGCAGAACCGCATGCTTGATCTTGATTACATTTTCATCAGCGTACATAAAATCTCCTTTGTTTTTCGTGGTTTCTATAAGCATAATATGTTTTAATTGTACATAAATTTTCATTAAAAAGCTATAGATGTATCTATCAAAATACATCAATCCGTGAGATTTTATGGACGATACAAATGTAAATAAGACAGACTTTAATCAGAAAATTGATGTTTCTCTGCGTGCCGCACTGGAAGCCACCCCGGCCGAACGAAATGCATCCGACGACCTTTCTACCGGAAGCAGCACCGACGGACTCTGGGATCTGATTATTCTGTACAGCGGTTCTCCACAAACGTTGCAGAATGAATTTCCTTCCTCATCCTTTACCTTTCTCCTTGGAAATTATGCCATTGTGAAAATTTCCGAGGACGACATTCCAGCACTTGCCGCTTTTCCAAAGGTCATCTATATCGAACGTCCAAGACAGCTTTTCTTTGAGATTGTTTCCGCCCGGCAGGCTTCCTGTCTGAGTGCCATTCAGGAAAACAGCAGCTATGGTCTGACCGGAAACGGCATTCTGATTGCTGTGATAGACTCCGGTATTGACTATGCACATCCTGATTTTTGCAATCCGGATGGAACCACACGGCTGGTGGCTCTCTGGGACCAGACAATTCCTGCAGATCCTTCTGCCGGACGCCCTGCCCCCGCCGGTTATTCACAGGGTACGCTTTTTTCTGCGGAACAGATCAATGCGGCACTTCAGGCTGATACCTTACAGCAGCGCATGGAACTTGTACCCAGCACAGATGTCACAGGACACGGAACCCATGTCACCGGTATTGCCGCCGGAAACGGCCGTGCCTCCGGCGGACTCTACCGCGGAGTTGCCCCGGAAGCCTCACTTCTTGCCGTCAAACTGGGATCTCCCGATCCAAAAGGTTTTCCAAACACCATTGAGCTTATGCAGGCGGTCGATTTTTCCGTAAGATATGCCATCGAACATACCGTGCCTCTTGTCATCAACCTGAGTTTTGGAAATACTTACGGCTCCCACAGCGGGACTTCCCTTCTGGAAACCTACCTGGACTATGTCTCAAATCTCGGACGCATTAATATTGTTGTGGGAAGTGGAAATGAAGGAAACAACGGCGGGCATGCCAGCGCACATCTGGCTTCTTTAGAATCGGCTAAAATTGAATTTGCCGTTGGAAATTATGAATCTTCTCTTTCGATTCAGATCTGGAAAAATTACTGGGATGATATTCGTTTTCAGCTGACTCCTCCGGGACTTGGAACCTCATTTAACATACCCAGTCAGCCCGGCAGCTGGCGCTTTTCCTTTGGCACCACACAGATTCTGGTATACTATGGACTTCCCTCCCCCTATAGTCTGTATCAGGAAATCGCCATCGATCTGCTGCCGCGGCGTGACTATATTTCGGGAGGCGTCTGGTTTTTTACCGCAGAAGCACGGTCTGTCATCGAAGGATTTATTGATCTGTGGATGCCGGCAGCCGCTATCCGCGGGACTGCCACGCAGTTTCTTACCCCGGCAACAGAGACCACCCTCACGATACCTTCCACCGCCGGAAGTGTCATTACCGTCGGTGCCTACGACTCTTCCACCAATACCCTCGCTCCTTTTTCCGGCAGAGGATTTACCTGGAGTACCGAACAGGTCAAACCGGATCTGGTCGCTCCCGGCGTCGACATCACCAGCTGTGCTGTCGGGGGCGGTTACGAATCCCGCAGCGGCACCTCCATGGCTGCTCCTTTTGTAAGCGGCAGCTGTGCACTGCTCATGCAGTGGGGCATTTTACAGAACAATGACCCTTTTTTATATGGAGAAAAAATGAAAGCATATCTGATCCGAGGTGCCAGACAGCTTCCATTTTCCGTTTCCTACCCCAATCCGCAGAGTGGGTACGGAGCTCTCTGCGTCAGCAACAGCCTGACGTTTGTGTGATCTGCTCCACTATTCTGCGATAAAGGCCTCATAAAATTTTTCTTTTGGCACAGGTTTTCCAAAATAAAATCCCTGGATCATCTCTGCCTTTGTTTTCTTTAAAATATCTACCTGCTCTTTTGTCTCGATTCCCTCAACAATACAATGGATTCCCAGATCATTGATCATGGAAGTCATATAGTCGAGGAGAATCCGGCTTTTGCGGTTATTGGTAATTTCGGTTACCATAGACCGGTCAATCTTTGCAGAATCAAAATCATACTGAATCAATACCGCAAGATTGGAATAATGACTTCCGAAATCATCCATCGACAGCCTGAATCCGAGTTCTTTCAGGCTGTTTGCAACATTTTCGATCAGAACATGATCCATATCTCCCACGGTCTCTGTCACCTCAATATGGATCAGTTCCACCGGAATGTCATATTTTTGAACCATCTGCGTTACTTTTTCAATGAGTTCCGGATACATGATCGTCATCTTCGAAAAATTCACCGATATTGGTACCGTACGATGCCCTTCCCGGATCTGTTCCTGTTGATAACGAAATACTTCATCCAGCACAAACAAGTCAATCATATGCACCAGATTGTAATGTTCCAGCACTGGAATAAACATTCCAGGACCTACAATTCCCAGTTCATCGTCCAGCTGCCGAATCAGTGCTTCCGCACCTTCTGTGCGCCCTGTGTGGATATCCACTTTCGGCTGCAGATATACCAGATACCTTCCACGCTCCATCAGATCGTTGATCTCATCTATCACGCTCTGCTCCATGCGCTTCATCACGGTTGTGCCATGCATCAGCTTGAGCTTATCGTTGCTCATAAGCACCTCTGCCTCTGCAATCTGACTGCGTGTGTTTGGATGGGCACTCCAACTGTATCCCATTGCCACACCAAATCCGAGTGCTTCGAGTTCCTTCCGCAGATTTTCCACCTGCTGCTCCATCTCCTGCCGTTCAATGTTGGTACACAAAACCAGCATCTCATCCTCATCATACCGGTAGATCCGATAATTAGAAAACAATGTTTTCAGAAGATTTGCAACTTCCATCAGCTTTCGATTTCCACTGATATATCCAAACTGTTTATTGATCTCTGCCAAATGGATCACGTCCGTTGTGATCACGCCAAGGGAACGGAACCTATTGTCCTCACCGGTGCGTGCCATAACCGACAATCCCTCCCTGTTCCAGAGATTGGTCAATTTGTCATGCGTACGGTCATATTCCTGATGCTCCTGCAGATTGCGAAGCTCAATCCGCGCAGCAAGTGTCGTTCCAAGCATGGAAAGAACATCGGCTTCCTCCAGATGTCTGTGTGGGTTTAAAACCGTAAGAAGCCCAAGCATCTGCTCACCGGTATATAAAGAAACACCGGCTGCCGACCATGCTCTTATCTCTGCCAGATGTTCATAGAGCATCGGATGACTTTCCCGCAACGATTTAATATTCGGAATCACTACATCCCCGAGATGTCCCATCTCCTGAATAAACGTCTCCACCTCTCCGGATTCAATTCCCTCAGTCACAAGTCTTGCCATCATCTGAGCCGTTTCCCTGTGACATTCTTCTGCATATCGGATATTTCCATCCTTTGCATAGGCAAGCACAACACAATCCGCATCAAAATACTGACGCAATGACTCAAATGTCTGCATGAGAGCATCACCAATACGCTCTCTTCCAAGCGTTTCCATACAGGTCCGAAGCTGTTTTAACATGGATTTTTCATTGCCCTCTGCAAGAATCGGTTCTACCGGATCAAGCGTCTCCGGCTCCTCATGATCTTTGATCTGGTCATAAAAAACAATCCTGTTTTTTCCGCTTCTTTTCGCCGCATAAACTGCCCGGTCCGCTTCGTAATAGAAATCCGGAAAGCTGATTCTCCGCCCGTTTAGTTTTGCCGCACCAATGGATACCGAATATTCCATATCAAAGATGATCTTTTTTAAGCTTTCGCGCATTGTGGAGCAAAATTCTTCCATTTCGACCGTATTCTGAAAACCGGAAACAAAAACAGCAAACTCATCTCCACCCAATCGGCCGACGATGCCTCTGTCACCTGTCACTTCACTTAAAATACTTCCGGTCTGGCTTAAAACCATGTCCCCTACCGCATGTCCCTGCGTATCATTGATCATTTTAAAATCATCAATATCAAGCATGACAAATAAGGCATTGGTTGTACATTCTGCAAGCTCTTTTGCACAATATCCTTCAAATGCCTTATGGTTATACACATTTGTCAGTACATCAATCTCTGCCCGGCGCCGCATACGTTCCGTGATGGTCTTTTCTTTCTGAACACACCGGAACCGCCCCACCATGCGGTTTATTTTTCCGTCTTCACCGGCAATGCTAACGAGATAAAAACGATACCATAACGGTTTTTCGTCTTCTTCCCGATAACGGACATCCACGGTAACGGTTCCTTCTTTTTTCAGACATGCATGCACGGCTCTGCGAAACACCTTTTTGTCTTCCGGATCAATAACAACAGATCCATAACGGTTTTTCTGTACATAGTCCGTGATGTAA
>ERZ808270.739-NODE-739-length-16969-cov-30.043160_pt1 | contig 16969 bp, 12 predicted proteins | sample MGYA00521082_ERZ808270 | MGnify/ENA primary metagenome ERZ808270 (study PRJEB31516, sample SAMN03275594) | gut metagenome | biome: mammalia-associated habitat; material: feces | host: Papio cynocephalus | place: Kenya | collected 2012-07-27 ... | reverse complement strand
CTGTCATCGACTGGCACTGGTACGAGGTGATGTATGGCGAGCGCTATATGGACACCCCACAGACCAACCCAGAGGGCTACAAGAAGACCTCGCTGCTCTACACAGCGAAGAACCTGAAGGGCAAGCTCCAGATTATCCAGGGCTACAACGACGTGACCGTCGTTCCACAGCACTGTCTCACCTTCCTGAAGGCTTGCATCGCAGCTGGCACCCAGCCCGACTTCTTCATGTACCCTGGCGAGCCTCACAACATGCGTGGGCATCAGAGCACTCACCTGCATGAGCGCATCAGCCAGTATTTCTTCGACTATTTGAAATAACAAACAACAATAACTTACAGCAAATGAAAATTTTATTGTTAGGAGGCGGTGGCCGCGAGCACGCCTTAGCATGGAAAATCGCCCAGAGCAAGAAAGTGGAGAAACTCTTTATCGCTCCAGGTAATGCCGGTACTCAGAATGTCGGCGAGAACGTGAATATCAAGGCTGACGACTTCGAGGCCTTGAAGCAGTTCTGCGTAGAGAACGGGGTCGATATGATCGTAGTTGGACCAGAGGATCCATTGGTAAAGGGTGTTTACGATGACTTCAAGAACGACCCTCGCACCAAGGACATTCCAGTAATTGGTCCTTCGAAGGCTGGTGCCGTGTTGGAAGGCAGCAAGGATTTCGCCAAGAAATTCATGAAGCGCCACAACATCCCTACCGCCAAGTATGAGACATTCGACGGCGAGCATGTAGAGGAAGGCTTGAAGTTTTTGGAGACCTTGAAGGCTCCTTATGTACTGAAGGCTGACGGTCTTTGCGCCGGCAAGGGCGTTCTCATCCTCCCTACCCTCGAAGAGGCCAAGAAGGAGTTCAAGGAGATGCTCGGCGGTATGTTCGGCAACGCTTCCGCACGTGTGGTAATCGAGGAATTCTTGAGCGGCATCGAGTGCTCTGTATTCGTCTTGACTGATGGCAAGCACTACAAGATTCTGCCTGAGGCTAAGGACTACAAGCGCATCGGCGAGCACGATACAGGCTTGAACACCGGTGGTATGGGTAGCGTTACCCCAGTGCCTTTCGCCACCAAGGAGTGGATGAAGAAGGTGGAAGACCGCATCATCCGTCCTACCGTGGATGGCTTGGCTGAGGAGAACATCGACTACAAGGGATTCATCTTCTTCGGTCTTATCAACGTGGAGGGCGAACCTATGGTCATCGAGTACAACTGCCGCATGGGCGACCCTGAGACCGAGAGCGTGATGCTCCGATTGAAGAGCGACCTCGTAGACCTCTTCGAGGGTGTGGCTGCAGGTGACTTGGACAAGCGCAACATCGAGTTCGACGACCGTGCAGCAGTCTGTGTGATGCTCGTAAGCGGTGGTTATCCAGAGGCTTATAAGAAGGGCTACCCTATCGAGGGCATCGACGACGTGGAAGGTTCCGTGGTATTCCACTCTGGTACAGCCATGAAGGATGGCAAGGTGGTAACCAACGGTGGACGTGTAATCTGCGTGGTAAGCTACGGCAAGGACAAGGACGAGGCCTTGAAGAAGAGCTTCGCCGAGGCACAGAAGATCAAGTTCACCGACAAGTACTTCCGCTCAGACATCGGTCAAGACTTGTAATTATCATATTTATCAAGAATTAGAGAATTAAAGAATTTTCCAAGTTCGCTTGTGTTTTTCTCCATTCTGAATTCAGCAGAGAATGACAAGAAGAGAATGCTAGAAAGGGAACTGCAAGAAAAAATTCTCAAATTCTCTAATTCTTGACTAGAAAAAACGTATTGACGAGAATTTTTGATGTTAAGAAAGAAAACTTTTCAAAATAAGGTAGCGGCAAGCCGCTACGCTCTACCATTCACTGCAACCCTTGCCGCTCTGGTTTGGGTTGCAGTAGGTGTTTTGATAGATAACATTTGGGTGCAGTTCGCATTCACCATTATCTCTACCCTCTTGATGGTGGAGTTGAACAACCGCAATGCCTTGATGCGCACCTACAGTCGCATGGTATCTTGCAGCTATTTGGTGCTCATCACCATGGCAAGTCTGCCATCGCCATCGCTCAAGGCGAATATCGTGACGATGTGTTTCATCGCCTTCTACATCATCATTTGGAATAGTTACCAAGACCATCGGTCGGCAGGCTGGACATTCTATGCCTTCTTCTGCATCGGCTTGGCTTCGATGGTGTTCATACAGGTCATCTATTACATGCCGCTCTTATGGCTGATGATGATTGTGTTCACCAACTCGTTCAGCATCCGAAACTTCTTTGCATCCATCGTTGGAATCATTGCACCTTATTGGTTCTCAGCAGGTTATTATGCCTATACCGACCAGCTACCCGAACTGGCAAACCACTTCATCGACTTCATCAATTATCATGAGCTGTTCGATTATTCCCAGATAACCGACCATCAGGTAGTCAACATCGTCTTCATCCTCATCTTGGGCATCATCGGCAGCATCCACTTCTTGCAGACCAGTTATGCCGACAAGATTCGCACCCGAATGATTTACGAGTCGCTCATCATGATGAACTTCGTGAGTCTGGCGTTCCTCATACTGCAGCCTCAGCACGACCTAGAACTCGGCGGCATCATGATAGTGAACACCTCACCGCTCATCGCCCACTTCATCACCTTCACCAAGGGCAAGGTGACCAACATCATGTTTATCTCGATGCTGGTGCTCGTCGTTTTCATCCTATTATATAATGTGTTCGTACCAGAAACAATACTGTACGAGGCAATCATAAAATAAGGATATGATGTACTAAAACAGTGCATCATATCAATGAAACAAGAGTTTGAAGCACCGTTTCAGTGCATCAAACATATTAAATCATTATAAATCAATATATTAAACGCATCTCAAAAACATGAGTTGGATAATAGATTTTCTGATAAACTGGGGATATTGGGGCATGCTAGCCGCAGCCTTCCTCGCCGGGAGTTTCTTCCCCTTCAGTAGCGAGGCAGTGATGGCAGGGTTACAAGCCGCCGGGCTAGAGCCACTCCCCCTCGTCGTCTATGGAAGCATCGGCAACGTGCTCGGCTCCATGTTCAACTATGGTGTGGGGCGACTCGGCAAGATGGAATGGATAGAGAAATACCTACATGTGAAGAAAGAGAGCCTCGACAAAGCAGAACGATTCATGGCTGGCAGAGGTGCATGGATGGGATTCTTCGCTTTCCTGCCCTTGCTTGGCAGTGCCATCACCATCGTATTGGGACTGACAAGGGCAAACGTTCCTATTTCCATCCTCAGCATCACCATCGGAAAAGTACTGAGATACGTTTTGCTCGTGTATGGACTAAGTTTTATATTTTAAGCAAACAGTTTCCACCTGTACGGTCGACACGGGCTAAGAGTGTGGAACAAAATACTTTATTTGACTATTTTATGAGAAGACTATTATACCTTATTATATTATGCGTCATATTGGTGAGCTGCAAGCAAGCAACCAAGAAATCAAATGATGACGACAAGCCAGTGGTAACAGTAACCATTCCTCCCTATCAGTACTTTGTCAACCAGATTGCTGGCGACAAGGTGGATGTGAACGTGATGGTATCCAATGGCAACAACCCTGAGACTTACGAGCCTTACGCCCAACAGATGGTGGAGCTCTCCAAAAGTAGTCTCTATCTGAAAGTGGGAAGCATCGGATTCGAACAAACTTGGATGCAGAAACTCCAGCAGAACGCTCCCGACATGAAGGTCATCGATACTTCCGTGGGCATCGCTCCAGCCAAGACTCCAGGCGGCAACATCGATCCACATGTATGGATGAGTTGCAAGAACGCCCGCATCATCGGTCGAAACATTCTGCAGGCGCTCTGCGAACTACGGCCAAAGGATAAGGAATATTTCGAGAAGAACTATCAGGCTTTTCTCCACATTATCGACCAGCGAGACAGCGCCATCACGCAAGAAAGCAAGAACAACCCAGATTTCGAGCATAAGTTCGTGATTTATCATCCTATCCTCACCTACTTCGCTCGCGATTACAAGCTAGAGCAGCTAGCCATCGAAGAGGAAGGCAGAGAGCCTAGTGCCGCCCAACTCCAGAGCCTTATCGAAAGAGCAAAGAAGGAAAAGATAAAATATTGCCTCATCCAGGCAGAGTTCGCCAACCGTAACACCACAACCTTCATCAAGGAGAGCCATACCAAGACTTTCAACATCAACCCTTTGCAAGGCAATTGGGTAGAGGCAATGAAAGAAGTGGTCTGGGCTCTCGAAGGCAAAGAACTAGTTGTTGCAGGAAAATAATCCACCTATATGGTTAACACGGGCTGAAAGCCCAAAAGCACATAGCCCAGGGCTACAACACGGGCTGAAAGCCCAAAAGCACATAGCCCAGGGCTACGCCCTGGGTATAAATATCAGCAGAAAATCGCCCTGAAAGGGCAAAAGCATTAGAATAAATGAATCCAATCATAAAAATCGAGCATCTCTGTGCGAGATACGACCAGAAGGAAGTACTCCACGACGTCAATCTAACCGTCTATCAAGACGATTACCTTGGCATCATCGGTCCAAACGGTGGTGGTAAGACTACGCTCATGAAAATCATCCTCGGTCTGAAAAAGCCTTCGGCAGGAAGCATCAAGTTCTATCGACCAACGACTTCTGCTGAAGGTAATAACGAGGCGAGAGAAGTAAAGGAGATCACCATGGGCTACCTTCCACAGTACAACGACCTCGACCACCAGTTTCCTATCTCCGTATATGAAGTGGTGCTCTCCGGCCTCAGCAAGACGAAAGGTCTTTTTGCTCGCTACACCAAGGCTCACCACCAGCAAGTGAAGGATACCTTGGAACGAATGCAACTCACCGACCTCAAGGATCGACCTATCGGAGCCTTGAGCGGCGGACAACTCCAGCGTGTCCTCCTCGCCCGAGCCATCGTATCGAAGCCAGACGTGGTGATATTGGATGAGCCCAATACCTACATCGACCGCCGATTCCAAAAGCAGATGTATGAGATGCTGGAGCAAATCAACAAGGACTGCGCCATCATCATCGTAAGCCACGACATCGCAGAGGTGCTCAACAACGTGAAGCACATCGCCTGCGTCAACCACCACTTGCATTATCACGCCACTGCCGATATGCCAAGGGAAAAACTCGAAGAGCATTTTTTGAATGTATAAGAAAGTAACGGCAGGAAGCTTACAAGTAGAAGAAAAAACAAGCAGAAAACTTACAAGTAGAAGAAAAAACAAGCAGAAAACACATTTTTCATCGCATAAATATGCCAATTATATACAAAATCCAATCTTTTTAGTACGAAAAGATTGGATTTTTCTTGTTTTTATATCAATATGTCAAGAATATTATGTACCTTTGCAATCGAATTAGACGAATGAGAGAGATTTCCTGTTATAATGGAATCATTTCCCCCATTATAACGGATTATTTTTAAGTAAAAAGAGAAAAATATGAACGAGACGATAATTTCTTTGGATATGTTGCAGTCAACTGGCATAGGTGCGTTGGCTTTGTTATTAGGAATGTTGATGACCCGAAACATCAAATGGCTACAGAAATTCTGTATCCCATCTCCTGTATCCGGAGGACTCGTCTTTTCCATAGCCACACTGATACTTTATAAGTTTTTCCACATCGAACTGAGCTTCGACGGTACCCTGAAGGATGTCTTCATGCTTGCTTTCTTCACCAGCGTGGGATTCCAATCCAATCTCAAGGTCATCAAGCAAGGAGGTAAGACGCTCGTCTTGATGCTCTGTCTCTTGGTAGGCATCATCATCCTCCAGAACCTCATGCCACTGCTCATCACCAAACTGCTCGACGTAAGCCCATTGATAGGTATGGCAGCAGGTAGCATCTCCATGGCTGGCGGTCATGGCACTGCGGGTGGTTTCGCCTCGGTATTGGAACACATGGGATTGCATGGGGCTGGCACCGTGTCTATGGCGGCGGCTACATTCGGACTCATCGCAGGTTCTGTGATTGGCGGTCCTATCGCAGAGAAACTTATTCGTACCAAGCTTACCTACGAACACGAGATAGAGAAAGATTTCGAGGTCGATCCTGCCATGGCAGGTATCGAGAGCGACGAGGCATCACCTGCCGGTCGTGAGAAACACCTCAGTAGCCACGAGATTGAGTTCCAGCACTACGCCAATGCCACCTACACCCTCTTGGTAGTAATGGCTGCTGGTACCGTGATGAGCAAGCTCCTGCAGAGCACGGGCATCACCTTCCCTACCTACTTCGGTGCCCTCATCATGGCAGCCATCGTACGCAATGTAATCGAACAGACCCCTTGGCGCAAGAAACTCGAAATGGAGAAGATTGTCAGCTTGGGAAACATCTCCCTCTCCGTATTCCTGGGTATGGCGATGATTTCACTGAAACTTTGGGAACTCCAAACCCTCGCCCTGCCGCTTATCTCGGTATTGGTGTGCCAGGTCTTGGTGATGATGCTCCTCACCTATTTCCTCGCCTTCCGATTGTTGGGCAGCGACTACGATGCAGCCGTATTGGTGGCAGGTATCTGCGGCTTCGGACTCGGCGCCACACCTAATGCCATGGCAAACATGAGTGCCGTTTGCTACAAGTATCACTACACCGTGAAGCCATTCCTCATCGTGCCAATCATCGGTGCCATGTTCGTAGACCTCATCAACACTGGCATTATCACCACCTTCCTCAACTGGATAGGATAAAAATATTTCAACCTGCACAGCTGAAAATAGCCCCTTTATAAAATATTTCAACTTTCAGTTGAAGCGGGCTGAAAGCCCAGAAGCACCTAGCCCAGGGCAACGCCCTGGGTAGACAAAGAGGAGCTAATGCGCCCTGTAAGGGCAAAAGCATCTCATTATCAATGCTTTTGCCCTTACAGGGCGACTTTTTTATTGGAACGCAAACCCAGGGCGTTGCCCTGGGCTAGGTGCAGATTGCCCTTTCAGGGCGCATAGGATGTGACTTTGACACAACCACATAAATATATAATATTACCTAAAAAACAAGCGAAAAGAGTCCTAATATCCTTTCTTTTTATTAACTTTGCAAAGTTATTTCGAAATATAATACATTAAGTTTAAACAATAATGAAACAGTACAAATTGGTGGACAATATCTTCGGATGGGTCGCATTCATCATTGCGGCTTTCACTTATTGCTCCACGATTGAACCGACAGCCAGTTTCTGGGACTGTCCGGAGTTTATTACGACTGCTTACAAGCAGGAAATCGGTCACCCACCTGGGGCACCTTTCTTCATGCTTTTGGGCAACTTCTTCACACATTTCGCTAGCGACACCACCCAGGTGGCGAAGATGGTGAACACGATGAGCGCTCTGCTGAGTGCCGTTTGTATCATGTTCCTTTTCTGGACCATCACCCATTTGGCTCGCAAGCTCATCGTCAGCGACTGGAAAGAGATGACCACCGCCAAGATGATAGCTATCGAAGCCTCTGGTATGGTGGGCGCACTCATCTACACATGGAGCGATACCTTCTGGTTCTCTGCCGTGGAGGGTGAGGTATATGCGTTCTCGTCTGCCTTCACAGCCGTGGTATTCTGGCTGATTTTGAAGTGGGAAGACCATGCCGACGAGCCTCACAGCGACCGTTGGCTCGTGCTCATCGCCTACATGACAGGTTTGAGTATCGGCGTACACTTGCTCAACTTGCTTTGCATCCCTGCCATCGTATTGGTATACTACTACAAGAAGGTGCCTCATGCCAACCTGAAGGGTTCTTTGCTGGCATTGATTATCTCTTTCTTGGTAGTCGTAGCCGTATTGTATGGCGTGGTTCCTGGTATCATCACCGTAGGTGGATGGTTCGAGTTGTTCTTCGTCAACACCCTCGGTTGCCCATTCAACACCGGTGAAATCGTATATATCATCTGCCTCGTTGCCGCAGTCATCTGGGGCATCTACGAGACTTACAATGCATCAGAGAAGAATCTGAAGAAGCAGAACATTGCCTTCGTTCTCGGTTTTGGCATGCTCGGCATCCCATTCTATGGATATGGTTGGAGCGCAGCCATCACGGGCATCATCGTGCTGGTAATCCTATGGTTCGTGCTTGCCTACAAGCGCAAGAAGGAAGTGGTCACAGGCATCGACGAGGCTACAGGCATCGAGAAGAGAAAGTTGCAGCTCTTGCCGCTCATCTCCGCTCGTGTCAAGAACACAGCTCTGCTCTGCATGTTGATGTTGATGATCGGTTACTCCAGCTATGCGCTCATCGTAATCCGCTCATCTGCCAACCCTCCTATGGACCAGAACTCTCCTGAGGATATTTTTACTTTAGGTAGCTACTTGAGCCGTGACCAGTATGGCGACCGCCCATTGTTCTATGGACAGGCTTATACCTCTCAGGTTGCCCTCCAGGTGGACGGCGACATGTGCAAGCCAGTGATGAACGAAGGCGCACCTGTTTACCAGCGCAAGGAGAAGGCTTCGAAGGACGAGAAGGACTCTTACTTCGTAGTGAGCCACAAGAATAAGTATGTTTATGCACAGAACATGCTCTTCCCTCGTATGTATGATGCAGCTCATGCCCAGGCATACGAAGACTGGATGGGCGGTGTAGACGGCACTCAGGTACCTTACGACCGTTGCGGCGAGAACATCATGGTGAAGATGCCTTCACAGGTGGACAACATCCGCTTCTTCCTCTCTTACCAGTGCAACTTTATGTACTGGCGCTACTTTATGTGGAACTTCGCCGGACGTCAGAACGACATCCAGGGCAATGGTGAGCCTGAACACGGCAACTGGATTACAGGTTACTCATTCATCGACGATGCGATGTATGGCGACCAGAGCAAGTTGCCAGACGACTTGAAGGCAAACAAGGGCCACAACGTGTTCTACTGCATGCCTTTGATTCTCGGTCTCATCGGTCTCTTCTGGCAGGCTTGGTACACTCGCAAGCGCAAGGTAGTGAAGAACGGTGTGGAGACAGAGGAGATTCTCCCTGTAGGTATCCAGCAGTTCTGGGTGGTATTCTTCCTGTTCTTCATGACAGGTCTTGCCATCGTCATCTACTTGAACCAGACTCCAATGCAGCCACGTGAGCGTGACTATGCTTACGCAGGTTCATTCTACGCATACGCTATCTGGTGCGGTCTTGGCGTGCTCGCCATCATCGACCTCTTGAAGCGCAAGGCTAAGCTCAGCGGCACTGCCGTGGCAGCCATCGTAGGTGTATTGGCATTGCTCGTACCTATCCAGATGGTATCTCAGACTTGGGACGACCACGACCGCTCCGACCGTTACACTTGCCGTGACTTCGGTCAGAACTACCTGATGTCACTCCAGGAGAAGGGTAACCCTATCATCTTCACCAATGGTGATAACGATACCTTCCCACTCTGGTACAACCAGGAGGTAGAAGGCGTGGGAACCGATGCCCGTGTATGTAACTTGAGCTACTTGCAGACCGACTGGTATATCGACCAGATGATGCGTCCTGCCTACAACTCACCATCCGTACCTATCACCTGGCCACGACTCGACTTCTGTTCAGGCACCAACGAGTATGTACAGGTAGAGCCTGAGGCTAAGCAGCAGATACTCAACTTCTACAAGGAAGACCCTGAGAACGCCAAGAAGCAGTTTGGCGCAGAGCCATTCGAACTGAAGAACATCTTGAAGTACTGGGTACGCAGCAAGAACTCCGATATGCACTTCATCCCAACCGATACCCTCTATGTAACCATCGACAAGAACGCCGTGAAGAAGAGCGGCATGATGATGGCTTCGGATACCATCCCAGACAAGATGGTTATCTCGTTGAAGGGCAAGAACGCTCTCTACAAGGGCGACTTGATGATGCTGGAGATGTTGGCTCAGTGTAACTGGACCCGTCCTCTCTACGTGGCACTCACCGTGGGCGAGGAGAACTACATGAACTTGGGCGACAACTTCGTACAGGAGGGTCTTGCCAACCGTATCACTCCGTTCACCACCAACAAGCCTGGTGCGAAGAACTTCGATACAGAGAAGGCTTATCATAACATCATGAAGCGATTCAAGTTTGGCAACTTGCGCCAGAAGGGGCTCTACATCGACGAGACTACCATGCGCATGTGCTACACCCACCGTCGCCTGCTCGCTCAGACCGCCCTACAGCTCATCGCCGAGGGCAAGAAGCAGAAGGCCGTCGACATCTTGAAGAAGGCCGACGTGGAGATTCCTAGCTACAATGTTACACTCGATTACATGAGCGGTGGCTTGGATATGGCTCGTGGCTGGTTGATGACTGGTCAGAAGGCAAAGGGCAAGGAATATGTGGAGGCTGTTTGGAAGAACGCTTACCAGTATCTCAACTACTACCTCAGCTTGCCAAACGACCGCTTCCTCCAGGCACAGAACGACTGCATCCGTCAGATTATGATTATGCAGAGCACTTGCGATGTTGCCGGCATGGTAAGTCCACAGTTGCAGCAGAAGTACGAGAAGCAGCTCAATGCCCTCTACACGTTGTATCACGGTCGTGGCGGCAGAATGCCACAAGCTAATCAGTAAGATATAATAATTGTAGGGGCGGAAGTTATCCGCCCCTACTATGTTTTGACATAAACCAATTACTCAAGATGTTTATCGAACAACCAGCCAAATGGCTCAGATGGCTTTATCCGAAGGCAATCTGGAGAATGGACCCTCACGAACACTCAGTCTATCTGACCTTCGATGACGGACCGATTCCTGAGTCGACACCTTTCATTCTCGAAACCCTAAGGAAGTACAACATCAAGGCTACTTTCTTCATGGTGGGCGAGAATGTACTTCGCAACCACGACCTTTACAACCAGATTTTGGCTGAGGGGCACCAAGTGGGCAACCATACGTTCAACCATATCGGTGCGCTCAAGCATCGAGTTATCTCGTACGTATTGAACACCAACAAGGCGAACGACCTCATCCATGCCCATCTCTTCCGTCCACCCCATGGCTGGATGCGACCAAGTGAGTACTGGTGGTTGCACCGCACCTACAAGGTCATCATGTGGGACCTCGTTACACGAGACTATTCCAAATGGCTGACCGCAGAGGATGTGGTAAACAACGTAAAGCGATATGCACGCAACGGCAGCATCATCACGTTCCACGACTCACTGAAGAGCATCGACAAACTGAAAACCGCCCTCCCACAAGCCATAGAATGGCTCATGGAGCAAGGTTACGAGTTCAAAACATTCGAATAAAATGAGCAAAAGAATCAATAGTTATCAAGCTGTGGCTAGCTTCGTGAGAGGTTTCTTCGAGGCATACGCCCGTGGCATCATCGACGCAACCATCGGTGGCGACGACTTCCTGAAGAAGAACGACCCGAAGGAAATCAAGCAGATGATGCTCGACCACTATGGCGAGGTCAACCAATATTTCTTCGACATCATGTTCTCCACCCTCGTACGCTTGAACTACAAGACAGCCGAGGAGGCTAACGAGCGCATGAAGAAGAATTTCGAGAGTATGAAGCAAGCCGACCCGACCTTCGAGCCAACGATGCTCGACTACCTACGCATCGCCTGCAAGAGTCCTCAGCTCTACAAGGCAATGGAGGCAGAGTATAAGCGTAACTTCACCTGGTTGCTACAAGGCAAATTTACTACGCTAGAAGAGCATGTGCGCGACTATACCCACGGCATCCTCATAAGTCTAGCCGATGAGCCTATGGCTATCCATCTCTTGGTACGTGTCATCGTGAAGGCATACGCCGCCGGATTGAAGTGTGGCAGCAAGGAGGGTGAGCAGCATCAGCTCCACATGCCTACCCTGCATGGCATGCTTCTCAACAACGTGAACATCCTACTCAACGAGACCCAGCTGAAGAGCAGCACCGACGATCCTGTCGCTCTCTTCAAAGAGGCTTGCAAGAACGAAGAGGAAAATATCAATGTACTCTTCAATACATTGAATGATACGATGAAAGAATTGGCTGAGGAATAAAGAACATAAAATATTAGAAGACCTTCTGGCTAAACAATAACTTGCACTAGCTAGAAGGTCTTTCATATAAATATGTAAATACATTAAGATATATTAAAATTTCACAAACACATCTAAATATCCTATTACTATCCACTATTTATCAAACTTATAGAGTATATTTGCAGAAAGAATGAATTACATAAAACCAAAAACTTATGAATCACTTACAAAAAACTATCATAGCAATAGTCATATTGTTTACTGCAATCATTCAAGTTGCAGCAAATAACGATGCGAGATGGATAAGACTAGATAGTTTCCTTATTCCTATTGACACAATCTTCGCAGAAAATTCTATTAGTACCTATGCAGCACAAGAGGTAAAATTTCCTGAAGTTACCCCAAAATCACCTGAGGCAAGTGCTTTTCAGAAATATGGTGAAACAGAAATAAATGAATATACTGGTAATCCAGCTATTTCTATTCCTCTCTATAATTTATCTTATAAAGGAATTGAAATTCCGATTTCTCTTACTTACGATGGTGGAGGTATCCAAGTTGCACAAGAAGCTTCTTGGGTCGGACTTGGCTGGAGTCTCAATGTTGGTGGATGCATCAACTATGTTTGTCAAGGAGGTAACGACCAATGGTTAGGAAGACATGGAAGCTGGGAAAAAGACTATTATCGAATTCTTAATTCCAATCCTGCACCATATTTCAAGATGAACAGCCATTTTGCTGAAGTAGGCATGGTCTCTAGCACCCAATCTGACAATATACACGAAATGTTGCAAGACCTTAAAAATGGTCAAGCTGAATTTGACTATTACTCTGTGAATGTACTAGGACATTCTTTTCTATTCTTCAAAGATCCATACACAAATGAATACCAAATCATTGGTTCTTCCAATGATGTTTACAAAATCAAAGAATTATCAAATAAAGAATGGGAAATCATAGATGTTAATGGAATAAGTTATACTTTCGCAGAAAAAGAATATTCTAAAGAATCTAGCTGGGGAAATTTTATCTCCGCATGGTATCTTACCCAAATATCTGTGCCTTCAGGCGGATACATCTATTTAGACTACTCCAAGGCATATAGTTATTCCACACTACCTGGTTACAGTCAATATTATGACTTGATTAGAAACTATAAAATCATATCAGCAGGAACCACTGCGGGCTATCCTACTGATGGGGGAATACACTCCATGCGGACATCTAGCGTATGGGGAATAGACAAAAAATATCCATCAACTATTACCACTGATGACAAGACCATTAAAGTAAGTTTTGGAATCAGTGAAAGAAAAGATTTGCCAAAAGCACAAAGATTAGATGAATTATCAGTTTTCTCTCCTCTCACTGGGCAATTAATCAAAAAATATCAATTTGATTACTCCTACTTTTCATCTTGCCTAAAAGGTGGAAATTACATGGCTTACCCGCAAAAAAGCTATTATACGCAAGAAGATTTGAACAATTGGGAAGACAGGATTAAACTCCGATTAAAACTACAATCCATCAAAGAAATCGACAATACAAACAGCAATGGCCTTGTAACAAAATTTGAATATTATGGAATAGAGGACAAATATAGCATAGATAGTTTGTTGCCTGCTAAGACATCGTGCGCCATAGATTTTTGGGGATACTATAATGGACAGGAAAACAAGAACCCATACAAGGGATATATTGGCGATATGGGACTTGCCAATGGATTAATACCCAAGCCTGCCGACTGCTACATTGGGCACAAAGAAGCTTTGGACGAGGATATAGCCAAATTAAATGGAGTAAACCGATTTGCTGACGAAAAGTTTATGCGAAAGTGTACACTCCATAAAATAATTTATCCAACCCAAGCTTATACCGTCTATGACTTTGAGCCACACGTTTTTAGGACAAGAGTAACACTACCAACGTCAAGTTCTACTAGTGTTACAGGCTATTCATATACAGTAGAAGACATAAACTTTGTAGCAGACGGAAGCCATCCTGGGACAGGACCAGACATGCAAAAACGTTTCAATATTGCAAGTGACTCATGGGCTGAACTCAAAATTATCGTACAAGCAAGGTCAGAAAGTGAATTTCGAGCAATGGCCTCAGCTGGAGCAAATATAACTTTAGTTCGAGCAGCTCAAAAGCCAACCATATACAAATATAATATGAGCTCGCTGCAAGTTGATTATTCCAAGTTCAGATATGAGACAACGATATACAATATAGATTTGGCCTCAGGAGAATATGTGTTCTCTGCCGACTTGCCATCATCATTGGGCAATTATGACTTTAATTCTTTTCCCAACTATATAGGAGGAACTTTAACCATAAAAGCTAAGAATGAAACAAGCAGCTCTCAAATCATAGAGAATAATTCAATTGGCGGAGGACTTAGAATAAAAAACATTTCTAATTTTACATCTGACGGAATCCTGTCGGACAGAACCTCCTATGAGTATTTATCAGAGGACGGAAAAACATCAGGAATATCATTAGTCCCTATCAATTTGACTCAAAACAAGCATTATTGCTGGGCTACAAAAGAATCCCAATCAGCTTATGACGTACTAAGATTTTCAAGTGATTTAATAGGTTATTCTTCCTTCACCTCATCTACGAGCAAAGGCAAGATTGGCTACTCGCGTGTTAGAAAAAATACATTTGACAAGAATGACAAATTGGTGTCTTACGTCATCTCTACTTATGAGAACAATTCGGCAAAGGCACTTTTTGATGATTATTATCAATTTGAAAATTACACAAATGGAAATTTACTTTCCCGTAAAGTATACGATGCCAATAACAAGCTCTATTCTTGCATTAATTATTCCTACAACAGAGAGACAGGGCGCTTTTATAAATGCAACTCTTATCTGGAATGTTTAGTGCATGGGGATGTTGGTGCGTACAAAAATGGATACTACGTCCAAAATTATGGAAAGTTATACCAATTGACAGTCTATTCATATTTTGCATATTGGAATACTCTTTCTAACGTAACTAGTATTAAATATGGAGACAATGGTCAAATTGAACAGACACATGAATATAATTATAACGATATCAATCACTTAGTAGCTTCTGATACATGGTTCAACAATAAAGACAACACCAAATACAAAACAATCTATCAATATCCATGTGATATAGATGACGGAATGAGTGGCATGATGTCAGCTAGACACTACCTGTCTCCTATATTATCCCAACAAAGTTTTAAGGACAGCAGATTATCATCAACAAAACAACTTGCATATACATATAAAAATACAAATTACAGTTTGAATCCATTGTTGTTACTTCATTATGAGAAATATTCTATAGGAAGTGCAGAGCCAAAGATTCGCATGGAATATCAATATGACAACATGGGCAATATCCAATGCGCAATAAAAGACGGAATCGAAAAAATGACATACTTATGGTCATACAACTATGCCTATCCTGTATTGGAAATTCATGGTGCTTCGTATGATGACATAGTTAAATGGCTTGGTTCCAGCCTCATACTATCTTTAGCAAAGAAAACTTCTCCACAGATGAGCGACATTATGGAAATTATCAGCAAGTAGAGTTCCCAAAGAGTTACCTGCAAGGGATTTTTGTATTATCCCGGTATTGGTGTGAAACAAATAATTGACACAAATGGCTATTTTACTTTCTACCAATACGATAACTTCAACAGACTTTTCAACATAAGGAACCATAACGGCAATATTTTAAGAAACTATATCTATAATTAGTAAGAAATAAAATATGACAAAGATTTTTTCATTCATATATCTTTTATTGTGCTGTTGCTTAGCTACACAAGCCCAGACTTCTTCCAGGAATTATATACTCGAGAAGCTGATGCTTGATGCCACTGGCAATCAAGCCATCACTACGGTCACCTATTACGATGGGTTGGGGTATCCTGATGAAACCGCGACCAATGGGCTTGGCAGAAAAGGTAAATATGTCTTTACAAAAACTGAATATGAAGTTCCTGGTCGAGCAAGCAAGGAATGGATTCCAGGTGCTACAAGTTCAAGTAGCAACTATCTTTCCTTCACTGATATGGCATCATCCGCATGCTCTTTTTTTAGGGACGGCTATCCATTCTATACCACAGAATACGATCCCTTGGGACGAATCGTGGCAAAGATGGGACCTGGCAGTAATTGGAACAATGCGCACAAAGGGATTATCAAGAAATATGGCACCAATGTAGAGTCTAGCGTCAAAAAATACGTAGTTTCTTCCTCGGGTAGTTTGGAGTTGTCTGGTTTCTATACTTCCGGCACATTAGATTTGGAAACAACCATTGATGAGGATGGAAAGACTATACAGACATACAACAACATCATCGGTGAAAAGTTACTCGAACGTCGGGATGGCGACAACGACACCTATTATGTATATGATGATTTAGGATTGCTTCGCTTCGTACTCTCACCTTCCTACCAAGAGGAGGCGAATCTAGACAAGTATGCGTATGAGTATCGTTACGATGAGCGAGGCAGGTGTATTTGGAAAAAACTTCCAGGTTGCGAGTGTCAGCAACTTTGGTACGACGATGCTGATAATCTCATGTTCTCACAAGATGGGGAGACGAGGAAAAAAGGTGTATATATGTTTTATCTTTATGACAATCTTATGAGACAGGTGGTCCTAGGAACAACAACCGCCATCAATAGTTCCTGTAGATCCGCTTTAGTTTCTTACCAAGGTGGCTATGCAGGGCTATTCAGCAGCGGTTATGTACCAACAGAAAAACTGGGCTTGGAGAATGCCCAACTGTTTTTGGCTAACTATTATGACAACCATAGTTTCCTGAATGGACAACTTGTCAAGCAGAACGCATCACAAGACTTAGCCACAACGTCAGCCGACACAAAGGAAAGCTATAGTAAGGGAGCGCTCACTGGAACCATCAGTAGAACTACTGATGGCAAGTTCCTTGTATCTGCCATCTATCATAACAAAGAGGGGCAGGTTGTTGAAACGTAAGCGGCTCCGCGTTTATACCTTGCATAATCAAAAAAAGCAGTAACAGCAT
>ERZ808270.737-NODE-737-length-17002-cov-2.790228_pt1 | contig 17002 bp, 13 predicted proteins | sample MGYA00521082_ERZ808270 | MGnify/ENA primary metagenome ERZ808270 (study PRJEB31516, sample SAMN03275594) | gut metagenome | biome: mammalia-associated habitat; material: feces | host: Papio cynocephalus | place: Kenya | collected 2012-07-27 ... | reverse complement strand
CCGTTCTTTGGGCAACGGCAGTGCGATGCGCTGTTCTGCTGCCGGTTGGCTCGCCAAAACGGAAGAAGAGTGTATAGAGCTGGCCACCGCTACTGCCCGCCCGACCCACAATCATCCTGAAGCAATCAAGGGAGCAGTGGCCACAGCCCTCTGCATTTGGCATCTGAATCATGGAAAAGGTAAGGACTTTATACGAGAAGAAATCTTGCGGGAGTACTACCCTCAATGGGCGGAACAGACCTATGATGACATAAAGCCAGATTATACCTTTAATTCATCCTGCTCGGGCACTGTTCCCCCTGCCATCCTCTGCTTCCTTCAGTCCTCGGATTATGTCGATTGTCTGCGACTTGCCATTTCTCTCGGAGGTGACGCCGATACCTTGGCGGCCATATCCGGCCCGATGGCCTATGCTTATTATCAGGAAATGCCCGAACATCTGGTCTATTACGTCCTGAAGAAACTCCCCGAGTGGATGCAGAAGGTGAATGACGAATTTGACGATTGTTGCAACAATAGATAAATCATGAGATAGTAAATGAAATATTTGGATTCGCTGTTGATGCAGCATAAAATTTAACGGAGTATTCTAAAAGAACATGGGAATTTCACCCGAAACGAAATCCTCTCCCAAGAAAACGTTTGCGTGGAATTAACAAATATTATGGGCTTGACATTAATCAAGGGAAAGCAAAAATGATTACCTTTGTCTTGACTATTAAAAACTAATATTTGATAAACAAGCGAAATATGGGCGATAAGATTGTTACTTTCGGAGAGGTGTTGCTGCGCTTCTCAAAGTATGGATACAGAAGAATAGGACAGGGCGACCTCTACAAGGGCAACTATGGCGGAAGCGAGGCCAATGTGGCTGTTTCGCTTGCCGTGTTGGGCGACAATGTGCAGTATGTCACTCGTCTGCCGGACAGCAGAATCGGACTGGCCTGCAAGATGTATCTCAATGAATACAATGTGGGACTCGACCATGTGGTCTATGGTGGCGACCGTTTGGGCGTCTACTATTTTGAGGAGGCGGCTGCCATGCGCAATTCCAATGTCATTTATGACCGCGAGGACTCGTCTTTCTATTCGCTCAAGCCTGGCATGATTGACTGGAAAAAAGTGCTCAAGGGTGCCACTCTCTACCATACTTCCGGTATTGCCTGCGCCATTTCCAAGTCGTCGGCTGAGGCTACCGTTGAGTCGATGAACATCGCCAACCAAATGGGGCTGACCGTTTCGTTTGACATCAACTTCCGCAAGAATCTTTGGAAGTATGGCGCCGATGCCAAGGAGACATTGACCAAACTTTGTCAGGAGAGTGACATCGTCTTTGGCGACACAGGCGAATATAAGTTGCTCACAGGCATGGAGGTTCCTTTCAATGCCCAGTCGGAAGACTATGAGATGGATTTGGATGCTTGGGGCAAGCTCTTTGCCAAGGCACAGGAAATTTGTCCCCGTTGCAAGCATTTCCTGATGGCGGTGCGCAACCAGATTACGACCAATCACCATGTGCTTACAGGTTTGCTCTATTCCGAAGGCAAACTCTATCACACCCGTCTTTACAACATCGAAAATGTCATCGACCCCATGGGAGTGGGAGATGCTTTCATCGCCGCCTATTTGCATGCCGTCTTGAAATGGCCAGATAATCCGCAGCATTGTCTCGACTTCTCGTTGGCTGCTTCAGCCATGAAGAATACGGTGCCCGGTGACCAGAATATTGTTTCGGAAAGTGAAATAGAAAATGGCATCCACTATTATCGCGACAAGAGTTTCACAGACTTGATAGAGTGGATTGAATATTGATCGACGGAGCGTTGGATCTCACGTGCGCACGCACGTGAGAAATTTTTCGTTTTCATCATACATCATACATTTGGGGCGGATTTTATAGATGCAATCATCTGTGTGTGAGATCGTTGCGCATTGTGTATCTTTCTGAAATATCATACACAAATCATACACAAACCTACACGAATCCTACATAAAAGCTCAGTTTTTAATGCGTATGGAGAAACGAAAAGAACAAATTTGACTGTCGCAATTCACGTATTTACGATGCGTAAACAATAGGTTTCAAGATAGTTCCAGGCGGTGGGCAACTGTTGCTCACCGCCTGTTCATTGATTGCCCAAACTTGCGGACTAAATTTGGGCACTTCAGAAGCGTGTAGGTTGTGTATGATTTGTGTAGGTTTCGAGGCACATCATACACGAACGAAACCATCATATATCCAGGATGTTACGAGAGGGAAAACCTCAAAAATGTATGATGTATGATGAAACACGAAAAATTAATTATATAGAAAATGCTTTTTGCTTGAAAGCTCGCTGTTCTTGTGCGCTTTTCCGCAAGAGTATCGTACCCATGACGCAATAATTGGGCTTGATGTTTTGTCATGCCGAATAAAAGCACTAATTTTGCAATCTATATGGTACTGAATTACATTTGGATAGCATTCTTTTTAGTTGCTTTTGTCATAGCAATAGTGAAGCTGGTATTCATGGGGGATATGACCGTCTTTCCCGCCATGATGGACTCCACGTTTTCTTCTTCCAAGACCGCCTTTGAGATTTCCCTTGGCTTGACCGGTGTACTTTCTCTCTGGCTTGGCATCATGAAGATAGGCGAGAAGGGAGGCGTGGTCAGCGTGCTTGCCCATGCCTTGTCACCAGTTTTCACCAAACTTTTCCCCGACATTCCCAAGGGACATCCGGTGACAGGCTCCATCTTCATGAACATCGCCGCCAATATGCTCGGCCTTGACAACGCAGCCACGCCGTTGGGACTCAAGGCGATGGAACAACTGCAAGAACTCAATCCGAAGAAAGACACGGCTTCCAATCCGATGATCATGTTCCTCGTGCTCAACACGAGCGGACTCACCCTCATCCCGGTTTCCATCATGGTGTATAGAGCGCAGATGGGAGCGGCACAGCCTACCGACATTTTCATTCCGATATTGCTCGCCACCTTCTTTTCCACTTTGGCGGGCATCATCATCACCTGTCTTTTCCAAAAGATCAACCTTTTCAACCGCACTCTCCTGCTCACCCTGGGCGGTATGTGTGTGGTGGTGGCAGCCATCATTTGGGCCTTTGGCCAGTTGGACAAAGACCAGATGAACGTGGTGAGCACCTCGGTGGCCAACATCCTGCTGATGCTCATCATCGTGGGCTTTATCCTCGCCGGCGTGCGCAAACGAATCAATGTATATGACGCCTTCATCGAGGGTGCTAAAGACGGATTTTCCACCGCCGTGCGCATCATTCCTTATTTGGTGGCGATATTGGTGGGCATCGGTGTGTTCCGCGCCTCGGGAGCCATGGACATGCTGGTGGACGGCGTGAAATGGCTGGTTGAGGCTTGCGGAGGCAACACCGACTTTGTGGGCGCTCTGCCTACGGCCCTGATGAAACCCCTTTCCGGCAGCGGGGCACGCGGCATGATGGTCGACGCGATGACCACCTATGGCGCCGACTCCTTCGTGGGCCGACTGAGCTGTATCTTCCAAGGTTCCACCGACACCACCTTCTACATCTTGGCAGTCTATTTCGGGAGTGTGGGCATCCGCTATACCCGCCATGCCGTGGCTTGCGGGTTGCTTGCCGATTTGGCGGGTGTGATTGCCGCCATCTTCATCAGCTATCTATTTTTCGCATAAAAATCAACAGACAAAGATATACATATTATGGCAAACTTAAAGTCGCTTGCAAAAGATACTGCCATCTACGGCATGAGTAGCATCATCGGCAGATTTCTCAACTATCTGCTTGTGCCCCTCTACACAGCCAAGCTCTCTGCCGCCAGTGGAGGCTATGGCGTCATCACCAACATGTATGCCTATACAGCCTTGCTGCTCGTCATCCTGACCTATGGTATGGAGACCACCTTCTTCCGCTACGCCAATAAGGAAGGCGAGGATCCGCAGCGAGTCTACTCCACCATTCTGACCTCCGTGGGCACCACCTCGCTGGTCTTCGTGCTGCTTGTGCTGGGCTTCCTGTCGCCCATCTCCTCGTTCATGGGGTATGCCGACCATCCCTCTTATGTTTGGGTGATGGCGATGACGGTGGCCATCGACGCTTTCCAATGCATACCGTTTGCCTATTTGCGCTATAAGAAACGCCCGATGAAGTTCGCCGCCTTGAAGTTGCTCTTCATCGTGCTCAACATCGCGCTCAACCTGCTGTACTTCCTCGTCCTGCCAGCCCTTTACCAGTCACACCCAGACTGGGTGAGTGGCATCTACGATCCGACAGTGGGCGCAGGCTATGCTTTCTATATCAACCTGGCTTGTACGGGCAGCATCACCTTCTGTTTCTGGAAAGAGCTGACCGGCTTCAAGTATGTCTTCGACCGGGCGTTGATGAAACGCATGATGTCCTACAGTTGGCCTATCTTGGTGCTCGGCATTGCCGGCATCTTGAACCAGACCGCTGACAAGATACTTTTCCCCTACATCTACAAGGGTGGTGACGCCCATGCCCAGCTCGGCATCTATGGCGCCGCCTCGAAGATAGCCATGATCATGGCCATGATTACCCAGGCGTTCCGCTATGCCTATGAGCCTTTCGTGTTTGGCAAGTCGAAAGACAAGGACAACAAGGACACCTATGCCAAGGCAATGAAGTATTTCGTCATCTTCACCCTGCTGGCCTTCCTCGTGGTCATCGGCTACATGGACATCCTCAAACACATCATCGGCCGTGACTATTGGGACGGACTCCGTGTGGTGCCCATCGTGATGGCTGCGGAGATAATGATGGGTGTCTATTTCAACTTGAGCTTTTGGTACAAACTCATCGACAAGACCATTTGGGGCGCTTATTTCTCCGGCGTCGGTTGTGCCGTGCTTATTGCGGTCAATGTCATCTTCGTCCCCCGCTATGGCTATATGGCCTGTGCTTGGGCAGGCTTCGCCGGCTATGGCACTGCCATGCTGCTGAGCTATTTTGTCGGGCAGAAGAAATATCCCATCAACTATCCTGTGGGCGAGATGATGGTCTATGTGGTGGTGGCTGCCGTTCTCTTTGCCGCCATGAACTGGCTCAATGGAAATGTGAGCCGCTGGATGGCAATGGGCGCCAACACGCTGATGATTCTCGCCTTCGCCGCCGTTATCGTGAAGCGCGACTTCAAGCAGGTGCTCCATCGGCACAGTAAATAATGAATAATTAAAAACAAAGGATAAATGAATAAACTGAAGATGTTGGCGGCAGGACTGATGGTCTGTGCCGCAGCGCATGCCGATGAGGGCATGTGGACGCTCTACAACCTGCCACAGGCGGTTTATGAGCAGATGAAGTCCGAGGGTTTCACCATGCCCTATGACGAGCTCTACAAGAGCCAGACGGCCCTGAAGAATGCCGTGGTCAATTTCAGCGGCTTCTGTACGGGTGTGGTTGTATCTCCCGACGGGCTGGTGTTCACCAATCACCATTGTGGTTTTGAGGCCATCCGCAGCCATTCCACTGTGGAGCACGACTATATGCTGAATGGTTTCTATGCCAAGAGTTATGCCGATGAACTTCCCAACGAGAATATGTTCGTCAGCTTCATGATCGAGCAGAAAGACGTCACTCCGCAGTTGGAGAAGATGGGATTCGACGTAATGAGCAACAGCAAGCGCTCGTTGGTGATCGACTCTTTGCAGCGGGCGATGACCGACTCCGTCAAGAAAATCGACAAGACCCTCCATGTCAACATCGATGCCTTCTATGAAGGCAACAAATACTACGCCACCACCTATCAGGATTTCACCGACCTGCGTCTGGTGTTCACCGTGCCCAAGTCTATGGGTAAGTATGGTGGCGAGACCGACAACTGGATGTGGCCCCGCCAGACTTGCGACTTCTCCGTGTTCCGCATCTATGCCGACCCGAAGACAGGTGGTCCGGCAGCCTATTCCAAGGATAATGTGCCCTATCACCCCAAGCGTTGGGCCAAGGTGTCGCTCGACGGCTACAAGGACGGCGACTATGCCATGACGGTGGGCTATCCCGGTTCGACAGAGCGCTACCTTTCTTCCTATGGCATCCGGGAGATGCGCGATGCCCAGAACACCACCCGCGTTCAGGTTCGCACCATCAAGCAGGACATCATGCTGCGCCATATGAGAGCCAGCGAGGCTGTGCGCATCAAGTATGACTCGAAGTTTGCCCAAAGTGCCAACTATTGGAAGAACTCTATGGGCATGAACAAGTGTATCGACTCCATCGGCATCATTGCCCAGAAGCAGGTCTTTGAGAAACAACTGAGTCTGTGGCAGGACTCTACCGGCTATCTGAAGGGCAAGCTCGACTTCAACAAGCTCGGCGGTTATTATGCCAAGCGAATGGGCGTGATGCGTCCCTATTATTTCTTCCTTGAGTCGTTCCGCCGCAACAACGAGTTTGTCACCCGTGCCATGATGCAGAATGGCGGCATGGAGGTGAAAGGTCCGAAAGACAAGCCTTCCAAGCAGTATCTGCAGTTCAAGGACAACAGCAACGAATGGGACGAGGCCACCGACAAGGAGGTGTTCGCCGCCATGCTGAAGAATTACAAGGAGCAGGTTCCGCAGAAATATCTGCCTAAGTTCTATGCCACCATCAGCAGCAAGTTTAACAACGACTATGCTCTGTATGTGGACTATCTCTATAAAAACTCTATCTTGATGAAGAAGGACGCCAAGCTCTATTTCCATTCCAAGAAATACAAGAACGATCCCGGTGTGCAGTTGGGCAGCGACCTGATGAATGTCATGGCAGATCTCCGCGAGGACATGGCGTCCGTCAATGATAGCATCGATGTGCAGGAACGCTATCTCTGCGATGCCAAGGTTCGCATGGAGCAAGACCTGCCTCATTATAGTGATGCCAACTTCACCATGCGTCTGAGCTATGGACAGGTGGGCGGTTTTGACCTTAACGGAAAGCCTTCAGGCTATTATACCACCGCCGAGAGCTTGGTGGAGAAGATGAAGAAGGGTGACAAGGTGATTGACTATTTTGCCGAGCCTGTGATGCACGAACTGATGTCTGCCAAGGATTTCGGACGCTATGCCGACAAGACCACAGGCAAGATGCAGCTTTGCTTTCTGACAAACAACGACATCACTGGCGGCAACAGCGGTTCTCCGATGTTCAATGGCAAGGGTGAACTTATCGGTCTCGCCTTTGACGGCAACTGGGACAGCCTGTCCAACGATATCTTCTTCGACAAGCGTTTGGGCAGATGTATCGGTGTGGACATCCGCTATGTGGTCTACATGATGGACAAGTGGGGTCATGCTGACCGTCTTATCAAGGAAATAGGAAAGTGAAAAAAACGATCAAGAATATCATATTCGACTTCGGAGGCGTGCTCGTGGACCTGGACAAACAGTTCTGCGTGGACGCCTTCGAGCGTATTGGCGCTCATGAGATATCGGGTTATGTGGATGAATGCCGGCAAGAAGACTTGTTCCATGACTTGGAGATAGGCAATATCAGCGTGCCCGAGTTTTGCGACGAGGTGAGGCGAAAATCCCAATGCACAGCCTCCGATGAGGCTGTCTGCAAAGCTTGGAATGCCCTGCTCGTCGGAATTCCCCGTCGACGGCTGCAGGCTCTGCTGGCGCTTCGAGACCATTATCGGTTGTTTCTGCTGAGCAACACCAATGCCATTCATTGGGAGAAAGCGCAGACCCAACTCTTTCCTATGGACGGATATGGGGTGGACGACTATTTTGAGGAAACCTATCTCTCTTATGAACTGCATTTGCTCAAGCCAGGTTCCGAGATTTTCGACTATCTGTTGAAGGATGCGGGCATCAAGGCCGGCGAGACGTTGTTTCTCGACGATTCTGCCGCCAACTGCAAAGGGGCGGCGCAAGTGGGCATCCATGCTTTGCAGACGGTGGGTGACCATTGGATAGAAAAGCTGAATGAAAAGTAAGGACACATATAATATGAACACAATTTTTCTCGACACACAAGTCCCCTCCCTGCCGCCCCAAGTGGCGACTGTGGGGTTCTTCGACGGAGTGCACAAAGGCCACCGCTTTCTGATAGACAAGGTGAAAGCCATGGCTCAGAAAGGCGGTATGCAGTCGATGGTTGTCACGTTCGACAAGCATCCACGACAGGTGTTGGCGGCTGACTATCGTCCACAGATGCTTTCCACCTTCGGTGAAAAACTGGTCTTGCTGTCACAGACCGAGGTGGACAATTGTGCCGTCATCCCCTTCAGCGTGGAAACCGCACAGCTGTCTGCCTATGATTTCATGCGTCAGGTGCTGAGAGACCGGCTCAATGTGCGTGTCCTCATCATAGGCTATGACAACCGCTTTGGCCATAACCGTGAGGAAGCCTTTGAAGACTATGTGCGCTATGGAAAGGAACTGGGCATAGAAGTGGTTCGGAATGAAGTCTTCGTCCTGAACGGCGTGAATGTCAGTTCTTCGGTAATCCGCTCGTTCCTACAGGAGGGCGAGGTGGAGATGGCGCGGATGTGCCTGGGCTATCCCTACACCTTGACCGGCATGGTGGTGAAGGGATTTCAGGAGGGACGCCGCATGGGCTTCCCCACAGCCAATCTGGACCTCGGCGACAGCGGAAAGTTGGTGCCGAAGGGTGGGGTGTATGCCGTGAGGACCCGTCTGAACAATTCAATGGAGATGAGGCGGGCGATGATGAACATCGGTACCCGGCCTACCTTTGGCGGCGACAAGCAGACCTTGGAGGCTTTCATCTTTGATTTCGAGGACGACATCTACGGCGAGAAACTACATGTGTCGTTCTATCACAAGATGCGCGAGGAGCGCAAGTTCCAATCGGCGGAAGAACTGAGAGCGCAGTTGGAGAAAGACCGGGAAAATGTAGAACAAATATTTAAGGAAGAAAAATGAAAAAAGTATTATTATACCTTGTTGTATTTATCATCATCCAATTTTTCGCCTCCTATATCGTGTGGGGCGTTTGGTCGGTAGTTGACGGCATGTCTGTGAGAGAAGTGCTTCATTTGCTGGGTTCGGGCAAGATGTCGCCGAGTGCGGACATGATGATTGCCGCCAGTGCGGTCTATAGTGTGCTCACGTTGTTGCTGTTTGTGCGCTGCAAGTGGTTCACCATGTCTTCGGGTTATCTGAAAGGTCGTTCGTCCATCACGCTTTTGTGGTGTGCCATTTTGGCTGTGGGCACGATTGTTCCCTCTATGGCGCTGCAGGAGTTGTTGCCCAACCTTCAGAACAACATGGAAGAAGTGTTCGACGCCTTGATGACCAAGCCTTCCGGCTATCTTGTCATCGGCATCTTTGCGCCGGTAGTGGAGGAGATGGTGTTCCGTGGATCCATGATAGATGCCCTCAGAGAGCAATTTAAGGGTGTATGGGTACCTATTCTTATTACTGCCGTGTTGTTCGCTCTTGTGCATGTGAATCCTGCCCAGATGCCCCATGCCTTTGTGATGGGCATCCTGTTGGGTTGGCTCTATTGCAAGTTCGGTTCGATTGTGCCCGGAGTGGTGGTGCATTGGGTGAACAATACGGTAGCCTACGTGGTCTACTATCTCTTGCCCGTCTCTCGTGACGGCAAGTTGATGGACATCTTCGGCAGTCAGCAGCGCATCGCTTTGGCCATCATATTCTCCCTGATGATCCTTTGCCCCGCGCTCTACCAACTGATCAAGACACGGCAATCTTCATAGTACAGGATGCTATAAAAATATATGAGGGCTGTCACCTTGGGGTGGCGGCCCTCTAACGTTAGTATGTTATGAAAAATTTGAGAGAATAGAAACTTCACAGTTTCTGTTGTGTTGTTTTACTAAACATGATTTATAGAGAAAGCATAGAAATTTGTCTTATTTGAGGATTGTGGCGGTCGGCTGGGTCAGCTTCTGCAAGGTCGTGTCGGTCTTCACCGAGTCGTTCATCGCCACAGACAGTCCCTTGACCATCTTGTGCGAACCTGCCATTTCTGATGCCGGCTGGTCCTCGTTGTCGAATGCTACTTGTGCGGCATTGCCAAGCGTGAGGAAAATAGCCACAACGGCTGCAGCCTTGAACAGTGGAGCCAAACGGTGGGTCATGGTGACCACGCGCGCTTTGACATGTGCGGGTTCGTCAATCATCTCCATGATCTTCTGGTCGAAGTCATCACCCAAGACCATCTCCTCCTTCTCGTTTTGCTCATAGGCGAACAAATCACGGAAGGGAAGCAAATCGGCGGGCACGTCTTTTTGGCTGAAGAACGTACGCAGAATCTCCTCTTCCTCAAGAGAAGTCTCGCACTTCCAATAGCGCTCCAAGAGTTGTTCGATGTACTTATAATCCATATTGGTCATATTTAATGTATTGTTGTTTAATCGCCTGGCGTGCTCGGAAGATGCTTACTTTCACCAATTCTTCGCTGATGCCAAGGATAGCTGCAATCTCTTTATAGGGCTTGCCTTCAATGTCTCTCAGTTGCATACAACTGCGCTGCTTCTCGGGCAAGGAGTCAATGAGTCGTCTGATCAATGCAAGACGGTCACGTTGTTGTGTGGTCTCGTAAGGATTGGATGTGGCGGCTGGCTCAAAACCACCGATGTCGTCGAGCGACTCATTGTCGTTGCCTTTGCGCTTAATCCTGTCGAGTGAGAGGTTTCTGCAGATAGTGGTGCTGAAAGCCTCGATGGATTCTATTTCCGGCCATCGCTCTCGTTGGTTCCAAACCTTTACCAGTGTGTCCTGCACGACATCCTCGGCTTCTTCTCTACTGAGCGTAATGCGAAGCGCAAGTCTGAAGAGCATGTCTTTCAGTGGCAGAATGTCATTGCGGAAACTGATAGTCTTCTTCATTGTCTCTGTTTAGTTGACGAATGGATGTACCGAAAGTTACGAAAACCCCCAATATTTAACGTCGTTTAACGAATTCTATTTTATTCTTTATAAATCTGTCGGGTTGAATTTCATCGAATGAAGGTTCCGTGTTTCCCGTCAATGGCGTCTGCCTTGGTGATAATCACTTGTTTTACACCGGCATCGATAGCCGCAAGGGCATTCTCGATTTTGGGAATCATACCGCCTGCCACGGTACCGTCTGCCACATAGCGGTCGAAGTCTTTTCGGGTGATTTGTGGAATGACGCTGTTGTTGTCGTCAGGGTCGTTCAACACACCGGGTTTCTCAAAGGCATAGATGAGGGTCACGTCGTAGAAGGGCGACAGGGCCTTGGCTGTGGTGGAGGCGATGGTGTCGGCATTGGTGTTGAGCATGTTTCCTTGTCCATCGTGGGTGAGAGGGGCCATCACGGGGACAACTCCTGTCTCGATGAGGCGGGAGAGCTGTTCGCCGTTGGCACCGTCCACATCGCCCACAAATCCATAGTCTACATCCTTCACCGGGCGTTTGTGGGCTTGGATGACATTCATGTCGGCCCCCGTCAGACCGAGTGCGTTCACACTCTGAGCCTGCAACTTGGCCACCAAATTCTTGTTCACCAGTCCGCCATAGACCATGGTCACCACCTGCAGCATCTTGTCATCGGTGATGCGGCGTCCATTGACCATTTGACTCTCAATGCCGAGTTGTGCGGCGATTTTCGTGGCACTTCTGCCACCACCGTGCACAAGCACCTTTCTGCCGTCGATGGCGGCAAAGTCCTTGATCAGGCGTGCCAGCTTGTCGGCGTCCTCAACAACGGCACCGCCTACTTTCACAACTGTGATTCTCTCTTTCATTTTCATGTTGTTTTTATTCAAGATATGTGTAGCCATAGAGTCCAGAACGATAGTTGGACAGGAATTCTTTCCCTTCCTCTATGGAGATTTTTCCTTCTTTCACGCTCTTGGTCACCCAGATTTCCAACTGCCGGACAAGTTTCTTGGGATTGTACTGCACATAATCGAGCACTTCCTCCACGGTTTCTCCGTCAATGATTTGGTCGATGTGGTAGCCGCCGTCCTTGACACTGATGTGCACTGCGTTGGTATCGCCGAAGAGATTGTGCATATCGCCGAGAATCTCTTGGTAGGCTCCTACAAGGAAAACACCGAGATAATAAGGCTCGTTCTTCCGCAGAGGGTGCACCGGCAGAATGTGTGAAATATGCTGGTTGGTCACGAAGTTGGCTATCTTTCCGTCACTGTCGCAGGTGATGTCCTGGATGGTGGCGGTGCGGGTAGGCCGCTCGTTGAGTCTTTGGATAGGCATGATGGGGAACAGCTGGTCGATGGCCCAGGAGTCGGGCAGAGACTGGAAGAGCGAGAAATTGCAGAAATATTTATCTGCCAGGAGTTTGTCCAGTCCGCGCAGTTCGTCCGGTGTATGTTTCAAGTTTTTGGCGAGCGTGTTCACCTCGCGGCACACACTCCAATACATACTTTCGATTTCCGCCCGGGTCTGCAGGTCGACCATGCCGTGATTGAACAGGTCAAGAGCCTCCTCGCGGATTTGTTCGGCATCGTGCCAGTCTTCCATCATGGTGCGCTGGTTGAGATTGTCCCAAATCTCATAGAGATCCTTCACCAGTTTATGGGAGTCGGGAGACGGTTCGAAATCTTCCGGCATCTCGGGCTGAGAGGCTGTTTCAAGCACATCGATGACGAGTACGGAATGATGGGCGGAAAGCGAGCGTCCGCTCTCGGTGATGAGGTTGGGGTGGGGGATATTGTTGTGGTCGGCGGCATCCACGAAAGTGTAGATACAGTCGTTCACATACTCTTGGATGGAATAGTTGACCGAGCTTTCACTGCTGCTTGAACGTGTGCCGTCATAGTCGACACCCAGTCCGCCGCCACAATCGACGAAGTCGATGTTGTAGCCCATCTTGTGAAGCTGGATATAGAATTGTGCCGCCTCTCTGAGCGCCACTTGTATGCGGCGGATTTTGGTGATTTGACTGCCGATATGGAAATGGATGAGCCGTACACAATCGTGCAGTCCCTTGTCGTCGAGAGTCTTGAGCGCCTTGAGCAGTTCGCTGCTGGTCAGACCGAACTTGCTGGCATCTCCGCCACTTTCTTCCCATTTGCCCGAGCCGGAAGAGGCAAGCTTGATGCGGATGCCGATGTTCGGCTTTACGCCGAGCTTCTTGGCGGCTTTGGCGATGATGTCGATTTCGTTGAGTTTCTCCACGACGATGAAGATGCGCTTGCCCATTTTTTGGGCGAGCAGAGCCAGTTCGATGTAGCTTTGGTCCTTGTAGCCATTGCAGATGATGAGCGAGTCGCTTTGGCACTGCACGGCGATGACAGCATGGAGTTCGGGTTTAGAGCCTGCTTCCAGTCCCAGGTTGAATTTCCTTCCATGGCTGATAATCTCTTCCACGACAGGCTGCATCTGGTTCACCTTGATGGGATAGATGACAAAGTTCTGCGCCTTGTAGTTATACTCCTTGGCGGCCTTTTGAAAGCAACTGGCGGTTTTCTCGATACGGTTGTCCAGGATGTCGGGAAATCGCAGCAGCACTGGAGGAGTGACATCGCGGAGCGACAGTTCGTCCATAATGTCACGCAAGTCTATTTGAGTGTTGTCTTTACAGGGCGTGACATAGACATCGCCTTTGTCGTTGACACTAAAATACGATGTGCCCCAGCCATTGATGTTGTAGAGCTCTTTCGAGTCTTCTATCGTCCATTTCTTCATTTCTAAGCTTGTAAGTTATTTCGGTGGTTTGATGTTCAACAAATCTATTACGCCCTTCACCGACATGTGGATTTTGTCATAGTTGTCCATCAGATTCACATCAAGCGTGTGCTTGGCCTTGGCGTAATAGGGTTCTCTCTTTTCCAATTGTTCACGGATGAAGACCTTCACTTCTTCCGGTGTCTTGTTGAGCAGGAGCGGCCTTACGGTCTTGCCCATTTTGAGATGGTCGTAGAGCACCTCGGGGGTGGCTTTGAGATAGATGGTCTCGCCCTGCCTGTTCATATATTCCATGTTGTCGAAGAAACATGGTGTGCCGCCGCCACAACTGACGATGACGTTTTCAAATTCGGCCACTTCGTGGAGCATGTTGTGCTCGATTTGGCGGAAGCCCTCTTCACCCGAATCCTCGAAAATCTGGGCGACGGTCTTGTGCATGCGGCTTTCGATATACCAGTCCAAATCATAGAACTGTAGGCCGAGCTCTTTTGACAGAGCCTTGCCTACAGTTGTCTTTCCTGCTCCCATATAACCTATGAGAATGATTCTTTTCATTTCTTCTTCTGTGGAGTGTTTACGATTTCCATACACTGCTCGAAGGTGAGTTCCGCCGCCTTGTCATGCAATGCTTTCGGCATACGGTAGTTCTTGCCGTCGTAGGCGATGTATGGGCCATACCGTCCGTTGAGCACCTCGAGCTTGCTGTCCTCGTCGAAAGTTTTGATGTGACGCTGTTTTTCCTGCTCGCGCTTTTGTTCAATCAGTTTGATGGCGGTGTCGAGTGTGACGGTGAGCGGGTCTTCTCCTTTCGGCAGCGACACATACTTTTTGTCGTGCAACACATAGGGACCGAATCGTCCTGCGCCGATGACCACGTTCTTTCCTTCATATTCTCCTATCTCACGGGGCAACTTGAACAGTTCCAGGGCTTCGTCGAGGGTGATGGTCTCGATGCTCTTGTCGGCCGGCATCTGTGAGAAACGGGGCTTCTCCTTGTCCTCGGCGGTGCCGATTTGCACCACGGGCCCGAAGCGTCCGATTTTGACGAACACCGGTTTCCCGCTCTTGGGGTCGATGCCCAGTTCCCGTTCTCCTGCCTTGTGCTCAGAGCGGGCGTTCATGGTCTTTTCCACCTCAGGCTCAAAGTCCTTGTAGAAAACTTTGAGCATCTTGGTCCATTCGGTTTTGCCTTCGGCAATCTTATCGAATTTTTCCTCCACGTTGGCGGTGAAGTTATAGTCCATGATGCCGGGGAAGTTTTCCATCAGGAAGTCGTTGACCACGATGCCGATGTCGGTGGGCAGCAGCTTACCCTTGTCGCTGCCTGCCATTTCTGTCTTGGTCTTGGTGGTCAGTTGGATGCCCTTGAGCGTGTCGATGGTATATTCCCGTTCCACACCACTCTTGTCTCCTTTGTGCACGTATTCACGCTGCTGGATTGTGCTGATGGTCGGCGCGTAGGTGGAAGGACGTCCGATGCCCAGTTCCTCGAGCTTGTGGACGAGGCTTGCTTCAGTATAGCGTGATGGACCTTGGCTGTAGCGTTGGGTGGCGGTAATCTCGCGGCGTTCCAGTGTGTCGCCTTTTCTCATGGCGGGCAGCATGTGGCCATAGTCCTCCTGCTGTTCGTTTTCATCGTCGCTGGATTCGCGGTAAACCTTGATGAATCCGTCGAATGACACCACTTCGCCGTTGGCGACAAATTGCTCGTCGGCAGTGCTCACGTTGATGTTGACCGTTGTCTTCTCTATTTGAGCGTCAGCCATCTGCGAGGCGAGTGTGCGCTTCCAAATCAGTTCGTAGAGTCTGTTTTCCTGTGGAGTGCCGTCAATCTTCTGCTTGGTCATGTCTGTAGGGCGGATGGCCTCGTGAGCCTCCTGTGCGCCTTTGGAATGCGTGGTGTAGTTGCGTGGCTTGCTGTATTCCGCTCCATACACATTGACAATCTCTTCCTTGCTGGCGTCGATGCAGAGTTTGGAGAGGTTGACCGAGTCAGTACGCATATAGGTGATGCGTCCGTTCTCGTACAAGTGCTGTGCCACCATCATGGTCTGCGACACCGTGAAGCCGAGCTTGCGGGCAGCCTCCTGCTGAAGGGTGGATGTGGTGAATGGAGGTGCCGGTGTGCGCTTCAGCGGTTTCTTGCTGACGGCGGATATGGTGAAGGTGGCGTCCTTGCACTTCTCGAGGAAGGCGAGAGCCTCTTCATGTGTTTTGAATCTTGTGCCCAGTTCGGCTTTCACTTCAGAAGCGTTGCCGTTCTCGCCGATGAGAGCGAAGATGGCGTTCACCCGGAAGAAAGGCTCGCTCTTGAAATTCTGAATCTCTCGCTCCCGCTCCACGATGAGTCTCACGGCGACACTTTGCACACGGCCGGCGGAGAGGGCGGGCTTCACCTTGCGCCAAAGGATGGGCGAGAGCTTGAATCCCACCAGACGGTCGAGCACACGGCGGGCTTGCTGTGCGTCCACCAGATTCATGTCCAGATGACGCGGCGTCTCGATGGCACGCATGATGGCTGGTTTCGTGATTTCGTGGAAGACAATGCGGCTTGTCTTCTCCTCGTCCAGTCCGAGCACTTCGCAAAGGTGCCATGAGATGGCTTCTCCCTCGCGGTCCTCATCGGACGCCAACCAAATTTTCTTGGCGGCCTTTGCGTTCTTCTTCAAGTCAGCCACAACGGCGGCTTTTTCCTTGGGAATCTCGTAGTCGGGCTGAAGGGTCTTTAAATCTATGCTGAGTTCTTTTTTCTTGAGGTCGCGGATATGGCCGTACGACGACATCACCTTGTAGTCGCTGCCTAAGAATTTCTCGATGGTCTTTGCCTTGGCGGGGCTCTCGACGATAACTAAATTTTCTTGCATAATTTTATATGTACGTACTAATGTGGGCGCAAAAGTAAGAAAAAGTTTTGCGTCCACATTATTATATAGCGAAATTTCTGATTTTTTAAGTTTTGGTGTTTGTGCCGGATGAGGGACATCGGCTATTTGTGCTCCTTCATTTCGCGGTATTTATAGAGTCCCTGGCGGACAGACCGAAGTCCAAACTGCTCGATGGGCAGTTTGTCGGGAGCTATCCACATACATTCTGCAGCATCGTCGGCAGCCTTCAGATTCTCAAGGTTGTCAACGGTGCAGTCATAGAACAAGTCAAGCGTGTGGATGTTGACGCCCGAATAGAGATAGATGTTGGGCTGACTGAAAAGATATTGCTTGCTGACAACGTGAAGACCGGTCTCCTCCAAAACTTCTCTGACCACACTCTCCTCGGCGGTCTCGCCGGTGTCGCAGAATCCGCCTGGCAAGTCGAGGGTGCCCTTGGCAGGCTCGTTCTTGCGCCGTTCCACCAGCAGTTCTCCTTTCTCGTTACGTATGAATGCCACGACGGCAGCGCTTGGATTCA
>ERZ808270.736-NODE-736-length-17013-cov-35.350631_pt1 | contig 17013 bp, 18 predicted proteins | sample MGYA00521082_ERZ808270 | MGnify/ENA primary metagenome ERZ808270 (study PRJEB31516, sample SAMN03275594) | gut metagenome | biome: mammalia-associated habitat; material: feces | host: Papio cynocephalus | place: Kenya | collected 2012-07-27 ... | reverse complement strand
AGAGCATCTGCCTTACAAGCAGAGGGTCGGCGGTTCGAATCCGTCAACGCCCACCGAACTTTATGCTCGGTGGATTCTTAAAAAACACTTATTTATATTGAGAAGGGCGTTTAGCTCAGTTGGTTTAGAGCATCTGCCTTACAAGCAGAGGGTCGGCGGTTCGAATCCGTCAACGCCCACTTTTAGAGGTCTTTCAACGAAAGTTGAGAGACCTTTTTTTAATTTATGCAAAATAATCGTGGTTTTCTCTTGTTTTTCGATATAAATCATTAACTTTGCACCCTATATATAATACGTATTGTTATGAATTTAGATTTATTGACTGCCATATCACCAATTGATGGTCGTTACAGGGGAAAAACGGAGCAACTCGCTAACTATTTCTCAGAGTATGCTCTCATTCGTTATCGTGTGCGTGTAGAGATAGAGTATTTCATTACTTTATGCGAACTGCCATTGCCTCAGCTGGCTTCTTTCGACAAGTCGCTGTTTGAGCGTTTGCGCGACATCTATCGTAACTTTGACGAGAAGGAAGCTCAACGTGTCAAGGACATTGAGAAGGTAACTAACCACGACGTAAAAGCCGTAGAGTATTTTATCAAAGAGGAGTTTGATAAGATTGGCGGCTTGGATGCCTACAAGGAGTTCATCCATTTTGGATTGACTTCGCAGGACATCAACAACACCAGTGTGCCTCTTTCGGTGAAAGAAGCTCTCCATGATGTGTTCTATCCTCAGGTAGAGGAACTCATCGCTCAGTTGCAGACATACGCGGATGAGTGGAAGGATGTACCTATGTTGGCAAAAACTCATGGTCAACCAGCTTCTCCTACTCGCTTGGGCAAGGAAATCATGGTGTTTGTTTATCGTCTTACAGAGCAGCTAAATTCTTTGAAATCTTGCAAGGTTACCGCTAAGTTTGGTGGAGCTACAGGTAACTTCAACGCTCACCATGTAGCTTATCCACAGTATGACTGGCGCGCCTTCGGCAACAAGTTCGTGAGTGAGAAGCTAGGCTTGGAGCGAGAGCAGTATACCACACAGATTAGCAACTACGATTATCTGGGTGCCATCTTCGATGCCATCCGTCGCATCAACACCATCATCATCGATTTGGACCGTGACTTCTGGATGTACATCTCCATGGATTACTTCAAGCAGAAGATCAAGGCGGGTGAGGTTGGCTCTAGTGCCATGCCACACAAGGTCAATCCTATCGACTACGAGAACAGCGAAGGTAACCTCGGCATCGCCAATGCTATCCTGCAGTTCTTGGCTCAGAAATTGCCAGTGAGCCGTTTGCAGCGCGACTTGACCGATAGTACAGTGCTTCGCAACATCGGTGTGCCTCTTGGTCATAGCGTTATCGCCATTCAGAGTACTTTGAAAGGATTGCGTAAGCTCATCCTCCATCAGGAGAAGTTGCAGGAAGACTTGGACAATACCTGGGCTGTAGTGGCTGAGGCTATCCAGACCATCTTGCGTCGCGAGGCTTACCCACATCCATACGAGGCATTGAAGGCTCTCACACGTACCAACAAGCACATGACCGAGGAAACCATCCATGAGTTTATCAAGGGATTGAATGTGAGCGACAGTGTGAAGGCTGAGCTGATGGCGATTACTCCAAGTAATTACACAGGAATCTAAGCTGTTTGCTAGTTCCTATGGTAGCCATGAATGAAAGCGGAATATTATACATATCAAACATATATAATAAATAAGTAGTAATAAAAAGATTTATTAACCCAGCCGTGAGGCTATTTATTAATTAAGAAAAAATGGATTCAGAATTCGAAAACAAACCTCAAGAACAGTCATCTGAGAGTAAGGAAACCCGAGAGGGCTACGCTCCAGCAGGCGGTTATCAGAAAAGTTATCGCCCAGTAGGTCGCCCACAGCGTCCTCGTATTAACAGTCATCGCTCATATGGCAGCGATCGAAGCAGCAGTAATACCGAAGGCGGTTTCCGACCAGAAGGATTCGGAGCTGGCTTGGCAAGTTCTAACTCAGAGCGCCCACAGCGCAGTGGTTATCAGAGCCGTGGTGGCTATAATAACAACCGTGGTGGTTATGGTCGTCCTCAGCAGGGTGGTTACGGTCGCCCTCAGCAGGGTGGTTACGGTCGTCCTCAGCAGGGTGGTTACGGTCGTCCTCAGCAGGGTGGTTACGGTCGTCCTCAGCAGGGTGGTTATGGTCGTCCTCAGCAGGGTGGCTATAATAACAACCGTGGTGGCTATGGCCGTCCTCAGCAAGGTGGCTATAACAACAACCGTGGTAGCTATGGTCGTCCTCAGCAAGGTGGCTATAATAACAACCGTGGTGGTTATGGCAATAACCGTAATGGCGGTTATCGTCAGCATACTCCAGGCTATGATCCAAATGCAAAATATAGTCTTAAGAAGCGTATTGAATACAAGGAGGAGAACATCGATCCTAACGAGCCATTGCGCTTGAACAAGTTCCTCGCCAATGCTGGTGTTTGCTCTCGCCGTGAGGCTGATGAGTTCATCCAGGCTGGTGTGGTAACTGTCAATGGTCAGGTGGTTACTGAGTTGGGTACCAAGATTCTTCGCTCTGATGAGGTGAAGTTCCATGATGCTCCTGTAACCTTGGAGAAGAAGGTTTATGTATTGCTCAACAAGCCTAAGGATTACGTTACCACTAGCGATGATCCTCAGCAGCGCAAGACCGTGATGGACCTTGTGAAGGATGTTTGCCCAGAGCGTATCTATCCTGTAGGTCGCTTGGACCGCAACACCACAGGTGTACTTCTCTTGACCAACGATGGTGATTTGGCTAGTAAGTTGACTCACCCTAAATTCTTGAAGAAGAAGGTATATCACGTGCATCTCGACAAGAACGTAACTGCTCATGACTTGCAGCAGATTCGTGATGGTATCGAGTTGGAGGATGGTGAAATCAAGGCAGATGCAGTCGATTATGCCGATGAGCACGACAAGTCTCAGGTTGGCATCGAGATTCATAGCGGTAAGAATCGTATTGTTCGCCGTATCTTCGAGAGTCTCGGTTATCGTGTAACCAAGTTGGATCGTGTTCAGTTCGCAGGTCTTACCAAGAAGAACCTTCGTCGTGGTGACTGGCGCTTCCTTACAGAGAAGGAAGTAGATATGCTCCGCATGGGCGCTTTCGAATAAGGATAATATGATATAATAAAGAAAGGAGACTATCTATTTAGTCTCCTTTTTAACCTATTAAGAACAATGGAAAAATTAAAAAGAACTAAAGTCGTTGATGCGCTCAAGAGCACAGCTTACGACTCAATCGTGAATGTAAAGGGATGGGTTCGTACCCATCGTAGTAGCAAAGCAGTCGATTTTATCGCTCTTAACGATGGTTCTACTATTAATAATATTCAGATAGTAGTCGACCCATCCAAGGTCGATGCCAATCAGCTCGCTCAGATTACCACAGGTGCTTGCATCAGCGTGGTGGGTACTTTGGTGAAGAGTCTTGGTAAGGGACAGACCGTTGAGATTCAGTGCGAAAGCATCGAGATTTATGGTCTCTGCGGCAACGACTATCCTATGCAGAAGAAGGGACAGAGCTTCGAGTATATGCGTAAGTACGCTCACCTCCGTCTCCGCACAAATACCTTTGGTGCTGTGATGCGTATCCGCCATAACATGGCGATGGCTATCCACACTTATTTCCACGAGCATGGATATTTCTACTTCAATACTCCTCTTATCACAGCCAGTGACTGTGAGGGCGCAGGTCAGATGTTCCAGGTAACTACCAAGAACCTCTACAACCTCAAGAAGACAGAGGATGGCAAGATCGACTACTCTGACGATTTCTTCGGTAAGCAGACATCTTTGACCGTTTCTGGTCAGTTGGAGGGTGAGCTGGGTGCCACCGCACTTGGTGCCATCTATACCTTCGGTCCTACATTCCGTGCTGAGAACAGTAACACTCCTCGCCACTTGGCTGAGTTCTGGATGGTAGAGCCAGAGGTTGCTTTCTTGGATATGGACGGTTTGATGGAATTGGAGGAAGACTTTATCAAGTATTGTATCCGTTGGGCACTCGATAACTGTAAGGACGACCTTGAGTTCTTGAACAAGATGATAGACAAGGGGCTTATCGCTCGTCTTCAGAGCGTGCTCGATTCTGAGTTCGTACACCTTCCATACACAGAGGGTATCCGTATCCTCCAGGAGGCTATCGCCAAGGGCAAGAAGTTTGAGTTCCCATGCGAGTGGGGCGATGACTTGGCTTCAGAGCACGAGCGTTTCTTGGTAGAGGAACACTTCAAGCGTCCTGTCATCATGACCAACTATCCAAAGGCTATCAAGGCATTCTATATGAAGATAGACGAGGAGGAGAGTGGATTCGGTGGCAAGAGCGGCAAGACAGTTCAGGGTACCGATGTGTTGTTCCCACAGATTGGTGAGATTATCGGTGGTTCTGTTCGTGAGGAGAGCTACGACAAGTTGATGAACGAGATTGAGGAGCGTCACATCCCAATGAAGGATATGACTTGGTATCTCGACACCCGTAAGTATGGTTCATGCCCACACGCAGGTTTCGGTCTCGGTTTCGAGCGTTTGATTCTCTTCGTAACCGGTATGCAGAACATCCGTGATGTCATTCCATTCCCACGTACCCCAAAGAACGCAGAATTCTAATAAGATAGAGGGCGGAGGTAACTTTGCCCCTATATGATAACTTTAAGAATAAATATGGGAAAGATTATATTGACGGGCGACCGTCCTACAGGTAAGCTCCACTTGGGCCACTACATCGGCTCTTTGCAGCGCCGAGTTCAGCTTCAGAACGCTGGCGACTTCGACCGTATGTTCGTATTTATGGCAGACGTTCAGGCTCTCACCGACAACGCTGACAACCCTGAGAAGATTCGCCAGAACATCATCGAGGTGGCTCTCGACTATCTCTCTGCAGGTCTCGACCCTGAGAAGTGTACTCTCTATATCCAGAGTATGATTCCTGAGTTGGCTGAGTTGACCGTTTATTTGATGAACCTCATCAGTGTATCTCGTGTTCAGCGCAACCCAACCGTGAAGACGGAGATCAAGATGCGCAACTTCGAGGCTAACATTCCGCTCGGCTTCTTCTGCTATCCTGTGAGCCAGGCTGCCGACATCACCGCTTTCAAGGCTACTACCGTGCCAGCAGGCGAGGACCAGGAGCCAATGTTGGAGGTAACCCGCGAGTTGGTACGTCGTTTCAACCAGATTTATGCTCCGGTATTGGTTGAGCCAAACATCTTGCTTCCTGAGAACGCTGTTTGCCGTCGCCTTCCTGGTACTGATGGCAAGGAGAAAATGAGCAAGAGCCTCGGCAACTGCATCTATCTGAGCGATGATGCGAAGACCGTTTGGAAGAAGGTGAAGAAGATGTCTAACGGTGAGCCTCGTATGAGCATGGAGGAGCCTGGACACTTGGAGGGCAATGCCGTGTTCACTTACATGGAGGCATTCTCTACTCCAGAGGACTTCGCTGAGTTCTGGCCTGAGTTCAAGAACTTGGATGAGTTGAAGGAGCAGTATGTGAAGGGTGGCATCGGTGACGGTATGACCAAGAAGTTCTTGAACAGTGTCATCAACAAGATGCTCGACCCTATCCGTGCTCGTCGTCATGAGTTTGAGCAGGATATTCCAGAGGTATTCAATATCTTGAAGAAGGGTAGCGAGAGCGCCCGCGAGTTTGCAGCCCAGACCATGGACGAGGTTCGCAAGGCGATGCGCATCGACTACTTTGCTGATGCAGCTTATATCGAGGAGCAGGCAGCGAAGTTTAGAGTATAAAGTCCTTATAAGATTTTGAACATAAAGTTTCTTCGGATAAATGTTAAGATCCCAGATTATATGGGATTTAGAGTACAGTTATAAACATTAAAAGAGGTGGTATTTGCTAGTTATCTAGGAAATATCACCTCTTTCTATTTTTTAATCCTTTAATTTTCTTTGTTCTCGTTTTTTTTTCTTATTTTTGCAAAAAGAATTAATTCATTAATATTAGGTAGGATGGGAACGATAAAAAGAATACCATACGGAGTTTGTGACTTTGTGGATGTTGTAGAGCGTAATCAGTATTACGTGGATAAGACAATGTATATCCCTAAGTTGGAGGATGAGGCTGATGCCTTGTTCTTCATCCGGCCTCGTCGTTTTGGCAAGAGCCTCTTCATTAGTATGTTGCAAGCTTATTACGATATTAATATGAAGGGAAGGTTCCAAGAGCTGTTCGGCAACCTTTGGATTGGTTCTCACCCTACTTGCGACCAAGGAAGATTCCAGGTGTTGTATTTCGATTTCTCCAGAATAGGTGGTGACATTAGTGAATTGAAGGAGAACTTTAATGCCTATTGCAACATTATACTGAATAGTTTTATCGAAAGATACAAGCAATATTATAGCGAGGAATTTGTGCAGACAGTAAAGGCTGCACCCACTTCGCGAGACAAATTGAACTTAATCAATGTTGAGGCAAGGTTGAGGGGACATAAACTTTATCTTATTATTGATGAGTATGACAACTTTACCAATATTGTCCTAAATGAGCATGGAGAAAAGGTTTATTGGGCGTTGACTCATGCCAGTGGATTCTATCGTGAGATATTCAAGGTGTTCAAGGGTATGTTCTCACGTATCTTTATGACAGGCGTAAGTCCTGTCACGCTCGATGACCTTACCAGCGGTTTCAACATCGGTTGGCATATTTCTACGAAGCCTGCATTCAATCAAATGTTGGGCTTCTCTACAGAGGATGTGCGAGAGATGATAGAATATTATAAGTCACTGGGAAAGTTGCGAGCAGACTGCGATACCGAGGCAATCATCAATGATATGAAGCCTTGGTATGACAACTATTGTTTCTCCGAAGATGCCTTGCGAACGCAGAGTAAGGTGTTCAATTGTGATATGGTGTTTTATTATCTTCGTAATTACATGGAAACAGGTGAATCGCCACGACAGATGATAGACCCTAACACCAAGACCGACTATAACAAGATGAAGAAACTGCTTCAGTTGGATAAGTTGGATGGAGATCGTAAGGGAGTTATCTACAAGATAGCAGAAGAGGGAGAAATCGTTTCAAATATAGAGACGAGCTTCCCTGCCAGTGCTTTGACCAATCCTGATATTTTTGTCAGTTTGCTGTTCTATTATGGCATGCTGACCATCAAGGGTACACGTGGCGAGAAGTTGATATTAGGTATTCCAAACAATAACGTTCGCGAACTTTTACAGCACTTGAATGAGATTTGAACCATGGCAATCTAAACAAGGTACACAGTTGCATAAGATTATCATGCAATTTGATGGGCATAAGCTCGTAAGATTGGACGAGGTATAAGGCTTTTGTCATGCAAGACTTCGTCAATAGTTAGAAATATCGAATTTAAAATACGATAAAGTGAATAAACGAATATTACAATTAGCGGTACCGTCGATTATCAGCAATATCACGGTACCGCTTTTAGGTTTGGTGGATGTCGCTATCGTCGGACATATCGGCGACGCCAGTTACATCGGGGCGATAGCTGTAGGCTCGATGCTCTTCAATGTCATCTATTGGTTATTCGGATTCCTGAGGATGGGAACGAGCGGAATGACTTCGCAGGCGCTCGGCAGACGAGACCTTGCCGAGGTGCTGAGGCTCTTGGTGCGTTCCCTTTCGATAGGAGTGGGGATAGGACTACTGTTCTTCATCCTTCAGAAAGTCATCATTGCGTGTGGCTTGTGGGCGATGGTACCGGAGGAGGATGTCGTGGAGCTGGCTTGCAGATACTGCTATGTCTGTATTTGGGGAGCGCCTGCGGTTCTGGGACTCTATGGATTCACAGGCTGGTACATCGGTATGCAGAACACACGCATTCCTATGGTGGTGTCGTTGAGTCAGAATGTCGTCAATATCATCGCCTCGCTTACCTTGGTCTTCGTCTGCAAGATGACTGTGGAGGGCGTGGCGCTCGGCACGGTCATCGCCCAATGGTGGGGATTCCTCATGGCTTGTGTACTCTATCGTCTGCACTATCGCCGACTGATGAAGTATGATTACCGCAAGCATCTCTTTGCGGCGGAACCTTTGCGGCGGTTCTTCTCCTTAAACAAGGACATCTTCCTCCGCACGGTTTGTCTCGTGGCTGTGAACCTCTTCTTTACGGCGGCAGGTTCCAGGGAAAGTACCATCGTGTTGGCAGTCAACACCTTGCTGATGACGCTCTTTACCATCTTCTCCTATTTTATGGATGGTTTCGCATACGCTGCTGAGGCTTTGGCGGGAAAGTATTATGGCGCCAAGAATATGATGTCCTTTCATGAAGTGGTGAGGCGGACGATGATGTTCGGAGTAGGAGTGGCAGTAGCTTTCACCTTATTATATATAATAGGTGGCGAAAACTTTCTCGGTTTGCTGACGAGCGATAATCGGGTGATTTCGGCATCGGGCGAATACTTCGGATGGGCGATACTGATACCTTTGGCAGGAATGTCGGCGTTCGTCTTCGATGGCATCTTCGTGGGCATCACCCAGTCGAAGTCGATGCTCTGTTCCACCGCCATCGCCTCGGCTACGTTCTTTGCCCTCTTCTTCGCATTGCATCCCTTGATGGGCAACCACGCCTTGTGGCTCGCCTTTGTACTCTACCTCATATTGCGAGGTATCGTATTGTTTGTCATTTATCGCCGAAAGTTGCGATAAATGACAAACAATCTTTTATCGAATCTTTTATCGAATCTTTTATCGAATCTTTTGCATAATCTTATATCGAACAAATTACTAGAAATAACGCACATCTTTCTCGAATTATTGCACACTCAAAAGTAGTGTGCGCATTTTTAATAAAATCTGCATTAATTAAGTTTAAAACTTACGCTTTTATTCTTTTTCTTAGCTTTATTTTCGTAATTTCGCACAGCAAAACAAGAAAATATACAGAGTAAAATGACAGCAGAACAGTATTATCAGGAAGGAAACGCCTGGCGAAAGCAAGGCGACTTTAAGCGTGCCCTCGACTGCTATATGGAGGCAATCGCCCTCGACCCAGAGAGCCCTGCCGTGGCAGCCAAGGAGATGCTCGATAATATCATGAGCTTCTACTGCAAGGACTATTACAATCCTTGATTTGGGCAGCGAGAGGCTACAGAAAGGCTTCTCTCTGTAGAAATCTTAGAAAGTATATGGTCTTAACTTAGAAATATAGAAAAGAAATAGAATATGAGCAAGATTAAAGGGGCTATTGTAGTCGATACCGAGCGCTGCAAGGGATGTGCGCTCTGCGTGGAGGCTTGTCCTCACCAGGTCATCGCATTGTCGCAGAAGCGAGTGAATGTGCATGGCTATCGCTATGTTGAGGTGGCTTCGCCTGACGCTTGCGTTGGCTGCACCTCGTGCGCCATCGTCTGCCCAGACGGTTGCATCACTGTTTATCGAAAGAAGGAGGACTAAACAATGGCAAATCAAGAAGTAACATTAATGAAGGGCAATGAGGCAATAGCCCATGCCTGCATCAGATGTGGTGCGGATGGCTTCTTCGGCTATCCTATCACACCTCAAAGTGAGATTATAGAGACGCTGGCTCTGCTCAAGCCTTGGGAAACATCGGGTATGGTGGTTCTGCAGGCTGAGAGCGAGGTGGCGGCTATCAATATGGTTTATGGTGGTGCTGGCGCCGGCAAGCGTGTCATCACTACTTCGTCAAGCCCTGGTGTGGCGTTGATGCAAGAGGGTATTTCTTACATGGCTGGTGCGGAGATTCCAGGAGTCATCGTCAACGTGCAGCGTGGCGGTCCTGGCTTGGGTACCATCCAACCATCACAGAGTGATTATTTCCAGGCTACCCGTGGCGGTGGCAATGGCGACTACAACGTCATTGTCTTGGCGCCTGCCTCTGTGCAGGAGATGGCAGACTTCGTGGACCTCGCCTTCACCCTCGCCTTCAAGTATCGCAATCCAGCGATGATCTTGAGCGATGGCGTCATCGGACAGATGATGGAGAAGGTTGTGCTGCCTCCTATCAAACCTCGTCGCACCGAGGAGGAGATAGCCAAGGAGTGTCCTTGGGCTACCATCGGTCGTCCGAAGACTCGCCAACCTAATATCCTCACCTCTCTCGAACTGAAGCCAGAGGTGATGGAGGCTCGTAACATCGCCCTTCAGGAGAAGTACAAGAAGATTCGTGAGACCGAGGTTCGCTACGAGATGGAGCAGATGGACGACGCCGACTACGTCATCGTAGCCTTCGGCAGTGCCGCTCGTATCGCCGAGAAGAGCATCGAGAGCGCTCGTGAGCAGGGCATCAAGGTCGGTTTGTTCCGTCCTATCACCCTTTGGCCTTTCCCTGAGAAGGAAATCCACGAGCTTGCCAAGACCAAGAAGGGCATCCTCGTGGCAGAGATCAATGCCGGTCAGATGGTAGAGGATGTTCGCTTGGCTGTGAACGGTCAGGTGCCAGTGGAGCACTTCGGCCGCTTGGGTGGCATCGTGCCAGAGCCAGAGGAAATCGTTGAAGCATTAAAGAAATTAGCAAAATGAATGATATAATTTCACCAGAGAATCTGGTATATAAGAAGCCTACGCTGATGAACGACACCCCGATGCACTACTGTCCGGGCTGTTCGCATGGCGTAGTTCATAAGCTCGTAGCCGAGGTTATCGAGGAGATGGGCATGGAGGATAAGACGGTGGGTATCTGTCCGGTGGGCTGCGCCGTGTTCGCTTATCGCTATTTGGACATCGACTGGCAGGAGGCTGCCCATGGTCGTGCGCCAGCAGTGGCTACGGCCATCAAGCGCTTGTGGCCAGACCGTCTCGTCTTCACTTATCAGGGCGATGGCGACTTGGCTTGCATCGGTACTTGCGAGACCATCCATGCCTTGAATCGTGGCGAGCACATCGCCGTCATCTTCATCAACAATGCCATCTATGGCATGACGGGCGGACAGATGGCTCCTACCACCTTGCTCGGTCAGAAGACAGCCACTTGTCCTTATGGTCGTCAGCCAGACCTCCATGGTTATCCACTCAACATCACCGAGCTTGCTTCCCATTTGACGGGTACTTGCTATGTGACCCGTCAGAGCGTGGAGACCGTGGCGAGCATCAAGAAGGCGAAGAAGGCCATCCGCAAGGCTTTCGAGGCAAGTATGAAGGGTTTGGGTTCCAGCTTGGTCGAGATAGTCTCTACCTGCAATAGCGGTTGGAAGCTATCACCTGTTGAGGCCAACAAGTGGATGGAAGAGAATATGTTTAAGGAGTATCCTAAGGGCGACCTGAAGGATACGACGGGAATGTAGAATGATCGGGACAAAATTATAGCAAAATGAAGACAGAAATCATTATATCTGGTTTTGGTGGTCAGGGTGTTCTCTCGATGGGAAAGATTCTGGCTTACTCAGGACTGATGGAGGACAAGGAAGTGACTTGGATGCCAGCCTATGGTCCAGAGCAGCGTGGCGGTACAGCCAACGTGACGGTCATCGTAAGCGACAGTCGCATCTCTTCGCCTATCCTGAGCCATTACGATGTAGCCATCGTGCTCAACCAGCCGTCGCTCGATAAGTTTGAGCCGAAGATTAAGCCAGGCGGCATCCTCATCTATGATGGCTATGGCATCATGAATCCACCTCAGCGCAAGGACATCACCGTGTATCGCATCGATGCGATGGACAAGGCTGCCGAGATGAAGAACTCCAAGGTGTTCAATATGATCGTGTTGGGCGGCTTGCTGAAGGTTTGCCCAGTGGTGAGCACCGATGGATTGAACAAGGCACTCTTCAAGTCTTTGCCTGAGCGTCATCACAATCTGATTCCACTGAATATGAAGGCAGTGGAAGAAGGCATGAAGATTATTGAGAAGGTAGATTAGTATATAAAAGTATGATCGAAAGATAGACACTAAGAGAGGACTATTGATAAAAATAGGCACGTCAGTAGATGGCGTGCCTATTTTTTTTGAATAAACTTAGGAAAACATTTGGTTATTACTAGATACAGCTTGAACTTGCTCCACCGAAACAAGCTAATGAAAAAGAAGATGAAAATGAAGTGACAGAACAGCAAACTGAAGAAAAAGAGATAGAACATCAACCGCTACAACGTGTATATACGAGCTACCGACTCTGACACATTATTATATATAGGGACATCTTTGTTTCTTAAAAAGAGACAGAGGTGTCCCTATCATATTTTAATAAACATCGTAAATACACAAAGATTATGGCAAGAAACAAGAAAACATCAGAGTCGCTATTCACATTCATGAACCTCCTCATCGCCCTGTTGCTGAAGAATGGCACAACTCAGAGACTACCACACAGATATATCTCCGCTCCATCCAAAGCTCAGAAGTGGATGAAGCTAACGCCCGAATCATGGCATCGTTATGACCTAAAAAGGTAGTGAAAAGATGGAGACTTGAAAATTGAACCAAAATGAACCAATCCTCTGAATCTCTACGTAAGAGATAGAGAATTTTGGTACAAAAATACGAAAAAATATTGTAAATAAGGCAATTACGTATGTTAAAAAATTAATATTGCACAACAAAATCCAACATTTATTTAGTAATGATTTTGGACAAAGCACGATAAGTCGTTGATTGAACGGAGGTTTTTAGCCCTTCCGTATCTCTTACGTAGAGATTCAGAAGAACATAGAAGAATAAGAACTAAAATATGGCTTTCATATAAGCAGAGCGTATGATACACAATTTGCTAAACACGGGCTTACTCGCATCATGTATGCAGAAGGCTGAAAGACATAAAAGTATTGGAGATTAGTGGAAGTTAGTCTATTGATTTTTCAATGCTGTGATACATGTCACAAAACCAATAATCCGGGAAGAGAAATCTTTTCAGGAGAAACCGAGATGTATATTTTAGAGTTATGTGGTTTATAGTCAATACAAACAAATTTCAAGAACAAAAGACGAAAGAGTTTCTTGAAAACACATATCCTGGCATCGTAAAGTTTGTCTATCTGCCTAAATGCCGAATGAAATATGTCAACAGCAAGGGTGAAGAGCGTTTTCATTTTCGTCCACTGATATATGGATTGCTATTCATTAAGGCAGACAGCATAAAATCGCTAAGGAAAATACTGACACCATGGGGATATTTTGCCTACGAAGATATAACTCGTAATTTGGAAACTGGCGTGCAACAGAAAACGACACTTGTCTCAAGTGCTCATCTTCTTTGTAAAGATGTCAAGGACGTAGGTCAGGATGACATTATTAAAACTGCCACTATTCCAGATGAAGACATGGAGCATTTTATCTATTTCAGCGATAAAATGGCAGATGGAATAGAGGGATTGAGTATTGTAGATAAGCGATACGATGACCTCATTCTGGAGAATGATACCATCCGCATACTCAGTGGACCTTTGGCAGGTTGGGTTGGCGTGGTCAAACAAATTAAGAGTAAAGGCAAGAAAGACCGTCATCTTTTCGTGCGTTTCGGCGACAACCGTTGCCTCAACATCTCCAATATACGCCAATATGACATGCAGGTGGAACATGAGGCGACGAAAGGTCCAAAAGCTGAGGCTGTTGGCGTGTGGCGTGCCATCGATCAGATGATTGGCTATCTTCAGACACAACAGCCTTCCGAGAATGCTTACAATACATTGCGCAATCTTTTCTTGGACTACCAAAGAAAATTATTTGTCTATCGTAATAGGAATATGACAGATTTGGCATACAGCAACAAGAAAGAAGAGAAGACTGTAGCCCATCAGCAATGGGTCCTTGACAAAATTGACCGCTCGATGCGAAATAATTTTCGTGTCCTTTCCAATAACTTTCAAGCAGGTGAAGTTTCCCTTAAAAAGTGGCTGAATGAACTTATTCCTGATGCTATACTCCGTCCATTCCTTACCCCTACTTCTGGGATAACCATTCCCCAAGGACAGGACTACGCAGTTTTGCATCATAATGGAATCACAGAACTTATCCTTCGTTGCAATCTTCGAGATGTCTTCCAGGATAATGATATAGAGTCTGACAAAAATACCACGGAATTCGATGAGGACTATGACTATTATGCCCATTTTGCACTGTTGAAAACTGGTGCAGGCAAGGTAAAGGCAATTTGTTCATGGGGAGGATTCTATGATTATTACGCATCGCAAAGTAGCAAAGAGCGAGAGACATTTCTCGAAAATCTAGCGTCAAAGAAATATCCACATTTGCATTATTTATTGACCGAAAGTGTCTGTAAGTTTGAGAAGACCAATGATATTGGTGGCTTTTCTATAGAAACAGATGTTGATTATAGCACGAATATAGAAGAATTGGGAAGTAGAACCCATGAATTCTTCTTTCAATATTCTTCACCCTTTACTCAACTCACTGCAGCAGCTGTGGAGATGTGGAAGGGAACACGCCTTTTGGTCTGGCGACAATTATTGCAACGTTATGTGTTGCTTCATAAAGTTCCTGTTATAGACCAACCTCAACATCCAGATGATGGAGAAGATGGATGCAAGGAAGTTCATCTTGACCATTGATGAGGATGTTGAGTTTTAATTGGTATTGGTTATAGTTCTTCTATCCACCCGAACAACTCATGGGCATCCAGACACGGACACTCCTTGGGCGTAGTGCCAGGCAGGTCACGATGCCCAACAATCTTTGCCTTTGGAAAGAGCTTGTGCAGGTTGATGAGCAAATCGGTGATTCGCTCCTTTTGCTGAGGAGTCATGGTATTGCAAGGTTTCCCTTGCTCATCCAACCCTCCCTCGTAACAGATGCCGATGGAGCATCTATTATAAGGTACGCAATGGGCACCGACCTCCAAGAGCATGCGATGCTGACTCTTCTTCCCAGCCTTACGGATATAGAAGTGATAACCGATGCCACGGAAGTGGCGAGCCAGATGGTCACGGAGCAACATCTCCTCCGTATAGTCTTGGTTGCATCTCGTAGCAGAGCAATGCAAAACCAAATACTTAATGTCCTCTGCCGACATATATTGCTTTTGTTTCATAATCGGATAATTATAAATGATTAATTGCACTTGTGCATGAGCTTACACCCAAAGCCGTGAGCGCAGCGATAATCGCTTGCACGACAGCATTCAATATTGAGATCCAAGAAATCTTCTTGGTCTCATCATTAAGATTCTTCATCATCAGTAAATGAATTTAAAGGTGAAACATCAGTTTGAAGAGGTGACTACACCCTGCATGATGCAGGATGCAGTCACGATTTTAAGCCTATTCGAAGGATGAATGATCATTGTCGTCCGTGCTGGAGCCTGAGTCAGAGCCGCTGCCACCGCCAGTAGGAGTATTGCCACCGGTAGGCGTGTCACCACCATCACCCGATGGCTTGTTGTCATCCTTGTCGGTGCTGTTAGCCTTCTTTTTTGCAGCCTCCAAGTCCACGGTCGTCTCGTTCGCCTTCTCAGCCTTGAGCAAGGCAGCTTGACCGGCACGGCTTGCCACGAGCTTGAACTCAGCTTGTCCTACAAGGTTCTCGAAGTCCACACCAGGGTTGAACTTGATGTTCACCGCCTTGATGTTCTCCTCGGTAAACTTCTCCAATGACTCCGCACCCTCGCAGTTCATGGAGATACTGAAGACACCAAACTCGCCGAGCTTGATCTTGTTGCCGTTGAGCAGTTGCTCCACCAAGCAGTCGCACATATCCGACAGGATGGCCTTCACCATACCACGGCTATAGCCGCTGTTGTGAGAAGCAATGTGCTTGCAGAACTTGTTCAAGTCCCAAATCTCTCGCACTTGGTTCTTGGCATACGCCTTAGGTGCCTCGGAAGGCTTGATAGGGTTACCCATCATGTAAACAGAATACTCAATCATAATCGATTCCTTTCTTTTAAATTGTTAATACTTAATGAATATAGACTTTGCGCATCATCTATGTCAACCGCTCGGATTTGTCATCCTCTCTGATTGACATTGCAAAGATACTACATCCGAGGGCAGAAAACAATTCCGTTGAAAGGCATTGAAAACCATTGAATACCTATTGAATAATATCAATAAAATCAGAGAAATATGAACGATAACGGCGCATCCAACTGCACATTCCACATATACGGAGGCAACAACCAAATCCTCCCCAACGCCACGGAAGCCGTACAAAACTTCTATGGCGACGAGTTCGCTGCAAAGATACTCTCCAAGGAGAGCAACCATACAGATTCGACGGATTCACAATCCGACGCACAGCCCCCTGTCTCCCCAGCCACATTGACCGAAGACGAGCAGCATCTCGCTATATATATTAATAAGGTGGAATCCTTGCGAGGCTACATCACCCTCTTGCGTTCCTGCAAGACGGCGAGAGACCTTGGCGAGGTGGTGGCAACCATGCGCCAGCAAGAGCCATCGCTCACCGACGAGCTGATAGTGAAGCAGAGTTTCATCTCCCTCCTCCTTCCCTTCGTGCCGAAATGGTCGAAAGGCCAGACCATCGACAACATCCGAGTGGCAATCAACAACGCTTGGTCGGCTCGCAAAAAGGCAATCCGTCAAGCCAGCCACTAAATCACCCCTAAAAAAGTATCCTAAGATACATGGGCAAGTATCTTAAGATACATCGCCAAGTATCCTAAGATACTTTGGAAAGTAACCTAAGATTCCTCTACTGGTAAACCTATTAACATAAAAATATATGAAAAAATATCATTTTCAATCAACCAGAGAACAGAGCTTGTTTAGCTTTGAAAACACAGAGCGTGAAATCTCAGACCATATATACCGTCATCAACTGAAGTGCGCGGCAGAGTTTCTTCGTAAGAACCATCACGCAGATGTCTCACGTCTGCAATGTTTGCTTCGTTCGATGATGCCCGAGGAGTACTATTCTCTGATAGATGAGTTGAAAGAAGATGTGGCATCCCCCACATCCTATTCGATAACTGGTGGTCAAAACGTAATAGCTCCGAATGCCACGACCGCCAACCAGAACTTCTATGGCAAGTAATATTACTTTTTCCGAAAATAACGCCTAAAAAAGCAAAAAATAGCAGGATGATGCTTATATTCTGAGTT
>ERZ808270.733-NODE-733-length-17034-cov-7.729195_pt1 | contig 17034 bp, 9 predicted proteins | sample MGYA00521082_ERZ808270 | MGnify/ENA primary metagenome ERZ808270 (study PRJEB31516, sample SAMN03275594) | gut metagenome | biome: mammalia-associated habitat; material: feces | host: Papio cynocephalus | place: Kenya | collected 2012-07-27 ... | reverse complement strand
ATGGAAAAATTTTTCTGTGCTTTTCGCACTTTTTGGATAGCGAGGACAAATGTAGAAAGTTGGCGCTTCCAAAGTGCATTCTCTACAGAAAAAGAGACTATACCCTTACCACACATTTCTTTCGTGGTTTTGCTGGACGAGGATTTTCGTCAGGAAAGCCTATAGCTAAGTGGGCTATGCCTTCATAGTCACCCTTTACACCAATACTTTTAAGCCACTCTTTCCACTCTGGCTGTTCAAATTCTTGCTGTGCACGATTTATCCAACAAGAGCCTAATCCTAAAGCATGAGCAGCGAGCATCATGTTGCCCATCATGAGCGAGCCATCATAGACATGATTAGGATTTGCACGCTCTGCTAAAACGATGAGATATACTGGAGCGCCATAGAATGGGTCGGCATCTTCATTTTTTCCCATGATAAGCGCATTAGCACGTCGGATTTGATCCTTTGTGGTTTTATCTGTTACTTGAATAACGAGCCAAGGTTGCTGACTCTTGCCCGTCGCCGCGTAAGTTCCCGCTTCAATGACTTTATCGATAAGTTCCTGCGGTACAGGAGTTTCTTTATACTTACGAATGCTTCTGCGTGATTTGATAGCTTCTAATACGAGTTTTGTTTCTTCAGATGTCATACTGTAATATTTTTATTCTGATACAGCCCTTCATTCAGACATATCTTCTTGAAGTATGGTATACATATATAATAGTAGTTTGATGGCAGGACATCGGTAGTCTCATAACCAAAAACATTCTAGACACTTAACTAATGTACGTATACCTACGTATAGAATGAATTATTGAGGTCATCTGCAAAGTTAGATAAAGTTTTTATAAATCAGCCCATCCTAACCCAACTTTCACACCTATCATCCCATTCTTATAGCTATCATGGTAGACCCGAGTAATCGAGGTTAACTTTGTGTCCTACATTTTTTTTATTTTCTAAATGGCGCATGCTTGTATTTTAGAGTGTCATATATCTCCTTAGCCGATTTGCAGGGCTGACTACATTGGCGAAGTTCTAAGGTTTATTCTGACATGTTTAATATAGCATTTTCGATAGAAAAAAGTTTGAAAGTTTTTTAGGGGTGTGAAAGTTGGGTTACATTATTCATGTCCTATATAAGTAAGAGGCAACTATCCTTACTGGAAAGAACGCCCATGGGAATCCATTGCTAAATAGAGTGATTACGCCGATATCAAACGCACAAAAGCGGACTGAGAGCCTCTACAATAAGAGACTATCAGTCCGCTTCAAAATATTGTTTTTTCTACTATAGATGCACGTTAGTTGTGGAAGGTCAAGTGTTCACCCTCTGCATCTACATGAATAGGTTTCGTCTTATCCACGGTGCCAGCGAGCAAGGCTTTGCTCAAATCATTGAGCAACATGCGCTGCAAAGCACGTTTTACAGGACGTGCACCAAATTCAGGATCGAATCCAGCCTGTGCTACAAGTTTCACGGCTGCATCGCTCACGTCGAGCGTTACGTCTTGATCCTTGAGCAACTTCTGTATGCCGTTCACCTGCAAACGTACGATCTGTTCGATCTGAGGTTGGGTAAGAGGCTGGAACATGATGATATCATCAATACGATTCAAGAACTCAGGACGGATGGTCTTCTTCAGCATATCGAGCACCTCGTTCTTCGTCTCGTCAATGATGCGGGCGCGTTCTTCGGCATTCTTATTGGCGATGGCTTCAAACTTCTGTTGGATCATAGAAGACCCCATGTTGGAAGTCATGATAATAATCGTGTTCTTGAAGTTGACCGTGCGTCCCTTGTTATCGGTAAGTCGGCCATCGTCGAGCACTTGCAGTAAGATGTTGAACACGTCAGGGTGTGCCTTCTCTATCTCATCGAAAAGCACAACACTGTAAGGTTTACGACGTACTGCTTCTGTCAACTGACCACCCTCTTCGTAACCTACGTATCCGGGAGGCGCTCCTACCAAACGAGAGACGCTGAACTTCTCTTGGTATTCGCTCATATCGATACGCGTCATCATATTTTCATCGTTGAAGAGGTAATCAGCCAAAGCCTTAGCCAATTCCGTCTTACCGACACCTGTTGTACCGAGGAAGATGAACGATCCGATAGGACGTTTTGGATCTTGCAATCCTGCACGTGAACGACGCACCGCATCAGCCACCGCTTGAATAGCTTCATCCTGTCCTACCACTCTTTTGTGAAGTTCATCCTCCAAGTGGAGCAGCTTTTCGCGTTCGCTCTGCAGCATACGCGTCACAGGTATTCCTGTCCAACGAGCCACCACATCGGCAATATCGTCGGGCGTAACCTCCTCCTTCACCATAGCTTCCGCTCCTTGTCGATTCTTCAATTGCTCTTGTTGAGCCTTGATGTCGTCCTCAAGTTGCTTCAGTTTGCCATAGCGGATTTCAGCCACCTTGCCGTAGTCGCCTTCGCGTTCTGCGCGTTCTGCCTCAAACTTCAGTTGTTCCATCTGTTGTTTGTCTTGCTGAATCTTTGAGAGAACCTCTTTTTCGCCCTCCCACTTAGCTCTGAAGTCTTTTTCCTTTTCGCTAAGTTCTGCAATTTCTTTATTGAGTTGCTGAAGTTTAGGCTCGTCATTTTCACGCTTGATAGCCTCGCGTTCGATTTCGAGTTGACGCAAGCGACGGGTTATTTCGTCAAGCTCTTCTGGCTGAGAGTCGCGCTCCATACGGAGTTTAGCAGCGGCCTCATCCATCAAGTCGATAGCTTTATCCGGAAGGAATCGATCCGTGATGTAACGATGAGAGAGTTGTACGGCAGCGATGATGGCATCATCCTGAATACGCACCTTGTGGTGGTTTTCGTAACGTTCTTTCAATCCTCGAAGGATACTGATTGCATCCTCAGGCGAAGGCTCATCTACCATAACAGTCTGGAAACGGCGTTCCAATGCCTTATCCTTCTCAAAGTATTTTTGATATTCTTCGAGTGTGGTAGCGCCAATGCTACGCAGTTCACCACGTGCCAATGCAGGTTTCAAGATATTGGCAGCATCCATTGCGCCTTCTCCCTTACCAGCACCAACCAAAGTGTGGATCTCATCAATAAAGAGGATGATGTCGCCTTGTGCCTGCGTCACTTCATTGATAACGCTCTTCAAGCGCTCTTCAAACTCACCTTTATACTTTGCACCGGCAACCAATGCCCCCATGTCGAGCGAATAAAGTTTCTTATTCTTCAAGTTCTCAGGCACATCACCACGAACGATACGTTCAGCCAAGCCCTCTACGATGGCGGTCTTACCCGTACCCGGTTCACCGATCAAGATAGGATTGTTCTTCGTACGGCGTGAAAGGATCTGCAGCACACGACGAATTTCTTCATCACGTCCGATTACAGGGTCCAATTTACCCTCGCGAGCTTCCTCTACCAAATTGCGTGCATATTTGCTCAACGATTGGTAAGTATCTTCGCTTGATTGCGAAGTAGCTTTCTGTCCGCCGCGGAGTTCCTCGATAGCCTTTTTCAAGGCATCCGCCGTCACACCAGCGTCTTTCAACATCTGCGAAGCCGTGCTTGAAACCTCGAGCAAAGCCTGAAGCATCGGTTCGAGTCCCACGTAAGTATCGCCCCCCTTGCGGGCAATGTCTTGCGCTTTCATCACCACCTTATTGGCTTCGGAGTCTAAGTAAGGGCTATCATTGCCACCACTCACACGAGGGAAGTGTTGCAATTCTTGATTTACGGCAGCTTGAAGTGAGCTTTCGTTGACGCCAAGTTTGCCAAAGACGAACTTGGTCACATTTTCACCCACAGCGAGCACACCGGCAAGCAGGTGAACAGGAGTGATGGCCTGCTGTCCATTCTGCGTAGCACGTTCCAGAGCCGTCTGCACAGCCTGTTGTGCTTTGATTGTGAAGTTGTCGAAGTTCATAATGTATATTGTTTTATTTGTTTCTAATGTTTACGCCCTCTTAATTGCAAATGCGCTGCCATTCATAACAGGTTCTGGAAGCTATAACATCCATTAAAATATACTGCCAATCTCGTCACGATTCGACAAGCTACAGCACGAAATTTCATACAAATCTGACGGAAACGGCAGAAAAGAGTCCATTACGTATCACGACAAAGCCCCGCGCCATATAAGAAATGTGGCGCGGGGCTTCATCTAAATATTATAATGTATGTAATAGCGTGGGAGCATTAAGCCAATCCCTTGCCATGACAATTCTTAAATTTCTTGCCACTACCGCAAGGGCAAGGATCGTTGCGTCCAGGAACATCATCCTTCACGATAGGCTGATTGTGGTGTTCGCGTGTATCGCGTCCCAAGGCTTCTGCTGCTTCGGGGTCACCAGCCTCGTCGAGCGTCTCGTGCGATGTGGTGAGGTTCTGCTGTGGAGCAGCCTCTTCGGGAGCAGCCTCTTGCACCTCTTGCGGAGCCTGAACAGGGATCTGACCACGCATGAGCGTTGATACCGTCTCATTGTTAATGCGATTTACCATTTTATCGAAGAGTTGCACACTCTCGAGTTTGAACACGAGGAGCGGATCTTTCTGCTCGTAAGAAGCGTTCTGTACGGACTTCTTCAAGTCGTCGAGCTCGCGGAGGTTTTCCTTCCAAGCGTCGTCGATATTGTGGAGGATGATAGCCTTTTCAAAGTCCTTCACCACTTCCTTCGACTCTGTCTCGTAAGCCTTCTTCAAGTTTGTGCGGATATTGTATACCAGTTTGCCGTCGGTGATAGGCACGAGGATGTTCTCATACATATCGCCTTGGTTCTCGTATACCTGCTTGATAACGGGCATAGCCACCTCTGCCATGCGATCAGTCTTACGCTTGAAGGTAGCCATTGCAGTCTCGAAGGCCTTTTCATAAAGGTCGTCGCGCTTCATGCCGTCAAACTCTTCTTCCGTGAAAGGCACCTCCATCGCAAAGATTTCGATGAAAGCTTCTCGGCAACCTTCGTAGTCATTCTTTTCGATGATATTGATCACGCGGTCCCAAATCATGTTGGCGATATCCATGCCCACACGTTCACCCATCAAAGCGTGGCGACGCTTTTCGTAGATCACGGTACGCTGCTTGTTCATCACATCATCATATTCGAGCAAGCGCTTACGAATACCGAAGTTGTTTTCTTCCACCTTGCGCTGAGCACGCTCGATGCTATTGTTGATCATCTTTGCCTCGATCATCTCGCCGTCCTTGAATCCGAGTTTGTCCATTACGCGGGCAATGCGCTCGGAAGCGAACAGACGCATGAGGTTGTCTTCGAGCGAAACGAAGAATACTGAAGATCCTGGGTCTCCCTGACGTCCGGCACGACCACGAAGCTGACGGTCTACGCGGCGGCTTTCGTGACGTTCCGTACCGATGATAGCCAAGCCACCAGCCTTCTTCACCTCGTCGGTAAGCTTGATATCCGTACCACGACCAGCCATGTTAGTAGCGATTGTTACGGCACCGAGCATCAATTCCTCTTCGTGCTTATTGCCGTTCTCATCCTCTATCATCACCTTGGTCAGTGTGCTTTGACCAGCCTTTGCCACGATGTCAGCCTCTTTCTGGTGGAGCTTAGCGTTCAACACCTGATGAGGAATGCCGCGAAGCTGCAGCATACGGCTCAAGAGTTCGCTCACGTCGACGTTGGTAGTACCCACCAATACGGGGCGTCCCGCCAGACGCATCTTTTCGATCTCTTCGATCACAGCCTTATACTTTTCACGTTTCGTCTTGTAGACGCGGTCGTTCATATCGACACGAGCGATAGGACGGTTGGTAGGAATCTCTACTACATCGAGTTTGTAGATATTCCAGAACTCGCCTGCCTCGGTAATAGCCGTACCGGTCATACCAGCGAGCTTATGGTACATACGGAAGTAGTTCTGCAGCGTGATGGTAGCGAAGGTCTGCGTTGCAGCTTCCACCTTCACATGCTCCTTAGCCTCTACAGCCTGGTGCAAACCATCGCTCCAGCGGCGTCCTTCCATGATACGTCCAGTCTGCTCATCGACGATCTTCACCTGTCCGTCCATCACGACGTATTCCTCGTTGATGCGGAACATGGTGTAAGCCTTCAGCAACTGCAGGATGGTGTGTACGCGATCGCTCTTGATAGCATAGTCTTGCAGGAGTTCGTCCTTTTTAGCCACACGTTCTTCGTCGGAGAGCGTCTTATCAGCCTCGAGTTCGGAGAGCTGCGAGGTAATGTCGGGGAGCACGAAGAGTTGATCGTCGTGCACCTGATCAGCCAACCACTTATTACCCTTATCCGTAAGGTCTACGCTGTGCATCTTTTCGTCTACTACGAAGTAGAGGGGTGCTACAGCCTCAGGCATACGGCGGTTGTTGTTTTCCATATAGATTTCCTCCGTCTTGAGCATACCGGCTTTGATACCAGTCTCTGAGAGGAACTTAATCAGCGGATTGTTCTTAGGCAGAGCCTTGTGGCTACGATAGAGCGCCAAGAAGCCTTCTTCGCTCTTAGCCTTGTCGCCTGTAGCGATGAGTTGCTTAGCTTCTGCCAGATACTTGGTGGCCAACTTGCGCTGCACTTCTACGAGGTGTTCCACGAGAGGTTGATACTGTTCGTAGAGTTGGTCGTCGCCCTGAGGCACCGGACCAGAGATAATCAATGGTGTACGTGCATCGTCGATCAATACAGAGTCGACCTCATCGACGATAGCATAGTTGTGACGACGCTGTACGAGGTCCTTCGGGCTCATAGCCATGTTGTCACGGAGGTAGTCGAAGCCAAACTCATTGTTCGTACCGAAGGTGATATCTGCCTGATAAGCACGGCGACGGCTCTCAGAGTTGGGCTGATGCTTATCGATACAGTCTACCGAAAGTCCGTGGAACATATAGAGCGGTCCCATCCATTCGGAGTCACGCTTAGCCAAGTAGTCGTTGACGGTTACTACGTGTACGCCATTGCCCGTCAGCGCATTGAGGAACACAGGGAGCGTACCTACGAGGGTCTTACCTTCACCCGTTGCCATTTCGGCGATCTTACCTTGGTGAAGTACCACACCACCGAAGAGCTGCACATCATAGTGTACCATGTTCCACTTTGTATCATTACCGCCGGCTACCCAGTGGTTCTGATAGATGGCCTTGTCGCCCTCGATGCTTACGAAATCGTGGCATGTAGCCAGTTCGCGGTCGAAGTCAGTAGCGGTCACCTCAATGGTTTCGTTTTCAGTGAAACGTCGGGCTGTATCCTTCACGATGGCGAACACTTCGGGCAGAGCCTCGTTGAGTGCCTCTTCCATCTTGTCGAGCACCTGCGTCTCGAGTTTATCGATTTGTGAGAAGATCACCTCGCGGTCTTCGATAGGAGTCTCCTCCACCTTACCTTTCAGTTCTTCGATTTTTGCCTTGATATCGTCGGCAGAGTGCTGAATGGTATGACGGATTTCTTGAGTCTTTGCACGAAGAGCATCGTTGTCGAGGGCTTGAATGGCGGGATAAGCAGCCTTAATCTTTTCCACCCACGGCTGGATGAGCTTCATATCACGGTTTGACTTATTGCCGAATAACTTGGTAATGATATTAATAAAGTCCATATTTGAAGTTGGAGTTTCTCCCCAAGTCCATTTCCCTTACGGGAGATGGGATTACATGCCTTAAGAGGCCATGTTGAGTTCTGTTGCGGGAGAACGCTTATTTGTTTCTGTTATATATAATAAGGAGTGCTATAGGGCGTTGGATTGCGCATTGCACTTAAAATACTCTCTTGCGTCATTGTAGCGGAGCTACGCTACAAGCATTGGGAGCGCGAATGCGCATAGCCTTCGACAGCGTCGGTGCTATGTAGTCGATGGTGACGGGGGTGGTAACCGTTTCGGCCTTGAAGCCCTCGCCTAAGAATATGATAGGGAAAGGAATATACGATTCGCGTACGAGTTGGTTCTCACGCGTAGAATTGTTCACGTAGTGCCAACCAGGAGCCACCTCTATGAGCACATCGCCCGAATAGCGTGGGTTGTATCCTCCACGCATGCGGCTGATGCCAGGAGTCCATGCTCCCTGCAAGAGGCGCGACGAGGTGTAAACGTCCTTCACGCCCGAGAGCTGCAACAAGAAGTCTTGCGCACGCTCGAGCATCTCCGCCAGGTTGATTTGCTTTTCTTCTACGAGCTTATGGTTGAGATAAATCTGCGTTCCGAAGCTCGACTCCACATACTGTCCTTGGCCATATACTGCCACGAAGTACATATTGAGCAAAGCGGCAGCGCGCTCCACGTCGAAAGTACCCGTAGGAATGCGATATTTCGAGAGGTCTGCCGTTTCCTCGTCGGCATATCCTGTAGAAGTCAGCACGAACAGTGCACGGTCGCGTCCTACCTTCTGCTCCACCGAGCGTATGAGCTGTGCCAATGCCTGATCCAAGCGCACATAGGTGTCTTGCAGTTCCATGGGACGTTCGCTCACGGTGCGATGGTCGAGATTGCCCGCATAGAGCGTCACGGCAAGATAGTCCGTCACGTCGTCGGTGCCTATCATCGTGCCGTTGATACACTGCACGGCAGCGCGCGTCACCTCTTGATTGACCAGTCCGCTCGTCTTGAAGGAAGCAAACCGTCCATCACCTGTAAACTTGTGGGCGAAAGGCTTCTTCATACCTCCCGAGAGAAAGTAGGAGAAATTGCCTACGAGGTCGCTCGAAGGCTTCCATGTGAGCGACTTCAATCGTTCAGCCAGCCCGCCTCCGCCGTTGAGTACAGAAGCCCAAGTGGGGAGGGTCTTGCCGTAGTAAGTAGACGAACACCACAACCCCGTGCGATCGTCTATCCAGACAGCGCCATCGGCAGCATGTCCTGCCGTAAGTATCGCTGCATCGCGGAATGGAGCTACGGCGTAGACGAGCGACTTGCCCTCAGTAGCCACCTTGAGTTCATCGCCAATGGTCGACACGCCCAGGTAGGTAGGTGCCGAGCAGTCCTTGGTCTGCAGTCCGGGATAGGCCTTATCGTCCACGCAGTACACGGGGCGTAGCGTTTCTCTATTGAGCCAACGTTCGCCCACGATGCCGTGGTTGTAGGGTGTGGTTCCTGCCGAGAGTGTGGCAGCTGCCGATGCTCGGTCAGGACGATAATGGGGATATTCGGCTTGAGTGTATAAGCGTCCCTCATGCAGAAGACGCACAAAGCCTTCCTGCCCATAGAGGGGCATGAAGGCATTCATATAGTCCGTGCGGAGTTGATCCACCAGAATACTTACCACTACGCGTGGCACACCAGTTCCTGCAGCCGAAGCCGATGGAGCCGAAAGCACGGTCATTGCGGTGAGCAACGACACGAGCAAGGGCAGACGCATGACGGAAGCGTGCTGTGAGCCGTGGGGAGCGGGGTTATTCATTCGGTGGATTGTTATTTTATTATTTTTTTTTGGGGGGGGCATTTCTTTTCAACTATGCTCGGCGTCGAGCCTCGCATAGTTGGCCGAAGCGGGACACTTCGCCCCCACTTCCTCTGAATTTACTTCTTGATTCGTGGGTGATGCCGACGCGGGGACGCGTCGCCCCCAGTACTGGGTGGATTTTGCAAGGATGTAGTTGCAAGTATGTAGTTGCAAGTATGTAATACTTAATACTTTATACTTAATACTTTTAGACTTTATACCTTATGTGGCATCCGCAAGTGGAAGGCTACACGGAGCATGAGCGTGAGGATGATGAGGTATACCTCATCGGGATATTGCTGCAAGCCCATGAGTCCTATTATGAGTGCCAACACCACGAGCACACCCTCTACATACATCACCCAGCTACGTCGGCCTGCGACAGCCGCCTTCATGTACCATGGAAAGAGTACGAGAGGCAGAGGGTTGAACAATACCACGAGCCAATTGCTGCCCACCGTGGGGTGAGACGAGAAGAGGAGCAGGAATGTGGTGATGCAACCTGTAAGTCCTTGAGCTATCATGAGCAGTACGTCGTACTGCCAATAGGATTTCTTCTTATACTTGCCCCACAGACTAATAACGATTGTTAATGCAAGAAGCATGCCAAAGGCAGCCATCGGACTGATGGGGAAAGCTTCGTCGGCACAGGGCTGTGCGGGCAGCAAGGTGAGTTCCATCTTTACCAAAGGGCGCACACTTCCATCGCGACCACGGATTTGCGCCTTCGTAGCGAATCGTTCGGCATAAATGGGTGCGAATTGCTGCTGTTGCAAGTCGGCGGGGCGATCGGCCTCTGCTCCGAGCAGTAGATCTTGGCCAAACTTATTCCACGGACTTGGTTTAGAGAATTCGTGCACAATGTCGCGTAGTGTGCGGTCGGCTTTCACCTGTGGCCAGACCACCTTCCCATCGACTGCCTGCTCTATCATGCGCAGGGCACGGGTGGTACAATTGTCGAAGAAGAAATTGTAACGATAGGTGGCATTTTCGGGTTCGAGGTTACGACTCAGAGCATCGACCAATCGATTGGCTTCACTCTGCGTAAGGTTGAGCACTTGTTCGTCAATGCCACGCCCTTCTCTCACGTATGCGTCGTAGAATATGGAGTAAGGCACCACACCGAGTTCATAGTCGGTCTCTCCGAGCATGAATCGCCACATGAAGTGGGGCTGATTGAAGGAGAATGTGCCGTAATTGAACACCCAGTCGCTTTGTCTGCGTCCCACCTCGCGCACACGGAGTGCGGTATGTCCGTAGAGCTCATAGACCAACGAGCCTGGGGTACAAGTGATAAGGCTCACGATGACGGAGTCGGCTGACGGCTGCGTGGTCTGCGTTTCAGAAGCAGTGGTCTGCACGTCAGTTTGCCCCTTTTGGGCCATTGCCAAGAGGGGTACAATCATGCAGAGTAGGCATATGTATATACGTTTTACCATATCTTTAAATAAGATAAGCTACGGCTCGGCATAACATTCAAGCAAGCTTGATGTTCTGCTCTCGCCTTGCATTATCTTTAAATAAGATAAGCTACGGCTCGGCATAACATTCAAGCAAGCTTGATGTTCTGCTCTCGCCTTGCATTATCTTTAAATAAGATAAGCTACGGCTCGGCATAACATTCAAGCAAGCTTGATGTTCTGCTCTCGCCTTGCATTATCTTTGAATAAGATAAGCTGCTTATGCGGTGCAAAGTTAATGTATGATGGGGGAAGAGCAAAGCGAATACTTGTTTTTCTTTGATTTTCCGATGTGTGAGGGGGGGGGCTTCAACCTGCTCTGTGGGCGACGCGTCCCGCGTCGGCGATTACGCATAGCATGAAGCTAAATCTTAGACTTTGCGCTTCGCGCTTGTTTCGACATTAATCTCCATTAATTGAACATTAATCTTTCATTAATACCTTCCTCTTTGGCTTGATAAATTCAGGCGATGCCGACGCGAGGACGCGTCGCCCACGGTATTGGCTGAATGGCTTCCTGATTTATGGATGATGCCGACGCGAGGACGCGTCGCCCACGGTACTGGCTGAATGGCTTCCTGATTTGTGGATGATGCCGACGCGAGGACGCGTCGCCCACGGTATTGGCTGAATGGCTTCCTGATTTGTGGATGATGCCGACGCGGGACGCGTCGCCCACGGTACTGGCTGAAGGAGGCGAGATAGAGGCTTTGCCTACATGCTCTCTGTGATGCGCTGACGATAGAATTTGGGAGATACGCCGAGATGCTTCTTGACATACTTGCCAAAGAAGGAGATGGAGGGGAAATCGAGTTCGGCTACGATTTCTTTGATGCTCTTTTCGGGACGGAGCAAGTGGCGTTTTACGTCCTCAAGCACATAACGATTGATCACAGCGAGAGCTGTTTCGCCACTACAGTTTTTACACACACTGCTGAGGTATTTGGGAGTAACGTTCAGCTGGTCGGCATACCATGCCACGGAACGGGGCTTTGGATTGGTCTTCAAGATGAGTTGCATGAATTGCTTGAAAAGGTTCTCGCCCGAAGTGAATAGCGTACTTGGCAACTTGAGCGTACCTTCCAGCGTGTCGTGAAATTCATACATGAATGCTTGCAGCAAGAGGTCGGACACGAGCTGATGATGCTTAATGGGCACCTCAGCTGTAAGTTTTGATCGTATAAGCTCGTAATATTGGGTATAGACCAGAGCTGCGTGGTCTGAGATGTGGAGCTGCGGATGCTCAGCAATGTAGACGCGTGCATTGATAAGCCCCAAGGGCATACTGCTCAACTCTTCAAAGAATTTACGCGAGAGGTAAAATCCGCAAGCACTGAGGTCGTCACTATTGCCAAGGCCTTGCACCTCATCGCCAGGGCAACAGATTAGGAGGTCGTTCTTCTGCAATACATACTCCTTCTGATTCACACTGACGCGCGCCTCGCCATTTGTGCAAAGCATCGTAACATAAGCTTCGGCACGACCTTTCTTAGAGTCATTAAAGGATAGTTTGATATCACTAATGACGCTGATGCGTTCTTTTTCAATGTCGAAGGCTTTTTTTCCAGACTCTATCAGTGGTTGTTGAGGATCCATAGCAATTTTCTGCGTTTTACGTTATGGACGACAAAATAAACCAAAAAATCTGAGATACGGAAATTTCAACCACTTTTTCTTTCCCATTCATACAGTTTCTCCCATTGTGTGCTTTCTACTATTTCCACTCTCTTCCTCACGCGCGCATGTACGGGCGCGCCACATACGATTTTACCGAGAATGGCTTACACGCCGTCACCTTCAGATGTTATTCCACTGAATATCAGCATTTTTCCATTTACCGCATCCTACACTTTGCTTGCACTTTTGCTTGCACTAAGCCCCTAACTTGTGCCATGGAGGTTTTTCCTGTCAGTATTTGGGGATGTCTATCTAAAAAACAGCCCTCCCCCACCCTACAATTTCCCCTAGGTCAAGCAAAAACTCTTCCGAGGGATAATTTAAACTCTTCCGAGGGATAATTTAAACGCTTCCGAGGGATAATTGGAACGCTTCCGAGGGATAATTGGAACATCTCGGTCAAAATTCATATACTCTAATACAGGCATTACTTTTTCACTAAATGCACGCGAAAGTGAGGGCTAAGTGTAGGCAAAGTGTTGGCGAGCGCACTCTTTTATGCATTGATAATAAGCATCTTACGAAAGAGAGGTGACGGTAATGGCGAGTAAACGGGCTAAAATTGTCTGTAATGCGTGCGCACGCGAGGGGAGAGACGAAAAAAGAGTGTACAGTTTGTACACTCTTTTTGGATGTTACGTCAAAATGTTGCACCTTTGCACCACGCGATTATCCTATCGGAAGGAACTGTGGGCGAGGCAACAGGCTGACGGAGATATGAGGTTTGCTCACGCCCTACTGCTTCTCTTGCTCGGGAGCCTCGTCGATGAGGTCCATAAATTGGTCGAGCTTCGGGGTGATGATAATCTGGGTGCGACGATTGCGCTGCTTGCCCACAGCTGTATCGTTAGAAGCCACAGGATTGTACTCACCACGACCAGCAGCTGAGAGGCGCTTCGGATCTACGCCATACTGATTTTGCAGAGCCTGTACCACTGACGAAGCACGCAGGGCTGAGAGGTCCCAGTTGTTGCGGATGTTCTTCTGCGAGATGGGCACATTGTCGGTGTTGCCCTCTACGAGTACATCGTAGTCCTTATAGTCGGTGATGATCTTAGCAATCTTCGAGAGCGTTTCGCCAGCACGGTCGCCTATCTCGTAGCTACCGCTCTTATAGAGCATATTGTCCGCCAAAGAAATGTATACCACGCCCTTGAGCACCTGTACATCGACATCGTTCATCTCAGAGCGAGTGAGCGAACGAGTGAGTTTGTTGGTCAAGGCTTGGTTGAGCGAGTCGCTCTTGCTCTTGGCATCAACGAGTTGCTTGATAAACTTGTTAGAAGCATTGATTTCGTCGACGAGTTTCGAAATGTTTACGTTACCCTGCTGCACGTTGCTCTGGTAGGACGACTGCAGTTTGCTATAAGCTTCGCGCATTTCCTTGTTGCGCTGCTGCTCTTCCTGGAGGCGAGCGGCGAGGCTCTTAGAGTCGGAGGTATATTCAGCGATGCGCACCTGTGCATCATTGTAGTCCTTCTGAAGGGCAGCATGCTCAGTCTTGAGCTTGTCGTAGTTAGTCTGCACCTCTGCAAGTTTGCTCTTGCTCACGCAGCTGGTCATCAGCATGGCTGCGGCGAGGGGCAACATCAACAGTTTTAAGCGTTTCATTGTTGTAGGTTTTTGGAAATGAATATTCTAATTTAGCTTGTTGGTACGCACATTATTGTGCGATTTTGGGGCGCAAGATATGCAATAACTCTGAGAGAGGCAAATATTTTGCGGAATATTAACACGAAAGTTCTCTCCGCACACAGGAATAGACGTTGGAGGGGGGGGCGCGCTTTACTTGAACGTTTAGACTTGGGTTGCGCTTCGCGCGTTCTTTGAACATTAATTGCCATTAATTGAACATTAATTATTTCATTAATTCTTCTCTTTTCTGGGAGATTTGGTCATGAATTATCATGAATTAGCCATGAATTCTTCATTAATTCTAAGTTAGACTCTTCATTAATTAAAGGCTAATTCATGATAATTCGTGACTACCTCAAACCCTTCAAGACAAGAATTCATGAAAAAATTCATGACTAATTCACGATAATTCGTGACTACTTCAACCCCACAAGAGAAGAATTAATGAAATAATTAATGTTCAATTAATGGCAATTAATGTTCAAAAAAGCGCGAAGCGCAACCCAAGCCTTAATGTACAAAAAAGCGCGAAGCGCAACCCAGCCTTAATGTTCAAAGACGCGCGAAGCGCAACCCAGCCTTAACGTTCAAAAAAGCGCGAAGCATAGCGTCAACGTTAAGCATACGAGTGCATACCGCCGAGGAGGAAGTTGACACCGAAGTAGGTCATCAGCACCGTGACGAAAGCCGCCACCATGAAGATATGAAACAGACGCGGCTTTTGCAGAGCAGGTAACGACTGCACATGAAATGCTACGGCATAAATCATGAAAGTGATAAGCGCCCACGTCTCCTTAGGATCCCAACTCCAATAGGTACCCCACGACTGGTTGGCCCATACAGCTCCGAGGAAGATGCCTGCACCCAGCATGAACACGGCAGGATAGAGCATCAGGCGGCTCAAGTACATCAGTGCCTCGGCTTGACGACGCACCACGAGCGCCATCACGCCATTGAGCATGGTAAATGCCAGGAGCGAATAGCCCATCATCACCACGCTGACATGCAGACTGAGCCAAGGCGATGAGAGCACGGGCATGAGGTTGGTGATCTGCGGATCGCTCTGACCGAGGTGTGCCACGAGCAGTGCAAAGCCTGAGAGCAAGAAGCCAAACGGTGTCATCAAGGCGAAGCGCCGACGCAGCAAGCATGCCATGATGAGCACGACAAGCGCCATAAACTGCATGGTCTCGAACCCATTGCTCATGGGTACATGGCCCGCCACATACCATCGAAGTGCATAGGCAAAGGCAAGCGCGCATAGGCTCACGGGCATGAGCCATTCGCAGATGCGGAAGGTTAGTGCTAAGCGCTTATCCTTGCGCTGCAACGAAGCGACTTCCCCACCCGGCCGCAGGGCAAAGAGCACAAACGAGAGCAGGCCGAGCGTGAGGTTGAGCATGAACAAGACGTCGGTGATGGGCAGACGGTTGTAGAGAAGTTCTGCATCAATGCGGCTCTGGCTAATAGGTTCTGTGCCCGGACTGACGCGCTCGAAGAGCGTACCCTTCTGGAGCATCATGATAAGGCCCACCTTCTCATCGGTTTCGGCAATGGCTTTCTGAAGCGGATTTTGTGCCATCTGGGGCGAATCTGCGCCATGCCAGTACTGCTGAAGGATGTATTCGTCGCCTTGGAATAGGTCGGTGAGGCGAGCATATCGGCCGTCGATATGGAGCAAGTTGCGCAGTTCGGCACTCTTGATCAAGATCATGGGTTCGCTCTGCCAAGCATCGGGGCGAAGCATCCATCCGCTCACCACCTGTTCGGGCGTGAGTCCGCCATAGGAGGAGCGTCCGTAGAGTTTCAGTAGGAAGTCGCGCGCCATCGTGTTGAAGGGAGCAATGCGCCCATTATACTCTATGGGGCGTCGAGCCAGGCTATCGGCCTTCTCACGACTGAAGGCTGGAAGCTGGCGCGAGGCTTTGGCCACAGGACTTATCATAAAAGCGAGCACAAGAATCATCGCTCCACGCTGAAGCATAGGATGGCGAAGCAATCGGCGGAACTCCTCGCGGCGATCGAAGAGAACCATCAGCATGGAGAGCGCCAAGAGGATGTAGCCCACGTAGGTCAGTCCTGTGCCCAGCGGATCGTAGTTGACGGTGAGTATGCTCGACTCTCCGTCGTCGCCATAAGAGGATTGGTAGAAACGATAACCATCCAGCGTAAGAATGCGGTTCATCGAGACGATGACTGGGCGCTCTTGTCCGTTGGGCATTCTCAGGGTGAGTTGGCTCACGTAGTCGGCAGGTGTATCGGTGTGGGGATAGCAGTCTATACGAAACTTGTCCAAACGGATGGAGAAGGGCAAATTGTCCGTTCCCCGCCCGCCTTCGAGCATAAAGCTCTGGGTGGCTTCGCCTTGCTTCAGATAGACGAAGCCTTTGACAGAGGTGAACCATGTGGTGAGTGCACCCAGCAGGATGATGAGGAACGAGCCGTGGAGCATGCATACCGCCCAGCGCCTCCACAGCCTCAGCTTGAAGAAGCTCCACACCATGCCCAATGCCAAGACGGCCCACAGAACCATAAACCATGGAGCGTGATAGACCTTCAGTGCTGCATAGGCTGCATCGTGGCTATGCTCCAAGAATGTGGCAGTGATCATTGCCACGATGAGGAGGGTATATATAAGGAGGAGAAAGCGTTTCATTAGAAATGGGAAGTATTAAGTATAAAGTATTAAGTATTACAAACTATCGAATACACGCATTCAGCCCGTAAATAATAGATTGTAATACCTAACACTTCGATATTAAAGACTTCGATATTGGTTCTTCTTAGTTTATAATACTTTATACCTTATACTTAATATTCAAGTTTCGGATTTAGGATAGGCGGGCTGAAAGCCCAATGAATTCCATAGCCCAAGGCAACGCCTTGGGTAG